>Ga0209210_1000340_pt1 | contig 51049 bp, 55 predicted proteins | sample RifGroA1_FD_183991 | JGI IMG/M metagenome (GOLD analysis project Ga0209210, IMG submission 183991) | Contaminated groundwater microbial communities from Rifle, Colorado, USA - Rifle Groundwater A1 (SPAdes) (version 2) | ecosystem: Environmental > Aquatic > Deep subsurface > Groundwater >...
AGTTTTTCTAGAATTAATATTTTACTGAGAAAAGCTTGCCGGCATGACAGCTGAAATTCACTCATCACTTAAGTGTGGAGTTTTCTTTCAGCAGGCAAGCTTATAAAAAAGAAATTATAAGATTTTTCATTTTTTGCTATCTCTTCCAATATTTTATTCAGACAGAAATTACAATTATCCTTAAGAAAAAATACAGATTTAAATCCCAACAATCCTATTCTCTTTTCAAGAGCATTAAAAAAAGTTGGATTCTCTTCACAAAAAAAGAAATTCGTAAATTTGCCATGATGATTTAATATAGATATTAAAGGCGAGCCAATTAAAAAGTCGCTATGCTTCCCTCTCATTTTATTTATCCCTGAACCAGCAAATAAATCAATATAATTTTTATGGACATACTTTTTATTTGCTACAATTGCACAAACATCTAATGTAAAATTCAAAAAAGTGAGTTTCAATGGAGTCCACTGATTAAATTCATTAAATACTTCTGGCATTACTTCCTTAACTTTTTTAATCTCTTCTTTAAATTTAGAATTAGTTTCTTCTAATTTTTTAAGTTGTTTTTGTAACCAAGGCATTCCTTTAAGTATCATGATATTATCTTTAAAACATAATTAATAAAACTTCCTCTCAAATTAACAAACTCTTTCCCTTCACTTTCTTATTCAGCCATTTCTGCCATTCTGGAAAAACCCTCTCTGACAAGGGTAAACCAATTTCTCTATTCACTTCATCGCTGATTCTATGAAAAGCGTTGTTGCTCAAAGAAGTAAAACTAGCTTCAAGCAAATCCAACCTCTTAGTTTTTTCAGCAACCTTAACCAACTCTTCTTTCATCTTGCCGCGAAGTAAAATATTATCATAAATTGCATCCCAATTTCCTGCCCAACCCTTGACATTTCCAGCAATTGATTTTATCACTTCGCTGTCGCCATTAATCAAATCATCGCTCGGAACAAGCTCGTCTTTTTCAATATCAAATCTTAACAAATCAACAAAGCCCTTTTCTTCTTGAGGATCTTTTGTCCAATGTTTTCTAACTTCAGTAACCTGAACTAACCTTTTCCATGTATGCAAACCATCAGCACTCTTAATTGGATTAGCAACAGCAATAATATCTGTTGCTTTAAAACTTGTTGTCGGCACGCCTAAATCATTTACAACTCTGTCAAAAATTGCGTATGGCGACGCACCATGAATAGTTCCAGCAACAACATTAGCAAGAGCTCCAACACGCATTGCTTCATACAACGCCTTCGCCTCAACACTCCTAACCTCGCCAACTATCAACGATGAATCTCCTAAACGCAATGAAGTTCTAATTCCCTCATCAGCAGAAATTTCTGTTGTTGATTTTAACAAAGATGAACGAACTCTCATTCTCAAAATATCATAATTCAATTTCCTCAATGCTTCAACAGGCAATTCGAGAGTATCCTCCAAAACAATAATTCTATACTTCGGAATAATTTCTAACATCAAACTTCCTAACAAAGATGTCTTTCCACTAGAACGCGTTCCTCCAACAAGCATTGTCCTTGAACCATCAATAAGAAAACTCAAAAGTCCGGCAGCAAAACCAGTAAGCATTTTATTTTGAACAAACAAAGACAAAGTCCATGGCTCCTCTCTATGTCTTCTAATTGCATAAGCCAAACCATCAGGCGACAAAGGTTGTTGAATAATAGCAATTCTCGCGTTCATATTTCCAATAGCCAGCTGTGTATCTAAAATCGGATTCGCTTCATCCAATGGCCTTCCAGAAATCATTCTAAACTTCGCTGCCCACGAATCAACATCTTCCTGGCTCGGAAGAATATTCGCCATGCACTCTCCATATTCTGCATGCCTGACAAAAATAGACGTCTGAGGAATCGGCGCATTCAAAACAATATCCTGAAGATTTTTATCTTGCAGCAAAACTTCTATCAATCCAAACCCAACTGTATGCCTGACTAAAATCGTAGCAAGTTTATTTATATCAATATAATTCAATTCCATATTTTTGCTATAAGCCAAATCACGAATCAAATCCCGGGAAATATTAAAAAAAACCTGCCTCGTCCTTTCAGTATCGGTAAACTCCTCTGCTCTCGGCTGATGCTCAATTAAAACCCCTCTTGCTAAATTCAAAAGAATATTATATTCCTCGCTAAGAGAATATTCTGGGGGAACAATATGATAACGAAGTTTTGCCTCGTCTTCTAATTTAAAAATTGTAACTAAACTCTGGTCATAATCACCATTTGAAATTTTATATTGATCAACAATTTCCGCATCTTGAGGCAGATGCGCAATCAATCTTGTAAATGTATAATTAGGAATAATATCAACAGTAAAAACCCTGTAATAAATTTCCCTGTCTCCTCTCCCGTAATCATGCAAATAAGGCAAAACATCCTGAATCAATTTTGTTTGTTCAAGCAGCTCAAAAACTTTTTCCAAAAGAGAAATATATCTAAGCTGCTCATTTCTATCCTGAACATCTAGCTTATCCAAAAAAATCTTTGCCTCAATAATCAACCTATTCAAATCATGATATGCATAAATAGGATCGCTCCTTAAAAAAGAAACAAAATTAAACAGCTCATTATATCTCTTAGACAAAATTCTCTGGTCATTAGAACCAGGCGCCAATTTTTGAGTAGACAAAAGATTTTCTTGTCTCATTAAATAAACATAAAGTTGGGCAATCTCCAAAAGATATGAAGTCTCTTTAAAATCATAATTATAATTCTTTTGCTGCACAAAAACAACTCTTGTAACATTCGGCGATTCAATCAGCGAATCAACAACCATTCCCATAACTCGAGAATCCTCTGCAAGACTCGGCACAAACGACGCTCCAATAAAATTAAAATACAAAACATCTTCGCCTCCTTCACGCAGCACCTCATAAGCATACAACGGAGTCCCCTTTCTAAATTCCATAACAAAAAATAGAAGTTAAACTTTAAAGATTTAATTGTTTCCATTTAAACAACAACAAATTTAAACCCTTTAATCTTTAATTTTTCATGGAAGAAGAGGCTGGTTATTACGCTAACCCAATGGGTGATGTTGCAATAAGAATTCGTGATTTAGAAGAAAAAAACAGAATCATGAAAGAAAGGACAATTCTCATTGGAAAAAATCTTATAGGAATTAGAGAGAGTGTTACTGAAGAAATGCTTGAAGTAAAAAAAGAACTTGAATTAATAAAACAAGATATAAAAAGAACAAATTCGTTTTTAGAAATGGCTTCAAGAGAATTCACGAATTTTGCTCGAAAAGAAGACGTCGCAATTCTCGCAAAACAAGCTAAAATGTTCCAACCATTGGAATTTGTAAAAAGGAATGAATTAAAAGAATTGATGAAAAAATAAAGATATACTCGCTGTAGAAAGCCATAAAAAAATGTTAAACCAAAAAAACAACTCAGCAAAGTTGAACATTACATATTCAGTATCCCTTAAATTAACAATCTTAAATAATTTCGCCGAAGGCGACTATCTTTTCCAATAATAAAATGACAACCTTAGAAGAAGTCCAAAATATGAAAGACCAAGGTTATAACGATGATGAAATAATTTCAACTTTAGAAGAACAAGGTGTTTCTCCAAAAGAAATTTATGATTCCTTAAATCAAGCACAAATTCAAGGCGATGTTTCAAATATTCAAGGACAAAACAATGATGAAACATATTCTCCAGAATATCCTCAATATAATGAACAAAATCAAAGTGGTGGCCATATAACACCAATGTCCCAAGAGTCAGATGAAATTTATGCCCCACAGCAATATGCAGAAGAACCAATGCAAACTCAAGGAGCCGGACAATATGCAGAACAAGAAATGTCCTACCCTGAACAAAATTATAATCAATCTTACGCGCCCCAACAAGGTTATGAAACAGGATATAATTCTGAAGGTTATGATTCAAGTTCAATGATGGACATAGCAGAACAAATTATTGATAATAAATTAGTTCCTGTAATTGACAAAATAAATAACTTAAGTGAATTCAAAGCAATCATTCAAAGTCAAGTAGAAAATATAGAAATTAGATTAAAAAAAATCGAATCAGTAATTGATAGACTGCAAATTACTATCTTAGAAAAAGTCGGCTCTTACGGAGAAAATTTATCTTCAATAAAAAGAGAAATGTCGATGATGCAGGAATCATTTGGCAAAGTAATAAACCCCTTAACTGACCGGAATTTAGAGTCATCATCAAAAACTCTTTCTAGAAAAAAAAGATAATATTATTTCAGATTTATCAATTAAAAACTACTTCTCAGTTCTAAAAGGACCTAACACATAAGGTGTTGCTGGTTTTTTACTGCTGCCTCCAACAATAATTGCTATAACAATAAGAAGGAAAACAACTCCAGCAACCATCGGCCAATTATAATACCACCATTGCCCGCCGCTCCATCCTATACTTCCAGCAGTTTGAACTAAAACAATTATTGTTACAATAACACCTATTCCTAATAAAGTATACATTATTCCTCCTTTTGTAGGGTCAACAAAAAATCCAGCCAAAATCAACAACACTAAAATAATCGCTAAGCCAACTGCCATTCTCGGAAAAACCGCCGCAAAAAATACAGGAACAAAATCAAACTGCAAAGCAAGCAATCCAACAACTAAAGCAACAATTGCATCAACTGCTTTATTATCCCTAAATAATTGCATTGAATTTAAAATACCATAAACCAAAGCGAAAATCAGCAAAAACGGAAGCAGATAACTAAAAAAACCCGCAGCAGCCCATTGATTCAGCATATCTCCAATACTCCACTGCCCATAATAACCTTGAGCCTGCAAAAATATCATCTCTTTTAACATATAAACATGAGAGTAATTTTATTTAAATATGTTTCGTTATAAACAGTATTTCCAAACAGAGAAAAAATGGTTCTATAAATTAATCATCCAAAGAATACTAATAGAATAAAATTTCACTCTTCACTAATCGCTCGTCGGATTATTATTAATAATTAATTAGAAATCTGCGAACATCAGCCCTGAGCCTAATTTAAAGGAGATGGTGTGAGGAAGAACCTTGGTTCTTCTCATGAGCAGCTAATTTTATAAAAGTAACATATCACTCGAAATGAGTTATTCGAAGATACTGACAAACAAATACCTAATAGCATAAATACATAAGGATTTTAAACCAAAACAACAACATTTTTAAGTGTGATAAAAAGACTATAAAAATGAATGAAACAAAAATTGATGTCTATGGAAGGGTCCAAGGAATTGGTTTTCGTCGAACAATAAAGCATATTGCAGAAGAACTAAACCTCAAAGGTGTAATCAAAAATAATGAAGATGGTTCAGTAACAATTCTCGCAAATGGAGAAAAACAAAACCTAGACAAATTCATCAAAGTTTTAAAACAAAATCCTGGTTTCTCAAAAATAGACGAATTAGAATTAAAGGAATCAGATAAAATCCAGGAAAGAAAAGAATTCTCAATAAAAAAAGATAAAAATTTTATCAATGATCAAAAAGACAGTTTTCTTAATTTAGGAAAATATTTCTTAAAAAAAGACAAACTAAATATTCCAAAACATATTGCAGTAATTCCAGATGGCAACCGTCGTTGGGCAAAACTTCGTGGACAAGCAGCAAATTTTGGCCATTATCAATCAGCAAATTATGAGAATTTAAAATCATTATTCAACGAAGCAAAAAACATGGGTGTCAAATATTTTTCAATATGGGGTTTTTCAACAGAAAACTGGAAACGAAACGACAATGAAATAAAAAACATTTTTGATTTAGTATCAGACTTCGTTGATAAATACAAACAAGATTTGCACAAAGACAAAATCCGCTTCAGGCATATTGGAAGAAAAGAAAGACTTCCAAAAAAACTTTCAAAAAAACTTATTGATTTAGAAAAACAAACAAAAAATTACAATGAATTCAATGTCCAACTTTATCTTGATTACGGCGGAAGAGATGAATTGCTTAGAGCAATTAATAAGTTGTTAAAATCCAAAACTAAAAAAATAAACGAAGAAGAATTCAAAAAATACCTCGACACAAATTCAATTCCAGACCCTGATTTAATAATTCGAACAAGTGGCGAATACCGTCTATCAGGATTCATGCCATTTCAATCAACATATTCAGAATTATATTTCACAGACAAGCATTTCCCAGATTTTAACACAGCTGAATTAAGAAAAGCAATTCAAGAATTTTCTAAAAGAAAACGTCGATTCGGCGGAGATGTTTTTAAATAAAATTCATTCACAAGCTCGTTCAATATTAATTACTCCGAATCTGACTTCGTCAAGATTTTACACTAAGATTTTATTGCATTAACAATCTCTTGCGAAAAGCCTAAGCCGAGCGATTTTGCGAGACTAATTATAATATTATAATGAGCGGGGTCGCGAGTTAAGCAAGGCTTTGAGCCATCAATAACGCGAGTGCAACGAACGCTAATTAAATATAGAAAAATAATCCTAATCCTTCTTCCCTGTTTTCAAAACAACTGTAATAGCAATGATAGCAACTACAACAAAGGTTACATTTGTCCAAACTTTCCCGCTCCACGGCTGATTAAATAACATATCCAATAAAAAGAAATCAACTCCTGTTGCATAAATCGTAGCGATAACAACTCCAATTCCTGCAAGTATTCCAAACGTCCATTTCATCCAATTTTCTACTTTTAATCCTTCTTTCTTATCACTCGCTACAAAACCATACAAAATTAAAAATACAAACATAACAACAATTGCAATTGTCAAAAACAAAATCAGTTCATTCACAACATGCTTTGGAAACGCCGCGCTTACAAAAATCAAGCCAATAACAAAAGCAATAATCGCATTCACTTGCTTCTTGTCTTCGCCCATAAGTTTTGTCTTTTCTAAAATAGCAAAAATAATCGCAAACATCAATAAAAATGGCAGAATAAATTCTAGGAAAATGTAATGCTGAAATATAGTTGCGTCTGGCATCTTAATTATATATACATACCTCTTTTAATTTAAAAACCTTCCCTTTGTAAGAAATGGGTTAAAATTTATTTATTAATCTCAAAAATTTCACTACATCGCTTCTTCTTGAAACTCAGCCAGATCACTATCATGACTTGGCATAGCAGATTTATTGATTATAAAAATATCGTTGATTGCCCTGACAAATTGATGCGGAATTATAACTCCTCTAGCTCCTCCAATAAGAGACATAATTGCACCGCCAACTTTAATTCTCCAACCATCAATTTTATTCTCGGCCAAATTAGCTTCTTCGACCTCTCCAAAATAATCTCCTGAATCAGTATAAACTCTTACTCCAATAACCTCAGTAACCTTTTTTACTCTCATACGAAAATTGAGGTAAACCGATTTATATACTTTTCTATGATTCTAAGCTATAATCGGCTTTGTTGAAAAAATATGAATTTTTTGAGTTAGGTAAAATTTTGGCAATTCAAAATACGGAATAAAGGTGGGCGAGTAATTTCGTGATAAGGGTGTAAGTGTGGGAAGGTGGACGAAGTTACGAGTTTTCGTCGGAATAAAATGGAGACGAAATTTAGTGGGCATTACTGACACAAAAAATTCCAAATAAAGAAGATTTTCAACAGAGCCGCGATAATCCAAATATTTATAAAAAATCAAATAGTTATCTTTATATGTTAAATACCAAAGAAATAGCATCAATAATTGTAATTGCGATTATTCTTGGGTTCACGTTTAGCGCCCTTGATAATTTGAAAACATTGCCTTTCTTAATTATTTCAATAATTATTGTAATTTTAATAAACGTTTTGGCAAAAAAAGTCGCTGCTTTTCACTATGACTCAGAAGTTGAAATAAAAATATGGGAAATGCAAAGATATGGTTATAAGCCGCAATATAAATTCAAAAGGCCATTTCCTGCAGGAGCTGCTTTTCCAATAATTGCAACTGCTTTCACCTTCGGATATTTTCAATGGCTTGCATGTCTTGTCTTCGATGTCAAAGCCAAAATCTATCGCTCAGCTCGACGACACGGTTTATACCGTTTCAGCGAAATGACAGAAGACCACATTGGCTACATTGCCGCAGCTGGAATTTTCGCAAACCTCGTCATTGCAGGACTCGCCTATTTTCTTAACCTGCCTTCACAAATGAATTTCGTCGCATTAAATATTTATTATGCAACATACAACTTAATTCCCTTCTCTGATTTAGACGGAAACAAAATATTCTTCGGCAATTTAGTCCTATGGGTTTTCCTCGCAACAATAAGTTTAATAAGTTTAATTGGAGTATTTATTATATTATAATCATAAAATAAATTTGATTTTCAGACTAATGTTTGGAAATTCAGTGTCGAGATAGGGTGGGTCTTCGGGTTGAGCGAAGTGAAACCCGAACTTGAAGTGGGAATCCCTGAAAATCAAAGCAAGATAAAAAATGGCAAAAAAGAAACTTGAAAAAAAATCCAATTCAATCTCAAAGTTTTTCCAATCAAAAAAGATAGTAACTGGAATAGGAACCCTCGCAATAATTTCCGGATTATTTTTCATCGGCCAAGGCTCAATAACCGGCAACACAATTGTAAAAGAAAACATAACAAACCCCTCGTTGTCACTTTCAATTATCGGATTACTTCTAATCGCCTGTTCAATTATCCTGTTCTATTATGCCCTGTCTATTGACAAAAATAATTAAAGATTCTTCGGGAATAAAATAAATTTAACTCAGATTTATCAACGAATAGTCTCAATGTTAAATCCAGATTAATCTTCTCCTAACTTCGTGACAAAGCAAATTTAAAATAATTAACTATAAAAACAAACTCTCTCTAAAACTAAAATGCAATATCTTCAAAATATCTCTCCCCGCGAATATCAGCTAAAAATATTTGAAACCTGCATTGATTACAATACTTTAATTGTTCTTCCGACAGGAATAGGAAAAACATTAATTGCATTAATGGCAGTAATTGAACGAATGCAAAAATTTCCATTAAATAAACTTGTTTTTCTTGCACCGACAAGACCATTAGCAGAACAGCACTTGGAATATTTTAAAAAACATCTCCCAGATTTATTCGCAGACATGCAATTATTCACCGGAAAAATTCCTGCCACACAGCGCCAGCAAATTTGGAAAACAGCAGATATAATTTTCTCAACACCCCAATGCGTCTCAAACGATTTAAAAAATAGTCTCTATGACTTAAAAGAAGTCTCATTATTAATAGAAGATGAATGTCATAGATGTTTGAAAAATTATGCATACAACTATGTTGTACATGAATACAAAAAACAAGCTCCTGATAAAATTCAAAGAATAATCGGAATGACCGCCTCGCCGGGAAGTGACAAAAAAAAGATAAAAGAAATCTGTAAAAATCTAAATATTGAAAAAGTTGAACTCAGAACACGTGACGACGTTGATGTAAAAAAATATCTGCAAAAATTAGAATTTGAAAAAATAATGGTTCCATTTCCTCCAAAATTTGAAGAAATAAGGCAATTATTAAAAATAATTTTTGATGGCTACATCGACGAATTAAAACACCGTAGTTTATTATATGGGCCTGTCAATAAAATTTCTTTAATAGAATTGCAAAAAAAACTCTTTGCAAGATCAAGCAGCGGAAACTCAAACTTTAATATTTTATTAGGAATTTCTGCTTGCGCCACTTCAATAAAGCTCCAACACGCTTTAGAACTTTTAGAAACTCAAACATTAACCTCATTTAATACATACTTAAAAAAACTATTAAAAGAGGCGTCTCAAAAAAAGAGCAAAGGTGTTCAACGCCTTGTTCAAAAATCAGAATTCAATCAAGCGTTCATCTTATCAAATGAATTACTAATGAAAAAAATAGAACATCCAAAAGTTCAAAAAACAATAGAATTAGTCAAAAACGAAAAGTTGGAAAACACAAACGCAAAAATAATAATATTCACACAATATAGAGAAACCTCTGCGATTTTATGTAAAGAATTAAATTCTCAATTAAAAAATATGGGAATTTTAGCAAAAGTTTTCATCGGACAAGCAAAAAAAGCAGAAACAGGATTGAGTCAAAAAGAACAAAAAGAAATAATAGAAAATTTTTCAGACTCAAACAATCCAACAAATGTTATTGTTTCTACTTCAATTGGTGAAGAAGGTTTGGATATTCCTGAAGTTAATTCAGTTATTTTTTACGAGCCTGTCTCAAGCGCAATAAGAAAAATTCAGCGAGCAGGAAGAACAGCGCGTTTAATGAAAGGAAAATTAAAAATCCTCGTCACAAAAAACACCCGCGATGAAGTATATTACTGGAGCGCGTTCCACAAAGAGAAAAAAATGTATTCAGCAATTAAATCTATAAACGAGGACATCGCAGATGGAACATTAGATTACAATAATAAAGAAGAAAAACAGGAGACGCTTTAAAATGTCCGTCAAATTCCACAATATATTCGAAGAAAAAGAAAAGAAAAAAGAAAAAGTAGCAAGTGATTTCGTTAATTCACTAACGACTCGGGTGGGTGGCGAGCGATTTCGCGTAGAAGGTGGGAGCGATGGAAAAGGAGCGGGGTCGCGAGTAAGGGGAGTGGATGGTGGGACTACGAAATCACTTGAAAAAAATAAACTTGTTTCAAAAAAACCACTCGTCGTCGCAGATTACCGCGAACGCAATTCACTAGTCGCATCAGAACTTGTCGGTCTGGGTTTAAATGTAGAATTCAAAGAACTCAAAGTCGCAGACTATATAATTCGAGATGTTGCAATCGAAAGAAAAACTGTAAGCGACTTTCTCTCGTCAATGTTAAATAAACGTTTAGTTAAACAACTCGAAGAATTGCAGCAATATCCTAAACGACTTTTGTTAATCGAAGGAATTGAAGACAAAGAATTATACAACGATGATTCAATAAACGAGCGATTTCATAATTCAATAACGCCTCGGGTGGGTGGCGAACAATTTCGTGATAAGGGCGTAAATGTGGAAATGGTGGGCGAAATTGCGAGTAGGGGAGACGGTGGTGGGACAATGAAATCGCGAGGGACATTTGGTGGAATACATCCAAACGCAATTCGTGGTTTCCTGCTTTCAATTTCATTAGTTTGGCAAACGCCAATTATATTCACAAAAAATTCCGAGGATACAGCCAAATTTATTTCCCTCATTGCAAAAAAGAAAGAAACAGAAATGTCTCTAAACGTCATGAAAAAATCCCTCAACAAAAAAGAGCAAAAACAATTCATTCTCGAAGGTTTTCCAGGAATAGGTCCAAAATCCGCAAAAAAACTTTTAAAAGAATTTAAATCGCTTCAAGCAATATTCAATGCTGGCGAAGAAGAATTAAAAAAAATCTTAGGAAAAAAAGCAGAGCCATTCAAAAAAATCATCGACGGGAAGTATTAATTTAATGAACGACTGGCTTTACAAACTTTAAATGTACCTGAAAATATTTAACTCCGTTATTTAAACAAGAACTTCCATCATAGCCAAAGTGATAAGGAATTCCATTTCTTCGGCAATACTCATCCAAAATAATTATATCTTCTTCATCTGCTCCTTCAATTAAAAATAAAACTTTGTCTGCTTTGGGTTCCTCCCTTAATGCAAAATCCACATCTCTAAACAAATCTTCTAAAGAAATATTTATTCTCCTATTCTCAAAATTATCCATTAAAACATAAAAAAACAATTTCATTATTTAAACGTTATCTCATCTCAAAATACATATTCCAAAACGCAAGTCTTATAAAACGAGCTTGACTTTCTAAAGTATATTTTTATTTTATATCTAAATTATTTTGATAATAAAACCTATTTCTGCTCCCGACCTTGCTTGGGCTTTGTTGAAAAAGCATGAATTTTTTTAGTTAGGTAAAATTTTGGCAACGCAAAGCACGAAAGAGGGGGGGTTTTCGTCGGAATAAAATGGAGACGAAATTTAGTGGGCGATTACTAACTCAAAAAATTCCAATAAAAAAAGATTTTCAACAAAGCCCCTTGCTTGGTTATTCTGATAAATAGTCCATCGCGAAATCGCCCATCATAAAATACTATTAACTAAACCCAATTTTAAATCTGGATTAATAAATTAAATAATGAACGAGCCATGCGAGTTCCAAATCTTTCCACAATTATTTTCCCAACTTAAAATCCTTAATCTTCCCATAAATAGGCCCGCTAGGAGTCAACTCAGAGCTCATCAAAGAAAAATTCTTAACTTCAAAACTATTTCCTTTAAAATTAATTTGCTTCAACTTCGTCGGTAAAACCTTTTTATTCTTAACAACATAAACCCTGACAGCCGTAACATGCGACTTAAACTCATTCGCTTCTTTAGGAATCCCAATTTCAATTAATTTATCTTCAATTAATTTATTTAATTCTTTAAATTTATCAGAAATAAGCTTAACCCAAATTATTCTTGTATTGCCTTTTCCTTCAAGGGGAAAAACTCCAACATATCCTCCTTCACACTCAAAACTTTCAAATTTAATCTCTTTCAGCATTTTTTCAATCTCCTTAATCTTTTTATCACTTTGCTCATCTAAAAACTTCATCGTCAAATGCAAATTCTCTTCTTCAACAAATTTCCCGCGAATCAAGTCCAACCCTTTTAACTTTTGAAATTCTTGAAAAATCTTTTTCCTAATCTTTTCTGGCAGCTCTATCGCAATAAAAGTTCTCATGAAAATATATGATTAGAGGGTTTAAGAATTTTTGGGGGGAGAAATAAAAGGTTAGTTAACAAATTGTGTACATGTAAATATCATAATTTCCGTTTCTATTATCTTCCCAAACTATTTTATTTCCATAAATTGAAGGGCTGCTTTGATCAAATGCGTCTGTTGATATTGGAGTTTCAACTCCAGTGGATATATCATACATATAAATATCTAAATTGCCATTTCTAGAATCCGTCCATACAATTTTATTATTATATATCGAGGGATTATATTGATCGTAGAAATTATCAGTTATTAATAATTCGTTTCCTGTAGAAATATCATATATATAAATATCTTTATTACTATTCCTAACATCATGCCAAACTATTTTATTTCCATAAATTGAAGGGTGATATTGACCAAATGAGTTTGTGGATATCGAAGTTTCGACTCCATTTGATAGATCATACATGTAAATATCATCATTCCCATTCCTATAATCTTGATATACAATTCTATCCCCATAAATTTGAGGTAAAAATTGAAGAGATATTTGAGATGTTATTCTTTGTTCTACTTTCGTTATAAAATTATACATATAAATATCAGGGTATCCATTCCTATAATCTTGATATACAATTCTATCCCCATAAATTGAAGGATTTCGTTGATTGAATAGATTTGTTGATATAGGCGTCTCCATTCCAGTTAAAATATCATACATATAAATATCTTCTTGATTACTATTTCTTTCATCTTGCCAAACTATTTTATTATCATAAACATGAGGATTTCTCTGACTAAAACTATTTGTAGTCACTCTAGTTTCTGTTCCTGTGGATATATCATACATGTAAATATCTAAATTGCCATTTTTAGAATCCATCCATACAATTTTATTATCATAAATGTTTGGATAGACTTGAACTGCACTTTCATCAGTAATCCTTATCTCTTGTCCACAAATCGGCGCACTTATACATAACTCTTCATCAAATCCATTACATTCAGAATTGCATCTCAATTCTCCAGAAGCAAAACCTCGAAAAACGCAACTTTGTCCTCCTAAATCATTTCCGTCGCAAATTTCACTTCCTTCTCTAATTCCATTTTCACAAACACTCGTCGCAAACCCACACTCCCCAACACTTACAACTCCATTATTTATGCAATTAACTTCCCCATTCGCCGTCGATAAATCCTTAACTTCAATTTTCTTGTCTGCCACAAGTCCACTGCATTCAACGCAGTTGCTGCAAGTTTTCGTAGTCAACGCTCCATCATTTCTGTCATCCAGATATTTCAATTGAACACTTTTTCCTTCAAACGGCGTGATATAATACTTGTCTTTCGAAGAAAGCCATCTCATTAAATAAAAATTCTTCTCTACAAATAATTCATCAACCACATGAACTCCGTCGTCATAGCAAGTGTCATACTGCGGCCAAAATATCTCCCCTGATTTTGGATACTCATTATCGACGCATTCGTTCAATAAATATTGATTATTAACAGAAAGAATTGTCATGTCTCTGTCTAAATCGCAAATACTTCCAAAGTTGCAAGTCTTTGTCGCGTAAGGCGTATTAGAAGATGAATCTTCATATTCTTTTATTGTAAGTTTCTGGCAATGTCGAGGAACAACCTTATATTTACCTTTCGAAGAAATCCAAACATAACACGCTTTTGTTCCCAAAGTTCCGCCGTAATAACTCGAACATCTCTTCAACATATCGTCGCTCAAAGGCGAAAATCCAATATCCAAATCATTGTAATACCTATACGCAACGACGGCAACTCCAATTAAAATTATTAAAACAAGAACTATAATAAACAATTTCTTATTGTAATTACTTCTCACACCTCTTCTTTTCATGTGATTAATAAGAGAGAGAGAGTTTAAATAATTTATTATTATCATATAATTAGGATGGAGATTGAATACTCTGAACATTGGAAAAGAAAACACAAAAAGAAGAAAAAGAACATAACAAATGACATAATCGAATTTGCTTTAATGAATTCTCAAGAAATAAAAGACAAATATTGGAAAGACGCTCTGAACGCAATATCAATAATTCCTTTATTCGGAAGAACCCTCAAAGTAGTCTACAAAAAGATAAACCGCAAAATATTTATAATCACTGCGTATTGGTTAGATTAACATGAAAGAAATATGGTTTGATAAAGAAGCAGATATTTTAAACATAGAATTAGATGACTCTAAAGAATACTGGAAAAGCATAGAGCTGCAGAATGGAATTGTCTTGGACATTGCAGAAGACAACAGCATAATATCAATAGAAATCCTCAACGCGAGCAAATCTTTTCCTTCTTCAAAAGAAGCGAACAATATAATTAATTCAATAAAAGATATTTCTTAAATATCCTATTTCTTTCTTACAACAATTCTCCAATTATCTTCGCGCCAAGTTTAATTGTAATTCCATTGTATTTCTCCTTGTCTTTTTCAGCATTAATCTCTACCAAATCTATTGCTTTTAAATTTTTCATTTTATTTATTCTCTGAACTAAGTATATAAATTCTCTGCTTGTCAATCCTCCTGGCTCTGGATATCCTGTCGCTGGCGCAAAACTCGGATCAACTACATCAATATCTAATGAAACATAAAGTTCTTTACCATTGCTAAATTCCATAATAGTGTCGCAAGTATCCTGCAAATCATCAAGCAGTTGATTCATTGAAATTATTCTGATATTTTTCTCCTTAAGAAATTGAATCTCATCTTTCCACATATTTCTAACTCCAACCAACATAACATTTTCTGCTGGAAATCCATCTTCAATTAATTTTCTAAGCCATTCCTCGTGAGTCGGCTCTTTCATCGCAGTCATACAATCAGCATGACTGTCAAAAACAATCAAACACGGCTCTTTAACATTCTCTCCTTCGTCGCCGCTTTGACAATAATCCAAAAACGCCCGAGTCAAGGAATAACTTATTGAATGGTCTCCTCCAATAAAAATCGTCCTCGGCTTTTCATTAAAAATCTCAAACGCGTTCTTATAAATTAATTTATTCGCTTCTTCAATATTTGAATTATCAACATGAATTTCTTCCAAATCCAATAAATTCTTGTCAATTGGAATTCCAGCCTCATTACTATGAATATCTTTCAAACTTTCAAGTACAGCATTGCCGGCTCTTTCGCATCCATTCGTTTTTCCCAATCCATTAATTGCGGGAATTTTTACAATAAACATAAAAAAATTATTAGAAGAGAGTTTTTAAATTATTCTTATTCAGTTTTCTGTTAACTTATCAGTTGGTGAAATAGCAAGAAGGAGTAAAAAATAAAAAACAACCATCAAAAAAATGGAAAGGTTTTAAAGTATGAAAAACATACATATAGTAATAAAAAAGAGGATGAAATGGCAAGAAAGAAAGAATCTGATAATAAAACAGTTATAGGAGTGATGGGTGTTTTATTGACTATTTTTGGAATTATTGGAACAATCCCAGTTCTACAAAATAGACAATATATTTGGTTAATAATTACTGCTATTGCTGTAATTCTTGGAGTAATTTTAGTGGCTTGGTCATTCAGTGATTAAAATGAACGAAGATTTAAAGAGAAAGAATATTTTAGATTTACAATTTCAAAAATATCTAACTATTGCTTCAACTTCTATTATAATTGCGTTTACTTATTTTGTTGGAGTAGGAATATCTATATTAACAAAGCAAGTAAATTTAAGTGATTTTATTAGTGTAGGAGTATTGATGGTTATATCTTTAGGGATACTTGGGATTTGTTCATCATTATTCTTTAATGCGGTTTTTCATTTAAGAAATATACCTAAAGTAGTTAAGGAAATTTAATTTGTAAGCTGGATAAGAAAAATCATTTCCTCTCAATAACAGGGGGTTTTGGCACTTGCGTCTTTGTTCCAGAGGGTCTAATTTGCATTGGCTGGATTATTGGCCTATTTCTTGACTCACCTGTAATTCCTGATGCTAAAGAACTTCCTGGTCCACGAGGGCCCCGTATTTCATCTTTAGGAGACTTGTAATTAACTCCTCCTTTTCCATGATGTTTTTTGCTCCTCATATTTTTATAAATTAAAAATGCGACTATAGCAGTTGCTATTATTATCACAGCAATAATAACCACATAAATCCAAAAGGAATTAAAAACTGATTTCCTCTCACATACACTTGGTTCATTATTGCAAACATATCCTGGCTCAATCTCGCAAGTAGATGAGCAACCATCATCGTTATTACTATTATCATCATCACAATTTTCATTTGTAGCAAATATTATTCCATCTCCACAAACTCTTCCTTCAAATTTACAGTTACTTGAACAACCATCTCCACTAACTGTATTATTATCATCACAATCTTCTCCTAAATCAATTACATTATTACCGCATAAATTATTAATACATGGATTTGAATCTGTCCTTGTGAGATTATTTGGATTACATGCATTAATATCAGTGCAAACTTTGGTTCCACACTGCCTTGCAGAATTAGTCCAATTAGTACATTGTGTAAAACTAGGAACACATGGAGGTGAAACACTTCCAGTAAGATATTCAACACAATATATTGCATAATCTTCATCGCAATCTTGTGAAGAAGAATCTTCTATACTTTCTGAACCAACTGCATTGCTTCTTCCTCTTGTTGTTTCATCAGTGCTTTTTCCAGAAACCCAAGAGTTGCAATTATCACTAGAAACACTCCCATCATCTTCTAATCCAGTTGCAACTCTTACATTTGAACTAGATATTGAATTATAAAATGGAAATTCAAACCAGTCGCTGTTATTTTTTGTCTTGCCAATCAATGTTCCATCTGACCTGTAATAAGTTGAATTTTTTTTCAAAACCCAATCGCTTCCTCCAAGCTTTCTCGAACTTGTTCCAAGCAATGCTTTAAATTCCACTCCTTGTTTATTTGGTTTGTTGCTATCTTTTTCACAAATATCATCTGCTCTTGCTAAGCCGCTGCTTCCAAAAACATTAAATGGCTTGCCGCCGCTGGAATTTTGAGTAAAGTTTCCAATCCATTTGCTGTCTGTTAAATAAATCAAAGACTTCTCTTCATCAACACAATCACTTCCACACAAACCAACAATCTCATTTAAAGACAATGCTTTATCATAAATTTTTAAATCATCAATTATTCCCTTGAAATAATTATTATATGCATTGCCCAATACTAATGAAGCCGTCCCTGTTAATCCCCCATTTCCTAATCCATTCCCGCTAGTTGCTTCTTTTCCATCAACATATAATCTTATTTTATCAGATGTTTTATTATAAACTCCTACGACATGCAGCCATTCATTTGCAGAAAATCTATATGTATCATAACTCCAATTATTTCCATTATTAGTATTCATTAAAAATGCTGTTTGATTTGACGGTGCTTGGTATATTGCAAAATAACTGCTTACACCCAACCAAGAAATCCATGCAGGAGTAAATGTTGAATTCACATCATCATAATCAAAATTAGGTTTAGTCCAAAAAGAAACTGAAAAACTCTTTCCTGCAATTCCATTAAAACGAGGAATATTAATTATATCATTTATTCCGTCAAAACTTGCTGCCTTGCCCTCTTTTCCGTCAACAAATACTGCTCCGCTTACTACCCCATTTTTACTTCCAACAATATCATTTGCATTTGAATCATTAAAAGAATAATGGGCAATTAATCCCCCAACTTTGCATTCGCTGACTTTGCTTTGCACTTTTGTTATCTCGTTAATAATTTCTTTTCCTAACAATGATTGAAGATAATTCCCAAAGTTCAAGCACTTTGCTTTTTCAGAATCAACCATCGCCTGAGTTAAGTCCTGTGAACTTGAAAATAAAGACAAATAAAAATCAGAAAAAACTTTTGTATCAGCATCTGTAACTTTAGTATCGCAGTTGAAGTCAACATTAGTGCAAGTTAAAACATAATCTGGAACACAGCTTCCTGGAAGAGTTCCTCTTTGCCATATTTCGCTTCCTTGTGCTATATACCAGCTTCCGACTTGGGTGCATGAAGAAACAACATGATTTGAAGTTATGAACCAATTCCAATTTGAATTTGCTGGAGCAGCTTCATACCAATCTCCGTTATAACAAAGAGTCCTATTTTCCTTGTATCCAGCCAGCACCCACATAATATCGTCGTGGGAGGCATTATATAAAAGGGTGCTGCCAATTCTCGCTTCGCAATTCCCTCCTGGCGTCGATAAATTTACAGGAGAATTTTTTAAGAATATAACAAATAACAAAACCAATAAAAAAATAATAAACATCGCCTTCCAAAAACTAAATTGAGAATTCAAACTTTTAGCATAACTAATCCTACGATTGCTTGATTTATTTTCTCTTCCTCTTTTCAACACCCTTTTTGATTTTTTCATTTTATCTTCTTTTGTTTTTCGGATTACGCGCTTCGCGCACTTTTATTAATGATAATCTAAATTTATATGAATTGTGTAGCGTTGCATCTCTTTGTTATTCATTTTAGTTATTTATTATCTTCATCAAATCTGCCGAAGGTAGCTATCTTTTTTAGTTTAATTTTATATTAGTTTTGAGCAATAATTATCATCTTCATCTCAAATTAATTATCTTTTCTTTTCATTCCTTTCATTTCAGGTTTTTTCATTTGAATATTTGAAGCAGAGCCGCTTTTTAACACATTCGTTTCTTGTTTCTTTTTCAATTCAATATTTGCATTGACGCCTTTTTCACTCTTAATTGCTTTTTTGTAAATTGCATATCCAACTCCAGCTATCGCTGCCAAAAATAAAAATACTATCAGCCAAAATATCCACATTTTGCTTTTCGGTTTAATAGGTTTGCAATCTTCACTGCAAGTAACTGAACTTTCATCACTTGAACAAGTTCCATCGCCGCATAAAGACTGTTTTGGACAATCTACTAAACAAGTATTTTCATTTTCATTTGCGTCACAAGCACCGTCGCCGCAAAAACTCGCAACACCAGGACATTGTTTTGATTCAATTGGTTTCGTTTGAGGTTTATTACAATTATTTCTATCAGTACAGATTCTTGTTCCACAATTTTGAATCAAATTACTCCAATTTCCACATCTCCAAATTGGTGTGCATCCTCCAGGTCCTGGACCTGGTCCAGGTCCACTACTATAACCACATTGTCCATTTACATTTCCTCTGTTGACTAAAGTTCCATCCACACATTCCAAATAAACTTCACCTTCGCAAGAATCTTCTGTACATCCAGTAGGAACATAACCGCATTTTCCATCAACAGGCCCTTTATTTTCCCACAAACCTGTAGCTCCGCACATTAAAAAATAAGTTCCTTCGCAACCCTCTTCTCCTGGTTCACATTCAGTGCCGCTCAAAAAATTCCAAATCTGTGCAATTAAATTTCCTCTTTCAGAAAAACTTTCATATCTTCCGCCGCAAACACTTTCACTGCAAGTTCCAATATCGCATTCAAAATCATTTCCACAAGATAAACCATTAGCTTTCAATAACTTCCAAGTTCCATCAGCGTCGCAATAAGAATTTATAGTGTAATTAACTTCTCCAACAAAACAATTTGTCTGCGCGCTTAAAAAATTAATTGTAAAAATCATAAACACAAAAACAATAAGAACTAAATTAAGAAGTTTCATTTACTAAACCTCCATTCCACTCTCATGTGTTTCCGTTTTCTTTATCATATCAAAGTCCCCACATACATTGCAATTATAGATAAAATCGCCGTCAATAAAAGATATTTATATTTTTTAGTCACAAGCGGAATTAAATTTATAATTATAACAAAAATCCCTATTGCCACGTTTGTGTTTATTATTTCTATTGCCATTTTATTTCTCTCTTAATTTTTCTATATAAGAAATTATACTGATAATTAATGTCGATAAGAGGCCATAACCCATTATTGATAACTCTGTCAAGTTGAGTGTTCCTTTCTTTATTCCTCCAATCGAGAGATAGAGAAATAATGCAAAATTGATTGCTTGAGAGAGCAAATTTAAGTTCTCGCTGATTTTCATTTTTCATCATGTGGTTAATATCCTCCATATCCCATAACCTATAACTATCAATGCACTTACTCCAATTAACCATGCAATAATTTGAAGCAAGCTTATTTTCTCCGATTTAATGTTTCTCAATCTCTTTATTTTTTTTGAATCTTTCATCGCCATTTTTCATACCTACTTTATTACATGTCTCGCAGCTTCTAACAATAAACCTATTGCTGCTACAAAAATCGCCCACGACGTCGAATTTAAAATAAACAATACACCCGAGAGTATTAATGTTAAACCTACAATCAAATTAAGTGGTTCAATAACTGCTTTTTTATTTTTAATCATTTAATCTTCTCCGCTTAATCCCCCACATAATTTTAAGGTTAGACAATCTTCAACATCTTCAACACTTGAACAAACAACTCCACATTGATTTGTATCAGTAACAGTTCTCACTCCGCATCCAACTCCATCTTCATCAACCAGGTTCCAATTTCCAACTTGCCAGTTTGGAACACAACTTCCTCCGCTTCTAGCAATGCATATATTATAATCTTCACCTCCAAAAACATCTTTAATCCAACACCATATTTTATTCAACAAATTTGTTTGCCTTTCTAACTCTAATTTTAAACTCACACACTCGCCGTCAATACACGCGTTGCTTCTGCATTCATAATCATTCAAACACACCGCCCCATTCGGTTCAACCGGTTTAAAATCAAGAGTTCGAGGATCGCAGTAATTCAATCCAACAGGAGTTATCTCAACTCTAACTCTAGGATCAACTTCAATATTTCCTCCAGCTTGCTCTCTCAAACAAACTGCTCTTCCACCTCTTCCCGGCGGCGGCAAACACGCTCCGTCGGAGCATCCGTGTGGGCATGTGAATTGCCGACTCCCAAGAGTATTATCTTGATTACAAATATATTCAGTTAAAACATTTCCTAAACAAGAATCAATAGCAGTAGACCCACCTCCAGCCCCACCCCCATCAGAAATTTCAATACTAACACTTGATTTAGTTTCACCCTTCACAAAATAACTCAATCCGCCGTCGCTGTCTTCACAATGGAAAACAACACCACAATATCCATCAACATTTCCTTTATCTTCAAACACACCATTTGAGTTACATAAAAGATAATGTGATCCTTGACACATTTTTTCTCCAGGAGTACATCCAACTTCAACACATTCCTTTTCCTTGACTTCTCTCAATCCAACAATATTACATACACTTAAAGAATTACAATTCGCTCCAATTCTTCCAGATCTACAAGAAGGAGTTGCTGTATTTATTGAAATACATAATTTCGTTGATTCACTTCTATATGGGGTCTTCGCATATTCGGTTTCGCTGCACGATGCTCCCGTATAATAACTTCCAACATTACTATTTCCTCCATCGCTGCTTGAAGTTATTTCACTAAACCCTTCAGGACATCCAAGAACTTTTCCAGAAGGACAAACCGATGAACAAACTGGGAAAGTTGAAATACTTCCACTAATGTAATCAATAATTATTAAAGAATCCCAATCATCAGCATCTCCGTCGCCGTCAACATCAGCTCTTAACTTTTGAGAGGAGTCTTGAGTTGTCAATACCAAAGTCGCATCATTTCCATCAACATCTCCGTCGCTGTCAACATCTCCATAACTTCCACAAGGAGGTTCCCTTTCAGTGAAACATGAATTTATTTTATTTTCCACTTCATTTGTATCTCCCAAACTTAATCCACCGACGGGAGAATTCAATTTAACTTGAAGGTAATTTCCAAAATTTATGCATTTGGTTTTTTCAGCATCAACAAAAGCTTGAGTTAACCCAGTGCCCAAAGTAGATATATAAAAATCAGAAAATACTTTTTTATCTAAATCGTTAACTTTATTATCGCAGTTGAAATCTATATTAGTACATGTTAAAACATAATTAGAAACACAGCTTCCTTCGACTACTTGCTTAAAGTTATTTCCTGTATCAGTTATCGCTGCGCAATTTGTCGTTCCATAAACTTGTCCGGCAGATTTATATTGTATTCCATTAACAGCAGTCGTCTTAACACAAACTTTTCTTGCGTCGCTTCTATAAGGTGTGGTTACAGTATATTCTGTTCCACTACAAGAGGTTCCAGTATAATAACTTCCAGCAGTATTCAAATTACTTGATTGAACAATCGTATAACCCGACGGGCATGTAAACGTTTCTCCAGTCAAACAAGCATCTTCTTCACTTACACAACTCTGAGTTACTAAAGGCTTTCCTGCACTTGTTCCACATGATTTTGAATCTGTGCAAGTTCTTGCTTGCTGTCCGTTTGAGCATGAACTCCATAATGTACATTGCCAATTAGGAGTGCATGAAGTAGCACAACCTTCATCAACAATTCCATCGCTGTCATCATCGACGCCATTGCAAAGTTCAGTTCCTCCTCCAGAAACTATTCCAGCCAATTCATTAATCTCGCTTTGACTCAAAACCCTATTATAAATTCTAACTTCTGAAAGAGCGCCGTTAAAGAAATTTCCATAAGGCGATTTTCCTAAATATAAATCCCCATAATTATTAACATCGCCTATTCCGGTTTTTGTATCAACAAGATTGCCATTAGAATAAAGCTTCAATTGACTATTTGTTTTATCATATACTCCCGTAATATGCTGCCATTGATTTGGTTCATATGTAATTTGTTTTGACGCAGCAACAGCATTTGTTGGAGTTAACATTGTAAACGCAGTATTTGCAGAACTATGCTGATAAAAGTAAACATCAGTTCCTGAACTTACTCCGTCGTAAAATAAGAAAGCTGGTTGTGAAGTTTCAGCATTATATCTTAAATCAGATTTCATAAAGAAAGAAATTGTAAAACTCGAAGACTTAATGCTGTCAATTGCAAAAACTTTCACATAACTGCTTATCCCATTAAAATTAGCAACTCTTCCTTTTTGAGAATCATCTGTAAACCAAACATTACCTGCAGGAACTCCATTCTGTCCATTTCCAGACATATCATTAAAAGTTCCCGCCAAAGGATAGTAAGCCACAAGTCCGTTCGTCGGAGGAGATAATAAAACTTCGTCGTCATTTCCACCAGAGCTTGTAAACCATTCCCACAAACCAGCAGAAACCAAACCAGCTAACAACACAATAACAAATATTAATACGAAGAAATTTCTATTCACACTCTTTTTCATTTACTATTAAGAAAAACAGAGTTTATAAAATTAATTATTTTTATTCATCGGCGGAGAGATAAAATAGCGCTCGCAAACTCGCGAATAATATAATAATATAACAAAAATATTTCATAACAAAAGGCTATAAAATTTTGATGAAGATAGGCAGTAATGTAAAGGTTTCTTGCATTAATTCTGTCTTAGCGTAGAAATCAAGCGAAGCAGATTTCGGAGCAATCAATTCACAAACGAAGTGAGTGCTATTTCTACAAAAATTTTATTCAGGCACCAACGCCAAATAACTATACTTCTTTTTAACTTCTGACGCAAGTTTTTTAACATCGCCAAGTTTAACTTCCTTAATCTTTTTTTCAAATTCATAAAACTTCTCAACATCTCCATCAGACTCGTGCATCAAAAGATTAACCATTTGCATCTGCGAATCTTCCATAGAAATATAATGATTGCCAATCAACTGCTCTTTAACTTCATTCAATTCATTTTCTGTCAAACCATCCGCAACTTTTTCAAACTCTTCCAAAATTAATTTCCTAACCTTCTCAATATTTTTTTTCATAGTGCCTACGTAAATAAGATTGTAAGCAAACTCTTTCGTAATGTTCGACTCGCCTTTAACAGCATAAGCCAAATTTCTTTTTTCCCTAATTTCTGAAAACAGCCTCGATGACATTCCTTCCGCCATTAAAACAGACAAAACATTAGCAGCATAACTCAATTTATTATTCGAAGTCGGAACATGATACGCAAAAACAAAACTCGCCTGGTCAATTCCTTTTCTTTTCTCTATCTTCTTTTCATTTCTTAATTTTATTTTTGGCAATCCAATTTTTCCTTTTTCATTGCCAAAATTCTTTTCTGCAAAGTCAACAATCTTGTCAAATTCCACATCGCCGACAACAACAAGAATCATATTGTTCGGAGTATAAACTTCTTTAAATTTCTTAATTATCTCTTCTCTTTTAATAGAATTCATTGTTTCATAAGTTCCAATTAAATTCTGGCCAAGCGGCTTATCATATAATAAACCCTGAATCTCATCAGAAACATAAACTCGTGGAGTATCTCTTCTCATTTTTATTTCTTCAAAAATAACCTGCCTCTCTTTTTCCAGCTCCTTCTCATCAAAAATAGGATTCTTAACCATGTCGCTTAAAACATTCAATGCAACATCAATATGTTTTGAAGGCATCTTGCACCAATAAGCAGTAATCGGCTCCGACGTAAAACCATTCAACTCACCGCCATTCTTCTCAATCTCCGTCGCTATCTGTTTGCTGTTCCGGTCAGGCGTTCCTTTATACAACATATGTTCTATAAAATGCGAAATTCCTTTCTCACTTTCATATTCATTCATTCCCCCATTACGAACAGCAAACACAACACTAACAATCGGCAGCTCTCTTTTTTCAAATAAAACAACCATTCCATTAGGTAAAATTTTCCTTTGAAAATTTTGACTAGGTTGAACCTTTTGGTGAGGCCTTTTCAAAACTTTTCTATAAAATTTCGGTTTCATGAATTCCTAAACGAAAGGGGGTTTTTAAAATTGATGACGAAGAAATAATTATCCAATAGAAGGATTACTTTGAGATTGAGAATCGTTTACACTAACATTAATTATTGTTTCACTTCCAGAATCTAAATCATCAAAAAGGTTTATATAACATATATACTAGTATATACTATGAAAATAATTAAGCAGGCAGTTGAAATTGGAAATGGAGCGGCAGTTTATGTCCCAAAAGAATACAAAGGAAAAAATGTTACGATTATACTGCCGGACGGCATTTATGATATAAAAAAAAGAATTTTAAGCGAACTTATTGATTATATGGATAACATTCTTGGAGTTTATCTCTACGGCAGTTATGCAAGAGGAGAGCATACAAAAGAATCAGACATAGACATTTTAATCATAGTAAAAGATAAAGATGAAAATATAAAAAAAATATTAAAAAATGAATTTTCCCTAGACGCAAGAATAGCGACGTTAGATTCAATAAAAAAATCTTTGAAAGATATTCCTCTTTTGATTTACCCCATTATAAAAGAGTCTATAGTTTGGATTAATCCAACTTTGCTCGACGAATTAAAAAAATATAAACTTGATTATAAAAAATTAAAATGGAATTTTGATGAGATTAAAAGAACTATTAAAATCGTAGAAGACTTCATAAATTTGGATGATGAAATCAGCTCGTCGCACATTTACTCTCTTCTTATGCGTATTAGACTGTGTTTTATTATAGAATGCTTGTTAAAAGAAAAAATATTCAGCAACAAAGGAGTTTATAATTTATTAAAAGATAATAAATTCAGTTCAAGCGAAATAAACAAGTTTTTTAAGATTTATAGAGAAGTAAGGGAAAATAATGAATCTAAAGAAAAGATAAGCAAAGAAGAAATTTTAAAATTATTAAATTTTTTAAAAGAGTATTCACATAAAATAGAAAATGAATCGAAAAAAAAGACTAAAAAAAGGAATTGAATCTATTGAAAAGCAAATAGAATTGCATAAAGACAAACTCAAAAATGCTGTTGATGAAGGCAATGAAGAACTTGCTAGATATTATGAAAAAGATATCGAAAGGCTGGATAAAGAAAAAGATAAAAAGAAAAACTTAATATGATTATTTTTCATCCACAAATCATTCAAATCCTTTCTCTTCAATTTTCTCAAAAACTATTTAACCCCCAATTTCCTAAAAATAAAATGGAGGCGAAAACAATATTAATTAGTTCAATAACTCTTATTGCCATAGCAATTATAATAGTGCTGTTATTCTTCATCTCTGAATCTTCTTTTCAATCTCCGACAAACTTAGAAGAATGCAAAACAGCTGCATTCAATGGAGAAAATAAAGTCAACCTCGTTTTTTTCGCAACTAAAGAAAACACCCAAAAATACTCAAACTTCTTTTTACAAACATCTCCGTTTAATGAAAACAAAGATTCTTTCAATTTTTATTACATTGATTCTTATGAACCGGAATGTGAAATCTACCAAGAACAGGCGATTCTCTGTAAAGAAAAAGAAATAACGCAAAAAGCAGCCTCTTGCCCTCACGACTTTATCATTGTGATAAAAGACCTCGACGATGTTTCATTAAGAAGCTCTGCATACAAAAACATCATCTCATTAAATTCAAAACATCAATCTTCAGTTTTAACTCACGAATTCGGCCATGTCTTCGCAAATTTAGCAGATGAATACATCCCTGCAATAATTCCTAAAGGTTCAAAAAACTGCGCAAGCTCATGTGATAATTTTCCAGAAAACATCGACGGTTGTTTCCAAGGCTGCTCAAAAGACAACTATTATAGATCAATTGACAAAGGAGTAATGCGGACACTTTCTACAAATAGTTATGGAATATTAAATGAAAATATTGTCTCAGAAAAAATCCCAAAACAAAACACGCTCACAGGGCAAGCAACCAGTGACTTAAACGCAGAATGTTCAGAACAAGAATATTATCTCATAAAAGGTTTTGTCAAGGATTCAAAAATAGAAATCCAGCAGCAAACAATAGAACAGGGTTGCGCCCCAAGTATAACTTCAGGAGATTATATTTACAAAATCACAGGAGAAAAAACTCTCGAAGGTAATTTCAACCCAAAACTAATTTTCACCGACGCACAAAAACTCAACGAACAAGAAATCCAAGGAGCAGTTTTCGAATATGAAGGTGAATTTTATCTCTCAATTCCAAAAATAGGTGAAGCAAACTCTATAGAAATCCTCGACAACAGCCAACAACAAATTCAACAAGTAAACTTCGAAGAACTATCTTCATTCCCATGTAAAATATAATGAAAAATAAAAAAGATTTAGCGCTCGCAAGCTCACGAATTAATTATTATATTAATCCAGATTCAACATTAAACACTATCTCACAAATAAATAACTCCTCTCCATTAACAATATTCACAATCCCTGTCGGGGACGAAGATTTGGGAGGGGTGAGCACCCACACCTAAAAAACCAATTAGAAAATGAAAACTAAAAAAGCACTTTCAACAGTTGTAGCAACTCTTTTAATGACATTATTAGCAATAATAGCAATAACAATTGTTTATTTCACAATCCAAGCTGTAATCAACAAAGCAAAATACTCGCCGCAAGTTTCTTGTGCAGAACTGCAATTAGAAACGCCATTAGATATAATTAGTGCTTGCTACAACACTGAAACAAACAACGTCGAAGTAAACACACGAAGAGGTTACAGCAAAACAGAAATTGAAACAATAGGATTCATAATTCATACAGCAGCAAATTATTCAGAATATTCCTGCGGAGGATTTGGATGCGGATGCACAATTCCCAGCGAAGGAAACATGAAAAAATATTTCTTCAATGAACAAAACCCGGAAAAAATTATTCTGAAAGCAAACAACTGTATTTTAGGAGAAAAAACTATTAAGGGATGTTAAAAAAGAAATTAACCAACTAAAAGATAATTCTTGCTCATACTCAAAAACCAATTAACCCAAAAATATGCTAATCTAAATTCACCAATTACCATCATTACAAATATTTAATCAAGTTCACTTTATGTTCTTAATTTGCGTCAGCAACAAATTTACAAAATGACTAAAAAGAATTAAATTAATGTCCTCTTCTTCTCAAACTCTTTTGATACCCTTCCATAAAACTACTCTTCATTCTATCCACCAAACTATTGCTTTTTTGCTTTTTTCCAAAATAAGGCCTTAAATGTTCCAACCCAGGAGCATTTCCAGGACGCCTGATTTTTCCAGTCTCAATAGCATCAACATATTCTTTTTCTCTATCAGTCAGCTCTTCATAAGGTGTCACGGAGAGGTCAAAAGGATCAAAATATTTCACTCCATCTTTTTCAAAAACAGGTGTAGCATCTTCAATCCTTATAATTGAAACCTGTGCATTAGTCTCATGAATTCCGATTCCAGTCAATAAAGCTCCTGCCAAAACATAAGGAATTAATTTTGATTTAACCATCTAATAAACACAAATAAAGTATATTTAAAATTTATGTCTTGTTAAGTCAAGTTGCTAACTTAACATTTCTTGTATTCAAACAAATATATTATTATTTAGATTATCTAAGGTATTTAATTATAAAATTTACCGACTTCGTCGGATTAATATTAACTATTAAGGATATGCGAACAAAGTGAGCACAATTTTGAGTTTATTTTGGTTTTTCAGATGTTAAGATTCAGGTTTTACTTAACACGTCCAAAATATCTTCCTAAAAATCCTCTTACATTCTCTGGTTTCTCTCTTTCTTCTTTAGATAATTTCCTATAGTCTATTATCGCTAAAGATTTTCCAATCTCCATCCATATTTTATCCTGTTCCCTCTCTTTTTGAACAACACTCTCTGTGGCTATTCTCGCAAGAGCACCAAAATGTTTTCCCCTCCTTCCCCTATGTGATTGAAATTCTTCTTCACGTCTTGCCCTTTGCTCCAACCCATTTACATATCCTATATTTGACATAAAATAATTCATTAAGTAAGATTTAAAAACATACCTACAAAAATAAAACTATGTATATTAGAAAAATTGAATCATTAAATCCAGATATATCAAGACCATTAAGAGATATAAATTATTTAACACATTTAATGCGTATCCTAAAAACTGTTGAAACAGCCAGAACTAAAGAAATTAAACAAACACAAGAAAGAGTTGCCGATTTTGTATTAAATGAAACAGACACGACCATTAAATCTTTACAATCATCTCCGTATGCAATTTTTGTTCCACCAGAAGTTTTGCAAAAAACTCATTATGAAAAAGTTTCTTTAAACGAAAAACTTTCAAGACTTAAACAAACTCTTTCCTCATTAAGCGAAAGAGCAGAATTAAGTTTGAGTGGATTGATTGATTTGATGGTTTAAATAAAGATTAATATTTTGTTTTCAAAACCCTTTCAACTTTCTTTCTAAACTTCAACGGATATTTTTTAAGATAATCATTCAATTTCTTTTTGTCCAATTTCTTTTTGATATCATTAATTAAATCTACATCAATCTTTTCATTGAAATAAATCATATCAATAAAAGTTTTTTCAATATCCGAATATGGAAAATTAAAATTTCCCACTCTTTTAAATTCATATCCGTATAAATATTTTTTGTTTATTTTTCTTATATATACATTCCTCTCCATGACTTTCCTTATTCCTGTTCTTACATTTTTTGAAGTTATTATTATAGGAATAGTCTCTTGCTCCCATAAATTATGCTGGCTTAGTGCATCCTGCAATCCTAAATATGACGGCTGAAATGCAAAAACAGCTAATGAAATTTCATCATGCTTTGTATAGTATCCTTTTGTCAAAGAGTAAATTTTATTTTGCTTGATAAGATTTTTTAAAATGTGCCTCGAATATTGCTTGATATTTTTTTTACTTCTAACAATTCTTTTTACAGATTTTGAGTCTACAACAGGACTTTTATTAAATAATTCAATTACTTTATCTATATGAATTTTCTTTCCCATTTTATTTCCAATTTTGTATGTATTCTAAAATTTTATTTGAATGGGGGACAATTCCCTCGAGAATTATAGTTTTTAAATTATTTTCATCTAGGGGATTTTTAAAATTAGAAATTAAACTCTTTAATTTTGGTAAAATAACCTTTTTATCTCTAACTAATCTCAATAGAAAATATATATCATATAAATCTCTTATCTTAAGTCTTTGATTATAAGTGTTTATTTTTTCAACAATCAACTCTTCTGGTTCTAAACAATAAACCGAGATAAAATTTCCGTCGCATAATTCATAATCTTTCAAAGAAGCGTTAATAGTTTTAAATAATGCTTCAAATCTTACTATTGTTCTGTCAAATTTCAAGGTTGAAAAAATGCTGTTTGCTCCAATTTTTTTCTTTTCAACAACAAATCCATTTTTTTCTAGCTTTTCAAACAGCTCTTTTATTTTAACAGAGTTTTTATTTATATAAACATCAATGTCCTCTGAAAATCTGTTCCCGTTATAGCATCTCCAAATTGCCGTTCCCCCATGCAAGACGCATTTTTCGTACACCTCATAGATAGTTTTGATAATTATATCTTGAGCTCTTGCTATATCTTTGTGAGTTTGTCTCTTCAATCTCAAATCTAAAGGAATTTCTGCCATTTTAAATAATCAACAATAGTTATACATATATATAACTTTAGTAGTTTATATATTTTTACCTTATGTTAAGTCAAGTTGCTAACTTAACATTTGCATTCGCAGGCTCATGGATAAATAACTCAAATCCGACGCCGTCAGGATTTTCGTCTTAAAACCGTTTTTATGAAGAAATCCAAGCGAAGCAGGATTTCTGAATTATCCATATCTTGCGACTTTGGAGCAAGCAAATATTAGTAAAGTATGTTAAGATTCAGAGTTTACTTTACACCTTTCAACATAAAACCTCAAATCTTCATCCAAATCATTTTTTACTCCAACTCGTTTTGAAGTTTTTATTTCCTCGTCGCTAAATGAGTAACCATCGTCAATAATTTTTAATCCAGAACTTTTGTCAAACAAACTTTTTCCATTAAAAATTTTATCAATTTTCAAAGCATGAGTTAATAATCCTGGTCCATGACATCTTCCCTTAAAATCAAGCGGCTCAACAGCACGAATCAAAACCGCGCTCGCTTCTCCTTCCTTTCCTGTCACAAAATTCAGCATAAAATGTTTATGAACATTCTTAACTAAAATCGTTCCGGCTTCATTCCACATTTCAATATTGTCTCGGCGTTTTCCGTAACGCGCCCACGACGCCGGGTCTTTCTCATCAAAGTAAGCTTCAGTTTCAATAATTCTCGCCTTCAATATTTTTCTTCCAACTCGCCTCACAATAACTTTTCCTATCAAATCTTTAGCAACAATCTTCGGATTTCTATTAAAAAATGATCCATCCATAATTTTTTATAATAAACTATCTTAAAAAACATATGGCATCAACAAACCAATCCCCATTTTATCAACAAGCAGAAGCAAAATTTCTAAATGCGCAAACTGACAAAGAGCGTTTAAAATATTTAGACGAGATGATAAAAGAATGTCCAAAACATAAATCTTCTGAAAAAATGCTCGCTAATCTCAAAACTCGTAGAAAAAAACTTTTGAATAAACTAGATAAAAGTAAAAAATCTGGAAAATCAAATGCCTCATCATCTGCAATAAAAAAACACGACATGCAGGCAGTCATAGTAGGAAAAACAAACACCGGAAAATCGTCGCTCTTATCATTATTAACAAACACCAATCCCTTAATTGCAGACTATAATTTCACAACAAAAATTTCCCAGCAAGGAATATTAGACTTCAAAAACGCAGGCGTCCAAATACAATTAATAGAATCTCCTGCAATTGAATCAGATTATTTTGACAAAGGGTTGGTAAATTCTGCTGACACACTAATATTTCTAATAACAAAAATCGAAGATATAGCTGAACTTGAATCAAAAATAAACAATTCAAAAGCTAAACAAATTATCGTCTTTAACAAATCAGATTTATTAAATGAAACCGAAAAACGAAAACTCGAAGCAACCCTAAGAAGTAAAAAATATAATTTTGTTTTAATCTCAACGAAAGAAGCGAGCGAGCAATTTCGTGATTCAAAAACTTCATCGGGTGAGAGGGGTGGGGGTGAGGGTTGGGAATCGAAATCGCGAGCGTCAGGAATTGAACAATTCAAAGAAAAAATTTTCAAATCATTCAATAAAATTAGGGTTTACACAAAAGAACCAGGCAAAGAAAAAACTTCGCGTCCAATTATACTAAACCCAAACTCAACAGTAAAAGACATCGCCGAAAAAATTCTTCACGGTTTCTCAAAACAGGTTGTCGAAGTAAAAATCTGGGGCCCATCATCAAAATTTCCCGGTCAAAAAGTTTCACTAAAACACGAATTAAAAGATTTAGATATCGTCGAGTTTAAGACAAGGTAATCAGGGATAAGCAATTTTATGAAGCTCTTTTAATTTCTTGTCTTTTCTAAAATTCTCAAGCAAAATATTAATTTCTTTTGCAACAGCATTTTTCAAATCAAGAGGATGTAATTTCTTGGATTTAAAATCAGACTCAACTTTTTCATAAGACTCATAAACTAAATTTCCCCCGTATTTCTCGTCGCGTTCAACAATAAAATTATTTTTAACTCCAAAAATTAAATATTGCAGCAAAGCCATAATCCCATTATCAGAATTTCCCGCAGCACATTCGGCGTTTTTAATTTTAACAATTACTTTTTTTTCATCATCAAGCAAATCTATTTTCGTTGCCTCAATACTTGAACTCATCTGCTTTCCAACCAAACCACGAATCATCGGACTCATTAATTCTATTCTTTGATTATATCCTATCTTTGGAAGAAACTCCCTGGCAAAAACCTGAATCTTTCTTTGGTCAACGCCCGCGAACTGAATATTAACTTTCAAATATTCTTCATCTAATGCCTGCATCAAAGGATAAATCAAACCAGAAACTTTTACATTCCCTGTCTTCGCAGTTTTAACCGCCTCAGAAGCTGCGCGGGTCGCATCATTAACAGAACTCAAAACAGAAAGTTTCAAAACATCATTCATATATTCTGGCGCAAGTTGAAAATCACTTCCCTTCACAAATTCAAATTTCTTAGTATCTACTCCAATAGTTTTAAAAATAGTCGCAATTGCTTTTTCATAATAATTATATCTCTTTTCAACCAAATTCCAAGGAACACCGTCAAGTGCTGCATGCAAATCAGCCAAAAGAATCTTAACTCTCAAACCTGCTTTCAGAAAATCCGCAATCTTCAACATAGGAAAAAAATACGCAATAGAAATACTCCCTGTCGGCATAGTGCCCCAATAAACAGAAATTTCTTTTTTACTTTTTAACAAACCCTTAAGCTCATCTTCTCCAATAACTTCCTGCAAATTTCGGGTAATCAATTCCAATCTCTCTTCAACCATTGCCATTTCACATAGAAACAATTTTAATTATTAAACTTTTCCTTATTTACTCTTTCCTTAAATTTTTCAAGAATCTTATTAATTTTTATCTTAAATACAGAATTATAAGTAATTTCAAAAATTTCTTCTTCTTTCAATTTTGAATTATAAATTCCAATTCTGTATTTTCTGCCATCTTCTAACCCTGCTCTCGCCAGCAAACGTTGAGGATAATATCTTTCTCTTTTGATTAAATCAAAAATTTGTTCAGAGTTACTTATATTGGCAGAATAGTCTGATATACGCAAGTTGTCAAAATCTTCAATAATTAAAAAAATAAAGACAATAATAGTTGAAACTAAAATGAAAATAATATTTGTAAAGGGGTCGTTCCTATTCATAAACAATAATGCGATAAGCAATATTCCCAGTGTGTAATCTGCAACTTTAATAGAAAATTCAACCTTTCTGTTTGTAAGATATTCCAACTTTTCTCTTATTGTTGACATCTCTCCAAGAACATATAAAAAAGAACCTGCAAAATTATTTTGTTGCTCTGTCTTAATTTCCATAAACTGCAAATCATCGTAAAACCCATAAAAATCTTCTCTGCAAATCTCATACTGTTTATAACCTCTCAGCGTCTTAATAGTATAGCTGTCAATTCTTTCCCTTACTCGTCCATGGAATTTTTGCCCTAAATGTTTTGAAAGTGAAAATAAACTGACAAGTCTTCCTGTTTCAGCAGTCAAAGAATCTTTTAATATAGCTGTTCTGTTCAAAAGCATTGAAAAAGTTATTGAAATTAAAAAACCAAATAAAAATGAAACAACAGAAATCATCAACCCCACATCCAATACTTCAATTTTAAAATATCTAGTATAATAATTAATTAATATAAATCCTAAAAACACAATAATTGTCCAATAATACCAATAAAAATTCAGCCCCCTTTTAATCTTTGGTTCTCCCATCAAAGAATAGAAACAATTTTAATTATTAAATCTTTCTTTATTTAAAATAATAATCTAAAAAAGCGTTTCCAGTAATACTTCCCCCACTTGATTCTCCTCCACTGCTTTCTCCGCTCGACGATGAACTTGAACTTTCACTGCTTTCTCCAGAACTTCCACTTGATTCACTTGGAGGTGAATTTTCAGGAGTTGTTGTTCCTTCACTTCCTGATTCTGTTGAAGGAATTTGTTGTGTTGGTGGTTGTTGAAATTCCCCTTCCCGAGGAGGTTCTTGAAATCCTTCTGGTGGTTGAAATTCTCCTTCTCTAAATTCTTGTGGTGGTTGAAATTCTCCTTCTCTAAATTCTTGTGGTGGTTGAAATTCCCTCCTATCTTCTGGAATAAAAAAATCCCTTCTATCTCTGAATTCTTCCTTATTTCCTGCATAACACCTACATCCTCCTTCCAAACCATCCCACCGCTCATTTCTTGCACTACATTGAGCAGCACAATCCATTTCTTTTCCTTTTACATCCCTAAATCTTTCTTCAAAATTCTCGCCTTCACCTTCAAAATCCTTTCCATTAATAATTCCATCATAACATTTTAATCTTTCTTCAGGATTTTCTATTGACTTACAATTTTTTCCAAGATTCATACTTTTTCCACGCCCCCCTTCTTCTAAAAATCTTTTACAATCACTAGCATCATGTATTTGATTTTCTTGACACTCTTCTGGACGATTTCCAATTCCATACATATAATCCTGGCACTTATCTTGATTAGTAATACCTTTTTCAGCGCATTCCGGCGCATACTTCTCCATCATTATTTTATCACAAATTTTTCTTCCTTCGCTTTCACTTTCAACACCAGCTTTTAACAATGCTTCTTTGCATTCAGGCGGAGCATGAGTTTCTATCATAATTTTTGAACAGTCTTTAGGAGTTTTAGCACCTGCTTTTTGACATTCTGGAGGCATATGCAAACCATACTTTGATTCAGATACATCTCCATCTAACTCATCCATAATATCTTGTAAATGAGGCGGTAACTCAAGCATCTCTAAACTATCTAGCTCATCGCAAGCATTTTCATCTCCTTCATCACACTTAGTTGCTAAAGGAGCTGCTTTAGAACATGCATCCGCAAAATCAGGAAATGGAATTTCTTCACATTTACAGTCTCTTCCAGAAGTTTCAAAACACTGCTCCATTATCCTTCCAAAATTTTTAGATTCTTCTCTTTGTTCTTCAGTTAATTTTCTGTCAAGTTTCTTTTGCCATTTCGGAGAATCATCTCCTGAATTACATGTTTCATAATATGATGAAGGATCTAATTTTGAAAGTTGCTCGCAAAGATTTTTAATTTTATCTGCAATCTCTACAGCAGTAACAATAGACCTTTCTTTTTCAATAATGTTATCAACAAATTCTTTTTTTTCAGACCCAGAAACCTTGCTCTCAATTTCTTTTAATGTTTGTTTAACTGCCGCAGCACTTCTTCGCGCATCATCTCTTTTTTCAGGATTAATATCTTTTTCAACATTATCCGCATGCTTTTCATAATTTTTTAAAGCTTCCCTCGCATCTTCAATCTTGCCTTTATTTACCATTGCATTTATTTCTGCAATTTTTTCTTCTCTATTATCTGATTCACTTCCAAATCTATCAAAAAATTCATCAACAAAATAAAAAGGACTGTCTGGAGTTATGCCCGCATCAATATTCAAATCTTCATTTTTATATTCTTCTTCAACTTCATCAAGAATATTATCTCCTTGTTCTTCGCTTTCTCCATCTTGATCAGAGGTTCCATCGTCTCCAACACCCTCATTTAAATCTCCATCATCTAAAGAAGTATCGTCATCATCCCCTATATCTCCAACACCCTCATTTGCAGAATCTTCTGCTTCATTTTGAATATCTGGTGCATTTTGAATATCTGGTGCTGTTTGTTCTTGGGCAATAATTAAAAAAGAAAATAATATTATTAAACTTACAAATAAAATAAAAATTACACCTTCTTTTTTCATAAATAGATAATGAAAAGAGGATATAAAAATGTTTCTCTAAATGAATTATATCTAAATTTTAACTATAAAACACCACCGCAATAAATTTAATTATTAAATCTTTCTTTATTTATGCTAATCCAATTAACCCTCTTTCTCTTCGCAGGAATTTTCGCAGGCACAATTACGGGCCTCTCGCCGGGAATTCATATAAATCTCGTCGGAGCAATTCTTGTTTCACTCTCAACTTCTTTACTCTCTCCAATTCTTCCAATTTATCTTATTGTTTTTATTGTTGCTATGTCAATAACACATACATTTGTTGACTTCATTCCTTCAATTTTTTTAGGAGCTCCTGACGACGCAGATACAGGATTATCAACTCTTCCAGGACACGAGCTGCTAAAAGAGGGCAAAGGTTATGAAGCTGTAATGTTATCTAATTATGGAAGTTTAATTGCAGTTTTTATTTTAGTTATTATCGCTGTTCCATTAATTTTTATTGTTCCCAAGGTTTATCCTTTTCTTGCAAAATTCATGGCATTTATTCTTATTTTCTTTTCTTTAACTTTAATTTTTCTTGAAAAAAATAAATTTTCAGCATTATTTGTTTTTATTTTAACAGGACTACTAGGATTAGGTGTTTTAAATCTTGAATTAAAAGAACCCCTTCTCCCCTTGCTTACAGGATTATTCGGAAGTTCAATGTTATTATTAAGCATCAAACAAAAAACAAAAATTCCTTCTCAAAAAATAGACGATGATTTTAAAATTCCTCTAAAATTTCCTGTAATTGGTTCTGCAATTGCTTCGCCATTATGCGGTTTTCTTCCAGGTTTAGGGGGCGGACAGGCAGCAATAATCGGAAATCAAATTTCAAAATCAGATAAAAAAGGATTTATTGTTTTAATTGGAATAACAAACACATTAGTCATGGGTATTTCATTCCTGTCTTTATATGCAATTCAAAAAGCAAGAACAGGAAGCGCAGTTTCAATCCAAAAAATTCTTGGAAATTTATCAACACAAATCTTGATTTTGATTTTATTTGTTTCCTTGCTTTCCGGAATCCTGGCTTTTTTCATAACTAAAAATCTCTCAAAATTATTTGCTGAAAAAATTGACAAAATAAATTATTCCTTGCTTTCAATAATTGTCTTAATTATAATCTCATTAGTTACTTTAATTTTCTCCGGATTTTCTGGATTTTTAGTTTTAATTATCTCGACGCTGACAGGAATTTACTGCTCTTCATTTAATGTAAAAAGAACTCAGTTTATGGGGTGTTTATTATTGCCGACGATTTTGTTTTATTTGGGAATTTAAGATTAATATAAGATATTATGCAGATATAACACAATTATTTTTTGCAGAAGAATCTACAGAATAAGTGATTCCTAAACATTGGTGTTGGAATTTAACAATTTCGAACATAGCACATACTTCTTCAGACATATTTTCCTCTATTAAATTCTTTTTCAATTTCTCTTTCAACTTCAAATATTCATCTGTACAAGATCTTGAAATAAAATCTATCTTATCGAAATCAAGCACAATTTTATCTTCTTCCAATTTTTTTAATTTTTCGAAAAATGAAGAAATAGTACTTCGAGTAAAGATTTTATTGCCAAAATATTCAGACATTAGCAACTTAGTCTTTTTCATATTATTCCAAGTAAGGATAGATATTTAAATGTTTTGAAGGAGTCTTTATTCGGATATAAATTAGAGTTCCCTTCAAGGGATTTTGAATAAAATTATATTTCTTGGCAAGCAAATTTGGCTCAAATATTAATGCACCCTTTCTCGAAATTAGATGTAGCTCACCATTACATAAATCCCTTACTATCTGCTTAGTAGAATGTAAACCAAAACCTCTTGTTCCATCTTCTTTTTTCGTCGTCGTTCCACTAATTGCCTTTAAGATTGCATCAGAATCTTCTGAAAAAGAAATTTTATTATTTTCAAAAACCCCGGGAATAGTTAATCCATTATCCAAAATCCCAATATCAATATATTTCTTCTGAGAAAAGTATTGTGCCATAATAGAAGCATGAGTAAATTGGGAATGTTGTTCAATATTATCAGTAAGCTCACCCAATAAATAAGAAACGCTGACCCCAAATTGTTCTGGAATTTTATTATTCATATTATCTAAAAGTTCGTTCACTCCTTTATTTATGGAGCTATCTTTTCCAAAATGATTTATTGGATGATAAGTATCTCCCTGTTTTTTAGTCCCAAAAGGAAATCCTATACCTAAAAGGTATTCCTCGACAGTTTTCTTTTTTGGAGAAATAAGATTAACTTCTACATTCTCTTTTTTCATTTCATCAACCTTACCTGCAAATAATAACGCTGAACAAGGCAAAATCCATTCAACATCAGAAAAATCAATTTCAATCTCTTTTTTATCTTGAACCAAAATATCTATTTGTCCAAGAATCTCCAAGCATTCTTCAATCTGCTTTAATGGGTCATCACTTCGTGAAAAATTTACTTTAAGTTTAACCATAAACATCGATAACTAATGAGGATAAAAATGTTCTTGTTATTCCAAAGAGATTTAAAAAAGATTGTTTTTCATTTATTTTAAAAAATTAAGACCATTGAGTACACCACAAAAACCCTAAAAATCTTTTGATGCAAACTTTTTCTTGAGAAGCAACAACATTTCCTGTAATGATAGGATTTTGTTGTTGATTACTATTTCCATAGTTTGAATTATAATTAGTTGGTTGGCTATTATCACTTAATGCATTAATTACCTCATTATATGCTTGGGGACATAAACTTGGGTCAGTTAATAATAAATGAGTTAATTTGAATAAAGCTACACATGGAGTTATTTCTATATTATTCCCATTAAATATTTTTGCGTCATTAGAAAGAATTAATCCATCATTACCTGAAGAATAAATTGAATATATCCTAACAGGATAATAATTATAATTATTTAATTCTTTAATCATGGGGCTTCCGTAAACCATCTCATCTACTGATTGTTCCTGAACACAACCGGCTATTGGTTCTCCTATAGAACCTATTGTAGCAGATATAGATGCACCATTAGTTGGAGTTCCTAACATAATTAATTTATTCACATTCTGGTTTTGGTTATAATGTTCAATATAATATTTTGATATTAAACCACCCATACTATGTGCAACAAGGTTTATCTTTTGATTTCCAAACCTATTCAAAATCTCTTCATTTAATTTTTCAGCGTGGTCTGCTATACCATAACCACAAATTTCTTTATTACTTAAATCATAAGTTGATGCTTTCCATGTTTGTATATTATCTCCATAACTTTGTTTTAATTTATTCTCAATTTTTTCAAAAGAACCATCATCACCAGTAAATCCATGAACAAATACAATCGGATAATTATCTATCTGTATTTTTTGAACATTTATTTTTGGTTCTACAATATTTGTTTTTTGTGCTATAGGTGTAGGACAAGATTTTGAGGTTATAGGTTTTCCTGTATTAGTACCACATCTGTTTATATCTATACAAGTTCTCGTCCCACATTCCTGATTTGTATTAGACCATTGATTACAACTCCAATCTGGAAAACACAGTTCAACAGGACAAGATTTTGAAGTTTGGGGTTTTCCTAAATCAGTGTTACATTTATCATTTCTATTAGTACAAGTTCTCGTCCCACATTCCTGATTTGTATTAGACCATTGATTACAACTCCAATCTGGAATACAACATTTTTCACTTTCAGTTTTGACATTTCCACAACCATCATTACAACCCCTTGTTTTCTCTCCATTTACACAATTTGACCAACTCCCACAATTCCAATTTGGATAACAAGTTTTTACTTCAGGAATTGGACCATAATTAAGAAAGATAGTATAATTCGCGGTACCCTGATTTATGCCACTACATGATGCTGGATTTCCTCCACCTGTTATTTCATTACAACTAGTACTAAATAAATATTCAATAGTACCAGACCCCTGTGTTGGAGCCGTTAAAGTAAAAGTTCTATAAAAAGGAGTATTAGGTTCAGCCCTATCAGAACCAAAATCTCCTTTTTTCCAATGAGTCATATCATAAATCTGCCAAATACAATTCAGCGAACATAAATTTTGTTCATTATTAATAGTAAACTGAACACTTTGAGATTCACCATAATTTAGATTTAAAGACGGGGAATCGGTACTTATCGTAACAGGTAAACTAGCAGATGTAAAGGGCATAATTAAAAAAATTAAAAATCCTAGCAAGAATAATTTTTTCATAATATCAAGAGAAAATTGTTTTATTTAAATGTATCTCACTACTAACTCCAAAGAACTTAACTTCCCAACTTCTCCTTTCTCCCCCACTCAAAACCACTTCCCCAACGCCTCCTGTTTCTCCAGCTCTTTCCCAAAAACAGAATCAATATATCTTTTTGTTAACTCTAAACATTGTTTAATATACGGTGACAAATTATATTTTTCCGCAAGTTCAATCGCCGGCTCTAAATATTTTTTAATTCCTCCTTCATGAATCGTAAAAATTATTTTGCCGTTGCATTTGGGGCAAACACCTGTCAACGGCGGTCTTCGAATTGATTCATTGCAAGCAACACATCTAAATCCTTGCATTGAAAACTTCCTCAGATTACCCCTCATATCTCGAATAAAATGTCTTTCAATAATTAACTTCGCTGTATCAGAAGTATCAGCAGCCCGAATCTTCTCAACAAGTTCCATCTGATGCTGAACTTTTTCCTGCATTGTTGCAAAAGTCTTGTAAGAAGAACATAAAACACCGTCATTAAAATTATCAGTGTCATGAGTAAATCCAATTCCAGTAAAAGGGTCTCTGCCTTCTTTAAGCGCTCTTTTAACATTGTAAACCTCAACTTCAGAAGAATGAACTCTCTTCTCAGCCAATTTATAAAGTTCAAGAGGATATTCATTAACCATTTCAAAATCTAAAATCTGGTCATCAACTTCTCCAGCATCTATTTTTCCATTCAAAACTAACGGTGCATCTTGCGTTCCTCCTCGATGACTTGGAAGAAATTTTAAAGAAAAATTTATCAAAACATCTAACAATAACATTATCGCCATCTCGTCACCGTCACAATCGCGCCTGATTGCAGCATGCATATACGGCGACGCGAAACCTCCAAGAGTATTTGAAAAACCAATAAACCTGCAAATCACGCCCGCACAATTATGAGGCGCCATACATACACCTAATTTTCCAATTAAATCTTCCCTATTTTTAATATTATAAAAAGATTTCATTCCATAAAATCTCTCTAACAAACTATCCATGAAATTAGCAACATTTACAAAAACATTATCAGCTCTTTCATCAGGAGTTTCATTCGACGACGGAAGTAAAATATCATGCGGCATCAACTCCAAAATTTGATTTTCATCAACAAGTTCTTTTCCATTAATATCTTCAATATAACCCATTTCCCTCAATTTCTCGACGCTAACATAAATTTCCTTTGGCTTGAAATGGGTAATAGGCAATTCAGTTGCATCAAACCTAATTGTCCCATCTTTATTAACCTGCAAATTAAAAATCGCCCTCAAAATTCCCTTGGATAAATTTTCCATAGTATGGTCTGCTGAACTCGTGCCGCGAACTCCCTTAATCAAAACAGGAACTTCTTCTTTTGTCAGTCTTAATTTATCAATCGCCGAATTAAAATAATGATTAACATCTAATTGCTGAAAAGAATATTTCAAACCCTTGTCATGTTCAGGACATTTATTAAAATATTTCTGCTTGCATTCAGGACAATAAAACATCATCTCTGTTTTTTTCTCGCAAATTTCACAAAGTGAATAAATAGTTTCTTTCTTGCATTCATTGCAAAAATAAATCGGAAAACTGCTTTTAACACTTCCCGCTTCGCAAGCAGCTTGAAGACTTCTTAATCGTCCTCCCTCGCTCCCAATAGGAAACAAAACATGCGGGCTCCCAACAAGTTTTCTCAACTTCGCTTTTTCAGGCCTTCCCATCCTCGTTCCAATAAAATCACCTGCCTTATCTTTAATTTTAAATTTAGAAAGAGAATTAATAATTTCAAACACAGTCATATCTTTGTTAATAACCAAACCTTCAATAACATTTTTCAAAGAATAATTTTCAATATCCAAAACACCCATATCAATTCCAAGATTTACAAAAAGCGCCTTGCTATTAATCTCATTAATTACAACGTGTTCAATTGTTACCTCATGTTCAATCCCAAGCAATTCTAACGCCCTCTTCCCTTTTTGAAATTTCTCGTCGTCGTTTTTCCTATAAGGCAAAATTATTTTATTATCAGCTCTTGCATGTTTCATCCACTCAATTAATCCTAAAAATTCTTCAATAGAAACCTGGCTCCAATAAAAAATATGTTTTGGATGCAAAGGAATTTCAAATTTTTCACTTAACTCAATTGCCTTTTCAATATTCACATTATAACAATCAATTTTTTTCTCTTCATCCAACCTTTTTTCACGAAGCTCTAACCCCCACCACTCTTCCACATAACCTGACTTAACAAGCTTGGCATTTCTATTTGCTAAATCACTAAATGGAAATAAAATATCCCCTAAATAAATTATTTCTTCAACATCTGGATAAAATTTCCTTGCTTCCTCAACACTTCTTAATTGTTTAACGCTCCCGTTATTTAATTTGACAATTGGTCCGTCAATTTTATCACATGAAGTAATAGCACAGCCCTTTGTGGGTTTTTCAATCTTTAATTGAGTTCCTATTGCAATAAAGTCATCTGTTACCCCCATAGTCGCAGGATGCAGCGACGCTGCACTAAATCCAGAAGTCCTTCCTCGGCCATATCTAAATCTAAAACTTCCTGGCATAGAAGGATGCCCAAAAACAGGCCTGCCAGCAACTAAATCTTTAATATACGTCGGTGAATCATCTGTTTTTCCCTTGTCTCTTTTTTCATGTAATTTAATATACTCTTCAATAAAATCAAAGCCAGTTGATTTAATCCCGTTTTTTTTTGCACCATTCAATAAACGAAAACCCTTTGCTGCTTTTTGCGCTAAACCCTCTGAAAAAATCAAACACATTCCTCCACGAAGAAAATTTGTTTCAACACGTTCAAGGTTTTTATAATTTGAAACTTCTAATTTTTCTGTTGGCTCACCAGCAATTTGAATTGGAAGGTTTTTTGCAAGAAAAATAATTTCTTCTTCTGTAGGCATATACTGTAAATTTGAAATCCTCTCATTATAATCATTATTTTCTGAAACATAACGTTTAACCTCTTCTTCTGTGGGGTCGTATTTCGCATAACCAAACATTTCTCTGAGATAATCAATTAACATCAAAACAACACAAGAAGCGGTTGTTCCTGCACTTCGAATAGGCCCGGAAAAATATGCTTTAAAATATTCCTTGCCGTCTTTTGTTTTTCCTAATTCTAATTTAGTAAACCCTTCTATTGGTGAAGAAACTACCCCTAATGTAGAATATGAAAAACCAATTCTAATTCCTGCATCAATTGCCTCCAACAACGACGAGAATTTGCAAAATTTTTGCTTGGCAACTTCTTCCGCAATCTTAAAAGAAACAGTTGTATCTAATTTTCCATAATCCCGTTCAAGTTCAATAATCCTTTCAGCAATTCCGGAGTCATTCATCTGAGGATAAATCGTCGCTATCAAACCAACAACCTTTTCAGCCAAACTCCTCGCAAGAGGAATCTCAACTTTCATTGAAGGATCTAAACCCTTACTTCTAGCCTCATTTGCAATTTTATAATTTATCTGGATTTGTTTTTCAAACTCCTGAAAATATTTTTGGGTGTTCATTTTAATTTTTTATGTCTCCTAAAAGCAGCATAACCGCTTCGTATTTTGGTTTAATTATTTCTTTGGATTCTTGAAAAGAAAGTTTATTCCATGAATTAATATATTTTTGCTTAACAGATTTTCTTGCCTGTATTTGATTTAATTTTTCATAAACAAACGCAGCTAAAAATGGTCCGTGAATATAATCAAAAATTGAAAGGGCGTCGGCATCTGCAATTATTTTTGCTTCTATTGTCTCTGGCGCAATATTTTTAGAACCTCTATGAGCCAAGATACATTGTTTTACCTGGATTATTTTTTCTTCAGGATAACCTAATTCCCTTAATTTTTCTTCTGCAATTTTCGCTCCAGTTAAATGATGGTCTTCTCTTCCATGAATTATAGAGCCAATATCATGCAGCCACGCAGCCAATTCAACAACCTCCATATCTGCACCTAACTTTTCAGCGAGTAATTTAGAATACTTATTAACCCCCACAAGATGTAAACTATAAAATTCTTCACCCCACCAATTTTCCGGTTTCTTAGATTCAATCTCAACAAATCTCCTGATCTCTTCAACAATATCCACATTTTTAGTTTTCATCTTACTCAAAATCTAAAATCTTTACCTCCCTTGTCTTTAAATTAAACATCGGTACCTTACAATGATCTGGTTCATTTCCAAACTTCTCCTGATAAGGAGTCATAGCTTCCCAACAAGAAATAGAAATAATTAATATATTATTATAATAAGAAACAGCACTTTTATGCGTATGCCCTGAAACAAAAATATCCGGAACAGTCCTAATTAACAAAGGATCTTTTTCTAAAGGAGAATACTGCACAGAAGAATGAGTTGGAGCAAGATGCCTGTTTTGCAAAAGATATTTCATAATATCTTCTGGAGAATTCATTGCTTTTTTTAACATAAGCATAGAAATATTATTTGCATAAAAAGTAAAAGAAAAACCATGATAAGTCAAAACATTAAAGCCCGGAAAATCAACACCCTTGCTTTTTTTAGCGCCAATATTTACTTGACAAGGATTTCCAGTCAAAATAAGATTATTTAAATCATAAAGAGGCCAAGCATACTTCTCATCCAAATAAGGTTGAGGCTCCATCAATCTAACCCCATCATGATTACCTGGAGAAATAATGATCTTAATATCTTTTCTAATTTTTTTTAATAATTCTGCAAGCCCAATAAATTGTTCCTCCAAATCAACTATTTTTAAATCAACCTCCTGATTAGGGTAATTTCCCACTCCTGTAACAACATCTCCGACTAAAAACAAATATTTTATTTTTTCAACTTCAGGAGTATTTTCAACTTCTCCATTCAAATAATCAATAAACCTCAAAAAACTTTTCTCTAAAAATCGTTTACTCCCAAAATGTAAATCCCCTATAAACAAAGCATATTCTTCTTCAGGTGATTTTTTTCTCTCTTGTAATCTTGAATCAGGGAAAAAAAGATCATTCACAAAAACAATTTCCCTGCTTCCAGAACCCTTAACAGCAATAACAGAATCCAATGCAATCTCCTCTGCTTTTTTAAATAAATCCGGTTTATTTACATTAATTAAAACAACAATCTTTCCAGTCAAATCCTCTAATTCAATTAACATATTTTTATTTTTTGTAATCCTTTTACTTGAAACTATTCCAATAAGGGAAATTCCATTGCTATTTCCTGAAATTTTATTTATGGAAATTAGATTTTCTAATTCAGCCCTTTCCCTAAGAATATTACTCATTTCAAAAAACCTGTTCCTAAAATACCTAACAAAATCACTTACTTCTAGTTTCTTACTTGAAATTTGGTCCATCGACATTATTTTAACGCCGGTGTTTCTATTTTCATCAACAGAAGTTGTTTCATACACCATTTCTTTTTCTACCTTATTAATTTTTTCAACATCAACATCTTTTTTTATTATTTCCCTGGAAATTTCTATACTCAACCCAAGTTTAATTTTTAATTTTTCAGCCTGCCTCTGATTTTCTTCAGGAAGATTCAATAAAATTTGATCCAATTTATCTTTATTATCATCAAAAACACTTCGAGTGATAACTCTTTTTTGAGTAAATTGTCCAATCCCTTCAATAATTAACTTACTTGTCTCAGCATCTATATCGTTTGTTCCGCTAAATAATTCAAGGACATCTTTATCTAATAAAAAACCTTTTTCAATACAAAATTTTAAAATTTCTTTCGTATCCATTTTAAAAAACTAACTATAAGTCAACGATTTGTTTATAATTTCTTTTGCTTTCTCAAGTATGTTTTTTATAATAATTAATTTAATTTCTCTCATTCTACCATGCCTTCCTTTTGAGATAACCCTTACATTAATAACTCCTAACATATCCATTTCCTGGATAATATCTCCGACCCTTCGTTGCGTAAGACGATCAAAATTATTTTTTTCACAAAAATCACAATAATAATTATAAACATCTCCAGTAAAAAATGATTCATTATTACCCCCATCTAATTTTCTTTGCTTCTCAGATTTTTCAGATAATTGAATAATCGAATGTAAAACAATCTTAAACTGCCTTGGACCCCCACTAATTACATCTAAAATTTTATCTCGTTCTATTTTATTATTTGCTTCATCAATATGGGCCTCCTTAACTTTCTTTGAACCATCTCTTTCTGCTAACTCTCCCGCAACCCTTATCAGGTCCAAAGCCCTTCTCGCATCTCCATCAACCTTAGCAGCAAAGGCAGCGCATTTTGAAACAATGGTTCCCTCTAATACATTCTCTTTAAATGCCTCTTTACACCGCTTTTCTAATATATCTTTTAATTGAATTGCATTATAAGGGGGAAAAACAATTTCTTCCTCGCTTAAAGAACTCTTAACTCTCGGATTAACATCATTCAAAAAATTAGTATTATTACTAATTCCTACAACACAAATCTTTGATTTTGATAATTCTGAATTTAATCTTGTCAAATTATACAAAAAACCATCAGAAATCTTTTTAACTAATTCATCAATTTCATCCAAAACAAGAACAATTAATTGTTTCTCAGTATCAATTAAATCCACAAACCTTCTATAAACTGTATCTGTTGGCAAACCAGTTTCAGGAACACTCCCATGTAATTGGGTAATTATTTTAGCCAAAATCCTATATTCAGTCTCAGCAATTCTCCCAATTTTACAATTAATATAAATTATTTTTAACTTAACGTCCGATTCTTTTTTTGCTCTTTTTAATAATTCATCTTTTACGTATTTTATTGAAAGGGTTTTGCCAGTTCCAGTCATACCATAAAGAAAAAGGTTGCTTGGTCTTTCTCCACGCAAAATAGGGGCAAGAATTGAGGCAATTTGATTAATTTGTTCATCCCTGTGAGAAATGTCTTCAGGAGTATAACCTGTTTGTAAAATATTTTTATTTTTAAAAATGTAATTCTCGTCGAATGAATCAAATATTTTTTGAATTTTTACTACCATCTAATTTACCTATTTTTTATTTAGACTGCCCCACCTTAATTTCTTATGGAAAATCTTTTTCTTAAATAATATAGACGTAAAAAAAACTTTTAGGTTTAAATAACATTATAACTACTTAAAAGTTAGTTGCCTTAATTTCTTATGGAAAATAGATTTTATTAATTTCTTATGGAAAATAGATTTTATTAATTCCTCATGAGAAAAATATTTATTTATTTTTATAAAAATTTTGAATTTTTACTACCATCTAGTTTACCTATTTTTTATTTTTTATTAGATTTTTTATTAATTTACTAATATTTAAAAATTTTAAACTTTTTTAAACTTCTTACTATACTATTATTAAAATTACCTTAAAGATAATTATAATCTTTCATAGTTTAGATAATAAATATTATATATAGACTATTCTTAATTAACAAAGATATATTATCTTTATTATATATATTATGTTTAATATATATAATATATAATACAAATTCATAAAAATAAATCAAAAACTCCAAAAAACCTATTTCCTTTAAAAACATTTCCAGACGAAATCAAAGGGAGGGGCAATCATTTTTATTTTTATAAGCAAATTAAATAATAAGATGTATTTATTTATCATACAATTAATTTATAGATAAATTTATAAATTACTTCCAATTCAATTTAATATGCCTCAAGAAAACAAAAACCCATTTACTGCTATTCTTAGTAAAATGGTTGTAACAAAAGAAGGAAAAAGACTTGGTTTTGTTAAGGATGTTACATTCGAAACAAAGTCAGGTGAATTAATTAATATTATTGTTAAAGATCCCACCCCTTACACAAGAAACCTTAACCTTGAGAACACAAAAGCAGGAGAATTACTTATCCCCTATTCCTCAATTATAGCAATTGGTGATTTTGTTATTGTTTCAGAAGAAGATTTAATTTAATTTATTCCCTAATTTAATTTAATTTATTTTCTTATATTTTTTTAACTAAACAAAAAACAATCACATTTTCATACAAATCTTTAAAAACATTATATTTATTTTAATAAAATGAAGATAATTGGATTTAGATTAACAAAAATTTTAGGTGAAAAGTTGAAAGAACCAGAAGAACGTTCAATAAACCTCAATTCTAATTTTAATTTAGGGGATGTAAAAAAAGAAGAAAATCAATTAGATTCCAATGAAGTTGTTTTTTCAATTGAGTTTACAAATTCATATACTTTTGATGTAGTAGCTAAAATTGAATTTAAAGGAAATGTTTTTTTTACAATAAGTAAAGATGACGAAAACACTCTAAAAGATATAGAAAAAACCAAAAAAATTAAAGACGTAGAATTAAGAAAAAAAGTTATTGATTACATATTCAGAAAAATACATATAGATTCACTTTTATTAGAAGAAAAATTATCTTTACCATTCCATATACAACCCCCCCAAGTAAATATTAATCCAAATCCTAATCAAATCGAAGAGCCAGACTAAAATTTAAAACAATTCCCTTACAAAAAAAATTCTAATTTAAAACAAATTTATAACAACCTTTTTATAACCGAATAACCAATTCTTTTTATGAAAATTTCACAACAAAAAAGGGAAAAAATATCCGAACAAATCCTCGTCGTATTATATTCTAAATCTCCCCAACCATTATTCACATCACATATAGCCAGGGAAATTGCTCGTGATGAGGAATTTATTAAAAATATCTTATTAAAACTCAAAGATAAAAATATTCTTACTGAAATTAAAAAAAATTCAAAGGGTAAACAATACAAAAGGCGAAGTAGGTGGAAATTAACAGAACAAGCATATAATATCTATAAAGATCATCAAAAAATAAACAGGAGCTAGCCCATATAAATATTTATATTTACAAAAACTTCAAATTCATATGGTTAAAAATGAAGAAATGATTAAAGACGCATTTCAAAAAGTTAAAGAGGAAATAGTTTTTTTGAGAGAAGAAATTGAAACAATAAAAACTCTTCAAAATGAGATTCATTCCTTAAAATCATTTAATATTGAACTAAAAAACGAAGTTGTAAGACTATGTGATGTTTTGAAAGAACTTTCAATTAAAATAGATTTTATTAATAAAAAAACACCAGAAATTGATGAAAAAAGGAAATTATACACTACAAAATATATTCCAACACAAAGACAAATAAACTCCACGAATCAAAGATCTATTCCAACACAAAATACCTATTTTAAGCCAGTAAAACCTAATAATTATACATTTTCCACAGGAAATCAAGGGGTTCCAACAGACAGACAGACAGACAGACAGACAGACAGACAGACAGAAAATTATACCCAAAACACTTTAGTAAAGACTACTAAACCTCAATTACTCACTACATCTATAAAACAACCAAAATCAGATATTGATAATGCGTCTGAAATAATTAGCACTTTAGATAATATTAAGAAAGAATTAAGATTAAAATTTAAGAGGCTTACAGATCAAGAAATTACGGTTTTCTCAACAATATATCAGTTAGAAGAGGAAAAGGGATATACAGATTATAGGGCGGTATCAGATAAGTTAGATCTTACAGAAAGTTCAATAAGGGATTATGTCGGGAGGTTAATAAAAAAGGGGATTCCCATCGATAAGAAGAAGGTTAATAATAAAACAATCCACCTTTCTATATCAAAAAACCTTAAAAAAATAGCCACACTTTCTACAATTTTGAGTCTAAGAGATATTTAATTAAGCAAAAGCTAAGTTTTTATGTACATCGAATAAGTTACAATTATAACTCTTTTTTTCTACTTTCCTCTAAATTTTAACCACACAATCTTAAATTTGGTATTTTAAATTTCTAATTCTTCAAAATTTTACTCACTTTACCCTATTTTATTCATTTTTCTTTGAAATTCATTAAATTTTAACTCTCACTTTTTGATTTTTAACATATAAAAATCGCTATTTTATCCTTTTTTATTACTCTAACCCTCACTTTCGACTATTTTAATCATTTTTATCCTTTTTTATTACTCTAACCCTCACTTTCGACTATTTTAATCATTTTTATCCTTTTTTAT
>Ga0209210_1000343_pt1 | contig 50845 bp, 46 predicted proteins | sample RifGroA1_FD_183991 | JGI IMG/M metagenome (GOLD analysis project Ga0209210, IMG submission 183991) | Contaminated groundwater microbial communities from Rifle, Colorado, USA - Rifle Groundwater A1 (SPAdes) (version 2) | ecosystem: Environmental > Aquatic > Deep subsurface > Groundwater >...
AAAAGTCGTCGCCGAGCTCGCCGATGCCGGCTATCGCGGGCTGGTTACCGTCAAGTCTACGGTCGAGCCGGGTACCACCGATACGCTGCAAAAGCTCTATCCGGACCTGCGGCTGGCGTTTTGTCCGGAGTTTTTGCGCGAAAAGGCGCAGTACGTCGACTTTGTCGAGTATCACCACGTTTGTATCATCGGCGCGCACACAGACGGGGATTACCGCACGGTGTGCGAGGCGCACGGGTCGCTCCCCAAGCATTTTGCAAAGATGACGCCGCTTGAGGCGGAGCTCTCCAAATATTTTTGGAATGTCTTTAACGCCCTGCGTATCGTGTTTGCCAACCAGTTTTATGATGTTACCGCCGCCGTCGGCGCCGATTACAAAACAATCAAAAACGCGCTCGCCAAGCACCCGAACATCCCCGACGTGTATCTGCAGGTCAACGACAACTTCCGCGGATTTGCCGGCAACTGCCTGCCCAAAGACACGCTCGCGTTTGCGCAATATGCAAAGGACAAGCTGGACCCGTCGCTCGGATTATCGCTCTTTGACGGCATTGTGGAGATAAACCGCCGCTACAAGCCGACGGTGCTATAATTGCCCCATACTATAGCGCCATGAATACTGTTGTTGTTACCGGCGGAACAGGCTATGTCGGAAGGCATGCCGTGGAAGAACTTCATGCGCGCGGCGTCGCGGTTGTTGCCGTTGACATTGTTTCTCCCCAAGAGCGCGGGTTTTCGTTTTCGCCGGGCATTGATTTCCGCCGGTGCGACTTGCGTATTCCTGCCGAAACGCGCGCCGCGCTGCGCGGGGCCGATGCCATACTGCATCTCGGCGCCGACATAGGCTCTTTGACCTACATGCACGAACATCAGGCGGACATACTGACAAACAACGCCGCCATAGACGCCGCTTTGTATCCGGCGGCGAAGGAGCAGGGGATACCGTGGATTATTTATTCTTCCAGCTCCATGGTTTTCCAGCATCCGCCGCAGTTCCCGTACCGGGAGGAAGATATCGCGCGGATACATCCGCCGACCAATGTGTACGGTTTCGCGAAGCTTATCGGCGAATATTTTTGCCGCGCCTACGCCGCCGAGCACGGCCTTAGCTATACCATTCTGCGCTATCACAACATTTACGGACCGGGAGAGAACTCAAAAGGAGCGACGCCCGGCGATATCCACGTTATTCCGGCGCTTATTCAAAAAGTGCTTAACGGCCAATATCCTTTGGAATTGCTCGGAAATCCGGAGGCCACCCGCTCTTTTACGTACATTGACGACGCGATCAACTTTACGGCCGATATCGTACTGCGCGCCCTAAAAAAAGACGAAAGCGTGCGCAACCAGGACTTTAATATCGGTAACGACACATTTATCACTATCCTAGAGCTCGCCTTGATGATATGGAAGGAGTGTGGCGACGGCCGCCCCTTCCGCTATAAAGAAGTCGGAACAAAAAGCGATACGGCGCTGCGGCGCGAGGTTGATATCACCAAGATAAAAAAGCTCGGCTGGCGCCAGAATATCTCTCTCCAAGAGGGACTTGCTTCGGTCGTATCGTGGATGCGCGCCCATCAGGAAAAAAGCATATGAACATAGGGTTTGTAGCGGAGCCGTACGAGACAGAAAACGCGTCCGGCATGGGGTATGTAGTACTGGAGTTCATGCGCAATCTTGCCGGCCAGCACGGCGCCGGCGACTCTTTGGCCGTGTACTCGTCCCGCCCGGTAAGCCGGTCTGTCATCGGCACCGCCACGGAGAACCGCCTCCTGCCGCGCGGTTTTCTCAAAAAACTTTGGTATTTTTGGACCTTGCGCGGCGGGGTGGATGTTCTGATTTTTATGGCGCCGATGCTTCCGCTGGTCATGCCGCGCCGGATTAAAGCGGTCATGCTCTGCCAGGAGCTTGCAAGCCAAAAAATCGTTCCCGACAGTTCGGAAGCGTTTTTCAGTTTCGTGCGCGACCGCGTACTTATGCCGCTGTCGCTGCGGCGCGCGACGCATATTGTCGCGGCTTCGCAGGCAACCAAGGACGACATAATAAAATTCTATAACGTTCCTCCAAAAAAGATTACCGTCATTTTTGACGGGTTTCAGGATTTTACGCCGGTACGCGCGCGCGCCGAGCGCGTGCCGGAGGATAAAAAACCGTTCTTCTTTTTTACCGGCAAGGTCAAATACCGTAAAAATGTGCACGGCATCGTGTCGGCGTTCGTACGATTTAAAAAGAAAATACCGTCTGATTGTAAGCTGATTATAGGCGGAAGCTACGGCGGCGGTTACTACGAAAAAATGCGCCGCGAACTCGAAGATAGCGGTCTTATGCAGGACGTTTATTTTGCCGGGTATGTGTCGATTGAACAGCTGTGCGGTTTTTATGAAGACGCGCTCGCGCTGGTGTTTCCTTCATTTAACGAAGGTTTTGGGATGCCCATCGCCGAGGCAATGAGCCTCGGCACTCCGGTCATTACCTCCGGCGTATCATCGACAGTCGAGGTGGCAGGCGACGCGGCGCTGCTGGTCGACCCGCATAGTATCGACGAAATCAGTCTTGCTATGGAGCGTATATACACTGACGCCGGTCTGCGCAAAGAATTGGCGGCTAAGGGGAAGATCCAGTCTCAAAAGTTTTCGTGGCCGCGCTCAGGCAGGCAACTTTTGGACCTTATCCATACGTTATAAACCGCATATGACCGCACCCCCCTTAAAACTCTACGTCAACCCGTCATGGAGACAGCCTCCTCATTGGCTTTATACGCCCCTGTTGTACCCGTTTTGGGGCAATCCGACCGGGGATATGTCGCTCTTTGCCAAGGAGATGTTTGACGCCCACCATTTTGACACGTCTCTTTACACGGTTACCAATGACATAAAAAGCGCGGACATGGTACTCGTGCCGTATAGGCACGTGCTTATTATCCAGCGCCGGCCGGAAGTGTTGGATTGGTGCGTACAAACGGCGCAAGAAGCCGGCCTCCCTCTGTTGATAGACGGCGCGGGTGATGTGGAATATAAGATCGACATTCCCAACGTTAATATTCTGCGTTATGGAGGGTATAGCTTTATGCCGGAAAAAGGCCGCATACAAGTACCACCCGCATCTGACGACTTACTGGAGCGCTGTTGCGGGGGCTTGCTCTTGATACGGAAGAAAAAAGAGGGTACTCCGACGGTCGGTTTTGCCGGCTGGGCAAAACTGACTCCCGTACAAAAACTGCGCACGATTGTCAAAGAACTGCCGGTCCGCCTGCGCGGCGTTGTTGACAGCCGGTACCGCGCGATGACAAAGGGCGTACTGTGGCGCGCCCGGGCGATACGGATTTTGGAGCACTCGCCGCTCGTTGAGCTTAATCTAAAAATGCGGCGTTCTTTTTCCGGGAGCGCCCGGACGGCGGAAGGCGACATGCGGAGCTTGCGTCAAGACCTGGTTGATACGATTCTGCAAAGCGACTACGCGCTCGATGTGCGCGGCGACGCCAACGACTCGACCCGCCTGTTTGAAATCCTTTCGCTCGGGCGCATACCGGTTATCGTGGACACCGAGCGCAATTTCCCCTTTAGCGACACGGTCGATTACCGCGGTTTTTGCGTCATCGTCGACTTCCGCGATATCAAACGCCTGCCTGAAATCATAGCCGGGTTTCATAAAAATATATCTCCCAAAAAGTACGAAGAGATGCAGCGCAAAGCCCGCGAAGCGTTTGTGCAGTACTTCCGCATCGACGCGCAGATGCGGCATATTGTCCGGCAGCTAGTTGATGTCAGAAAGGTGCGCCGCTAAACCGCCCGGGCGCGAGAGGGCAAAGACCTCGGCGCCCGCGTCGCGCGCCAGTATTCGCACGGCTTGTATGAGCTGGTTGGATACTGGCCCATAAAAGGCGTCGCCTTTTATTTGAGGGTACTGCAGAAGCACCGTGTAGCCGAGCGCGCTTTTGTCGGCGGGCCGCCCGTCCGGAATTATCTCTACAATCTCCGCGCCGAGCTTGGTGTGGAAGTTGATAACCGGATCAAGGCCGTCTGAAAGATATTTTTCTACAGTCTTTCTGTCGGGTACCTGCGCGACCTGTGGAATTGGTTTTGGTTTGAACGTTGCGCTGCAAATCGAAACACAGGTTATTTTGTTGTCTTTGTAAGAAAAAGATATTTGCCCCGCCAGCGCGCCGTTGTCTATCGCGGCGAGCGTTATGTACTCCGCGAGATATTTTTTGTACTCCGCGCCATTGAGCGTGAGCGGCTGCCAACAATGGTTGTAAAGCGCGCGCGATGCGCCGGCACATTGCGATTGCGGCGTTACGACAACAAATTGAAACTCCGCGCTTTCGAGCAGTTTGTACACTGGTTCAAATTTTCCCGCCATTTGTTTTTTAAGCAGTATGCGCTGGACTTTGCCGGTTGATGTCACCGGCAATTCGTTTGCCGGAAGCGCCGCCAGATACGCGGGGGACTCGTACGCGCTTAGGTGTGGCGTGCCGGCAATCAGCGCGAGCTTAAGCCGCCGCATGGCGCTTGCCGGGTCTGCTCCATTTTTCCACACCAACACTGCTCCCGCTTCCTCGCCGTATCGCGCGTCGTCAACGCCGACCACATATGCTTGGTCTATGTCGTTACTTACGGCAAGAAGTGCGTTTTCTACCGCCACCGGAGATATATTGACGCCGCCTTTTATTATCAGTTCTTTGCTCCGCCCTTTAAGAAAGAAGAACCGCCGTCCCGAAAAGGTTTTGTAGTAGCCGGTGTCACCGGTCAAAAAGTAGCCGTCGCGGAACGCGGGCTCGCCGCCGACGTATCCTTGCATAACCGCCGCGCCTTTGACGATAAGCTCGCCTTCCTTTCCCTCGCCGAGTATTGTGCCGGCGTTGTCCGCAATCTGTACATCAGCCCACGGCATCGGCGTACCGATTGAGTTTCCGGCGGCCAGCGTTTCAAATTCGTCTTTGTCTAAATCCATCGGCACTCCGGTGACACGCAGAGCTGTTTCGGTCTGGCCATAGCCTTGGTAGAGGGGGATAGAAAAGGTTTTCATAAACTCCTGCGCCGCGGAGGCGACAACCGGCGCCGAGCCTATTTGTATGCGGCTCAACTTCAATTTGTCTTTTACGGTATTAAACGCGTCTTTTTGGTTGAGCTGGTCAAATATAATAGTCTGCACGACCGACGTTATGGTCGCGCCGGTATTGGCCGCGATGTCCCAAAAACGCGAACCGGAGTAGCGCGGAGGCAGTACCATGCATCCTCCGGCGAGCAGAGTTGCAAGACAAAAGGTCGTGGAGTTGATGTGATGGAGCGGCAGTTGCACCAAAAAACGGTCTTTCGGCGTTATGCGCAGCCACTGCGCTATCGCTCGCGCGTTAACGATTAAATTATCAAGCGAGAGCCGGGCTCCTTTTGGCCGCGCGGTGGTGCCGGAGGTAAAGAGTATAAGCGCTTCTCCTTGCGCTGTGGCGGCGGCCTGCGCTTTGTACTCGCGCAGGTCGGCGGTGTCGCGCTTGCCGTCTAGCGGCACTACCGTTACACCCGCACACCATGCCGCCCAGCAGGTGATTAAAAACTCCGCACTGCTCTCGCCCTCGAGCAGGAGCGGCTCTTTGCGGCCGTTTAAGTCCTCAATCTTTTTGTCTATTTTTTGCAGCAGTTCTGCGCGCGAGATTTCCCGCGCTATGCGTCCGCTTTCGTCGCAATCGAGCAGTACCGGCCTGTCTGGATTTTCCGCGGCCAGCGTTTGTATATGTCCGTACAGTGTTGTCATGCCGACGGCTGCTCTCCGTGGTGCTTCCATACCCAGAGCTTGTAGCCGGTGTAATTGGAAATAAATCCGGTGAGGATGCCGGCGGCGTACGCGCCGTGCAGGACCCATATGTTTGCGTCCAGGGACTCCGCCGTAAAAACAAAGAGCCACTGTATAAACAGCGAGCCGGATACCACGGTGTGGAAGCGCAGCAGCCGCGCCGGCAGCGGCGCGTGAACGCGGTCGTTGAACGAGAAGCGGTTATTTAAAGAAAAGTTCGTGATGATGCCGAGCTCCGCGCCGAGCAGAGTCGCGAGCGACGGGCGCATCAGTCCGAGCCAAATCCCGGCCGTCTCAAACACGACGGTTTGCACGATTACTCCCACGCCGCCGAAAAACGCCACCCTAAAGAGCCGCGAGTAGCGGAGACGCGCGTAGAGACGCAGGTCGGTAATTTTTTTGAGTGCAGGTTGCAAGTTCATCTCTTTGTTTGTGCCATTGTACTACCCGGCGCACAGGGTGTACACTTTTGAAACTGACGATTGAGCATGAATAATAAAAAAGTTCTTATAACCGGCGGAGCCGGATTTATCGGGTATCACTTGTCCAAGCTTTTGGCGGGGCAGGGCCACGACATAACAATCGCGGACAACTTTTTCCGCAGCAAGCACGACGATGATTTTTCGGCGCTTTTAGCGATGCCGAACGTTACGCTGGTGACAGCCGACCTTACCAAGCCGGAAAGCTGGGACCAGCTCGGCGGCGGATACGACTGCGTTTATCATCTCGTCGGCATCAACGGTACGAAGTTTTTTTATGAGATACCGCATGAGGTGCTCCGCATAGGAGTGCTGACGACCGTCAACGCGCTTGAGTGGTTTCGCGGCACAAATAATAAGCCCGGAGCAAAGATACTCTACACCTCGAGCAACGAGGCATACGCGAGCGGTTTTGACCTCGGCATCGTGCCTATCCCGACGCAAGAGCAGGTGCCGCTCGTCATCGCCGACCCGTACAACCCGCGCTGGTCGTACGGCGGGCAAAAGCTCATCGGCGAACTCTTTTTTATCAATTACAGCCGGGCATATAATTTCCGCATGTCTATCGTGCGTCCGCACAACTTTTACGGGCCGCGCGCGGGCTATGAGCACGTGATACCGGAGGTTATCGGGCGCGTGGCGCGCAAGGTGGAACCGTTTCCTATTTTTGGAGCGGACGACATGCGCTCGTTTTGCTACATCGCCGACGCGGCGGAGGCGATACAAAAGATGATGGAGTCCGGCATGACAGACGGCGGCACCTACAACATCGGCACGACGGAGGAAACAGGTATTAAAAATCTTATAGAAAAAATATTTGATATAACCGGTTGGCATCCGGCCGCGTTGGATGTAAAAAACTCGCCGGAAGGCAGTGTCAAACGCCGTCTTGCCGACGTTTCAAAAATAAAAACAGATACGGGGTGGGAGGCTGCGACACTGCTTGATGACGGTTTGCGCGCAACAGTCGCCTGGTACCTCGCGCACCCGCCGTTATAAAACAATTTTAGGCGTAGGAAGCGGCAAAATAAATTTGCCTTTGTAGCCGAACTTTTTCATCAGTTTGATGAGTTCCGGTCCGATGTGCCACGACAGTACCAACAAGTACTCGGGCTGCTCTTTTATAATACGCGCCTCATCAACAACCGGTATGTGCGTGCCCGGAGTGTACATCCCTATTTTGGGAGACCCTTTTTTCTCTCCGGCATAATCCAGAAACGTTGCGTCGATGTGGCAGAAGCCGAGCAGGGTATTGGAGCGCGCAGAGCTGGTGAGCCCCACGATGCGCCCCTTCTTTTTGCATTGTATCAACAGCGCCAGCAGGTCTGCTTTTGTCCGGTGCGCTTTTTGGGCGAACAGGCGCAACTTTTTTTCGTCATACAAACCGGCGCGCTCCTCTGCTTGTATGAGCTTTTTTGTCCGCGCGCTCATCTTGTGTTTGCCTATCTTTGCGAAAACGCGTATCGAGCCGCCGGCGGCGGTTATCCGCTCCGCGTCGGTGATAGACATCTCGTGCGCGGAAAAGAGCTGCGCAAGGGGCTTGAGCGCATAAAACCGCAGGTGCTCGTGGTAAATAGTATCGAACTCGAGCTTTTCCACAATATCCATAAGATACTGCGACTCGGATACAAACACGCCGTTTTTATCCATTAATGCCTTGATATTTTTGACCAGAGACGGCGCGTCGTTGATATGGGCAAACACGTTCGTTGCCGTTACGACCTGCGCTTTGCCGTATTTCTTCACGATTTTTTTAGCGGTCTGCGCGTTATAAAACTCCTGCAATGTTTTTATGCCGGTTTTGTTGGCGACCTTGGCGGCGTTGGTGGGCTCCACGCCGACCACACGCGCTCCGCGCGCTTTAAACGGTTTCAGCAGGCTGCCGTCGTTGGAGCCGATATCGACCACCAGGTCGCCCTTGCCGAACATTTTTTGTCCGTGCATTCCGTCGGCAAGCTGCTCAAAGTTGCGCAGGAGCATGTTGGTAAGCCCGGTGCGATACGGATACTCTTGATGAAAAACTTTTTTAGGTTCTACGATATAGTCAAGCTGCAGCAGGCCGCATGCGCGGCAGCGCACGAGCGCAAGAGGGTAGACCGTCTCTTGCTGTTTGAGTTCGCCGCTCGATACGTACTCCTGCACGATGGGCTGGTGTCCGAGATTGAGCAGCTCAATAAGTCCGGCTTTGCGGCATATTTGGCAGAGTAGTTGATGGCCGGTTGATTGCGTGGTCATAGTGCTTGCGGTTTATTCCAATATAAGAAAGACTATACCATTATGCGCGTATGCGTCATATTGCCGACTGTCGACGAAGGGCCTCTGCTGACAGAAACAGTCGAGGCGGTTTTTAAACAACTGTCCGCGCACGACGTACGCGTACTTATCGCCGCATCTCCCACGCTTACCACACACGAGACGCGCGCGGCTATTACCGGGCTTGTCGCGCAGTATGGCGGGCGCGTGGAGATGTTTGACCAAACGCTCCCGGGCGTCGGCGGGGCGCTCAAAGAGGCGTTTGCGCGGGCGCAGGGCGACGCGGTGGTGCTGATGACGCCCGACCTGGAGACTCCGCCGGAAATTTTGCCGGCAATGATTCAAAAACTTGAGGAGGGCTACGACATGGCGACCGCCACGCGCTGGCGCCGCGGCATAACGCTCAACGGATATAACCCCGGCAAGATGGCGCTCAACTTTTTGTTCCAGCAGATATTCCGCGCGCTGTACCTGACCCGCCTCAGCGACCTGACGTACGGCTATCGGGCGTTTAAAATTAATGTCATAAAAAATATCCGCTGGGAGGAGTCGCGCCATCCGTTCTTTTTTGAAACGATGCTTAAGCCTCTGCGGCTGGGTTACAAAATAGCCGAGGTGGACGCGCCGTGGGAGATGTTTATCACCCGCAAGTCGTCGACCGGCCGCGCCAAACCCAAAGACCTGCTTGCATACATCCGCGTTGGCGTGCGCAACCGTTTTTTACCAAAAAGACTAATGCGGGTAGACTAGGCGTATGAGCTGGATACGCGAACACAAAATACTTCTTGCCATGTGCGCTATCGCCGCTCTGCTGGCGCTTATTCCGGTTTTTAATATTTGGCGCGTTCTGGGGGCAGAGTGGCGCGGTGTCATCCCGAGCTATGGCGACGAAATACTTTACTACAACCAGATACACGAGATAGCAGACGGACATTTTTGGTACGGCAACCAGTATCTTATGGAGCACGCCGGCGGCCCGCCTTCCGTTATTTTTGCCGGGCACTGGCTGGCGGCTCTGCCGCTGTGGCTAGGGCTTCCGTTTGTGCCGGCGATGTATTTCAACAACGTTCTTTGGGGTGTGATATTCGTACTGCTCGGGTATTGGCTTTTGCGCGAGATGACGCTCCCAAAAATCTGGAGCGCCGCCGGCTCGCTTTTTGCCTACCTATCCTGCTACGGGCTCATGTTGCGCCCGAGTTCAAGGCAGGAGGTGTACCCGTTCTTTTTGCTCTTTTACATCGCGATTGTACGGTTTTTAAAAAAACCGGAGGAACGGTCTTCGATTATTTTTCTCGGGCTCGCGACCGGCGCCACCTTTTATGTCTTCAGCTATCTTTGGCAGACCGCGGTCATTACACTCGGCCTTTTGGCGCTCTACGCGCTGTATATGCGCGCCTGGCCGCTCCTGCGCTCGACCTTGCTCGCCTCCGCGCTCGGCGGCGTTATCGGACTGCCGTCCCTTTTGTACATGCTCTATCTCTCCAAAACCTACCCGTATTTTTTGGAGAGCCTATCGCGCTTCGGGCTGGTTAACACGCGTTTGCCGATGGCGGAGGTCGTGTACTCCGGCGGGTGGATAGGCGTTGTGCTTGCGCTCATCGCGTTTGTTTACTGGCGGGTGCCGGCGCTTCGCGAGGATAACCGCTTTTTGTTTGCCGGCATTTTTGCCGCGCTTACCGGTCTGGGGATCTGGATTATGCAGGGCAGCAATCTTATTACCGGCAAACTGCTCGAGACCGGCGAGCATATAAGGCCGTTTATCGGTCCGTGGCTTGCGCTTGCCGGAGCGGCATTGGCATGGACTCTATGGCGGAAGCGCGACCTGTTGGTGGGCTGGGGCGCGACTGTGGCGTTGGCGGGCGTAGCCGCGCTCGTGTTTGGCGGCCTCATATTTGTTAAACAGAATTTTTATCACTATGTAGACGTGGGCAACGCCGCGTCTGCGTGGCGCCAAGAGCAGGGATACGCCGCTCCGTTGCGCTGGATTGATTCGCAGCAAAAAGAACCGGTGGTGGTTTGGACCCCGCCGAACGGAGAGTTTGGACTCTATGTGCCGACGCTCAGCCGCGATTATGTTCTTTATGCTGGCGGCGTGCTTTGGACGCTCACTTCCAATCAGGAAATTTACGAGCGCTATCTTGTGGCGAGCTATTTTGACAATCCGGACGTTGCGTATTTAAAAGAGAACTTCTCGGAATATATGGGCCGGCAGGACGTCTATCACCGCGCCAAGACGATTGAGCGGGGCATAAAGCTCTGCAGGATATTCTACTTTTTTGACGCGTCGCACGACTGCGGGGCGCCGCCCACATCGCTCGGGCTCATCGGGGAGGCGTTTTTTGAGGGGCTTGAGCGGAAGTTTGCGCAGGACGTACGCCAGGACATCAATGCGTATCTGCAAAAATATCACGTATCGTATATAATAAAGGACACAGTCCGCAATCCGCTTTGGAATCCGCAATCACTCGGCGCGCGGCTTATGTGGAGCGACGAACGATACGAAGTATATAAGCTATGATGCAGTTTTTTAAGACCTACCGGCTTGAGATTTTGATTTTCGCGCTGGCGCTCGCGGCGCGTCTGCTGTATTTCGGCGTGTCCTTTCAGGTCAACGGAGGAGACATCCTTGATACGGTGACCGGCCCCGACGGTTACACCACTGTCAGCAAGAATCTTATAGAGGGGCACGGGCTTACGTCCGCCGGGGCGCCTTCCTACGAGCCCTACTCGTTCCGGCCGCCGCTGTATCATTTTTTTATCGCGGGCGGCTACTTTGCGCTCGGCGGATACTGGGGAGTCATACTTCTCCAGATGCTGCTCGGAAGCCTGGTGCCGCTCTTGGGTATGCGGGTGGCGGCGTACCTTACGCGCGGCCGCGCCCTGCTCGCCGCGCTCGGCGTCTTTTTGGCGCTCGAGCCGTCGGGCGTTTTGTACTCGACGTTCTTTTACAGCGAAACGCTGTTTACGGTGCTGTTTCTCGCCGGGGTATGGGCGTTCTTCGCGTATTTAAAGGAGGCCGAAGCGAGTACCCGCTTCCTCACCGCTTCCGCGCTGATTCTCGGGCTCGCGACGCTCACGAGGCCGACGACTCAATTTCTGCCAATATTATTTGCCGCCGTATTTTTGTGGACGCGGCGCCATGAGCTGTTCTCGCGGCGGACGCTGTTGCCCGTTGTTTTGTATGCGGCGATATTTGTCGCGACGCTCTCGCCGTGGCTGGTGCGCAACTACATTCTGTTCGGGGTGGCGGGTTTAAGCCCGCAGACGGGCGTCAATCTCTACACGACGCTCTTGCCGACCGTCTACTCAATCGACCGCGGCACCACCTTCCAGCAGGAGTTTGCGGCTCAGCGCGAGGCGGGCATCCCGGGTCCGAACGAAGCGGTCATTACCGACGGAGCCAAAGACATGGCGCTTGCCGTACCGCTTCTGCTCGAGCATCCGCGCGCGCTGCTGTACTCCGCGCTCAACTCGACCTGGAGCTTTTTCGTGCTTGACGGCATGTACGATTTCTTCCGGCATATAAACGTGCGCCCACGCGAGGTGATAGGCAAGCCGTCGGTCATCGCGCTGTTTTCCGACCCGGGCGCGGTCGCCGGGTATCTCTACCGCAACATCTTCGGGCTGGTCGGATGGATTGTCCTGGCGCGGCTCTGCTGGATTGCTATCGCGGCGGCGTTCGTCGCGGGCGCCTGGCGGTATCTGCGCGCGAACGCGAACCTGTATGCCGTTCTCACGCTCCTTATTGTCGCGTATTTTCTGCTCACGTCGCTTATTACCGGGTTCGGCCTGACTGCGCGCTACCGCCTGCCGGTCAATGTGTTTGTCATAACGTTCGCGCTCTGCGAGGTAGCCGCGGTCGCCCCCTGGCTTATGCAAAAAGTCCGGCGTTTCCATGCATAAGCTCTCTATAATCGTCCCGTGCTACAACGAGGAGCGAACCGTAGAGGAGCTTCTGCACCGCGTCGCGCGGGCGCCCTTGCCTGGCTGGGAGCGCGAAATTATCGTCGTAGACGACGGCTCCACCGATGGCACGCGCGGCATCTTGCGCGCTCTCACGCTCCCCGTCAAAGTTATTCTGCAGGACAAAAACGGCGGCAAAGGCACCGCGGTGCGCCGCGGACTGCAGGACGCGACCGGCGACTACGCGCTTATTCAAGACGCCGATTTGGAATATGACCCGCAAGAAATCCGGCATTTGCTCGAGCCCATAGACCGCGGCGAGGCGGCTGTCGTGTACGGCTCGCGCGCGCTCCGCAAGCAGCGCGGCCGCATTGCGCTGCGCTTTGGCGTGTGGGTGCTGACCCAAATCATCAATGTACTGTGGCGCTTGCGCCTTACCGACGCGTGCACCTGCTACAAGCTTTTTCCGCTTGCGGCCAAAGACGCGGTCGCCGCGGGCGGGTTTGAGTCGGACATTTTGCTCGGACCGTCGCTTGCCCGCGCGGGCTACCGCATAGTGGAGGTGCCTATTTCCTACACGCCGCGCAGTGTCGCGGAGGGCAAGAAGATCCGCTACCGCGATGGCCTCCGGGCGATTATAATGCTTATACTTGATAAGATAAGAAACGGATAACTATGAAAATAATAGGCATAACCCATTGGCGCATCCCGTCGGAAAAGACCATGGCCCCGTACATGATGAGGGTTATGGAGGCTTTTGCGCAGGATGGCGCGCAGGTCGAGTTTTGGGCTCCGCGCCGGCGCAATACGCGCGAGCTGCAAACGACCGACCCGTTTATCTACCACGCTATCGAACCGAACTTCCGTATGAGGTACTTGCCGGTCATCGACATCATGCCGCAGACCGCGGGGCGCTTCGGCTTTTATCTTATGCTCGGGAGCTTTGTGGTATCCGTATTTTTTAGGATGCTTTTTATGCGCGGTAGAAAAGATTCTGTTTTTTATTTCTTCGACTTGCGCGACGCGTTTACCGCGCACCTGCTGAGCAACAAAACATTCTGTGAGATACATATGTACTACCGCAGTTCAGTAGATTTTATAAACCGGCGCGGCTTCAGGCGCATGGCGGGCATCATCGCGGCGACCAAGCCCCTGCGCGCCGCCATACGCGGCAATTACGCCGTGCCGGAGGATAAAATTCTCCACGCGCCCTGCGGCGTCAACTTTGAGCGCTTCGGCATAGACACGCCGACGCGCGAGGCACGCGAAAAGCTAGGGCTCCCGCCGGAAGGAAAGATAATCCTCTATGTCGGGCACCTGTTTCCGGTCAAGGGCGTTGACGTGCTGTTCGACGCGCATACCGGGTTGCGCCAGGGCGAAACGATATATTTTGTCGGCGGCACCGATGAGGACATAGAAGGTTTCAGGAAAAAGTGGAAGGCGGCAGGGTCGCCAAAAAATATAGTTATCGCGGGGCGCAAACCGCATCAGGAGATACCGCTTTGGCTGCGCGCCGCCGACATATTGAGCATCCCCAACACGGCAAAGGAGGACGCGGGGAGCATTGAGTCTTCGCCGTCAAAACTTATGGAGTATATGGCGTCCGGCACGCCTATCGTCGCCTCGGATGTCCTCGGCATCACTGATGTCATGGACGCGGGGATGGGATGGCTGGTGGAGCCCGATAATGCCGGCGCCATAGCCATTGGCGCGCATGAGGCGTTTGACAACCCGCAAGAGGCCGCTCGACGCGCCGCCGCCGCGCGCGCGGCATCGAAAAACCTAAGTTGGGACGGCCGCGCAAAAAGCATCTTGAGGTTTATCAAGGCGCGGGAATAACCGCATGCGCGACCTTGTCCTCGATTTTTGGCGCGGCATCGGCATCCTGATGGTGTTGGCGCACCATCTGGTGTTGTTTTATTACGGCTGGCGGGGGAGCGAGTTTTTAGTGGATATGTTTGAGCGCGCGGGACCGCTCGGCGTAAAGTTTTTCTTCATCGTCAGCGGGTACATCATTACCCGCCTCATGCTTGCCGAGGAAGAGAAGCGCGGCCGCCTCCGCGTCGGCGATTTTTATATACGGCGCATATTCCGCATCCTGCCGCCGTACCTGCTGTATCTTTTCGGTATTTTTGCTTTTAGCGCGTCCGGCTGGATAGCGGTATCGAACGCGGATGTGCTCACCGCCGGCGCATTTTTGTGCAACACCGCGCTCCCGTGCGGATGGTTTGTGGTGCATACATGGACGCTCGCGATAGAAATGCAGTTTTATCTGCTCTGGCCGGTTATATTTATCGCTCTGCCGGCGCGGTACCGCGCGCCTTTTTTGACGGCTCTCCTGGCGCTCCTGTTTACGCTCTCGGCTTTCGGCGTTTTGGTGGAGCGCGGATGGATAGATAACGCGCTTTCCTTTGCCTGCATCGCGCTCGGAGCGCTGGCCGCGGTGCATCCGTACGCGCGCGCCGCGCTTAAAGACTGCGGATTTTTGTTTATCGGCGCGGTCGCGCTTGCGGTAGGCATCGTGTACTCGGCAGGGTTCGCGGATGCAGCCAAAATCATGTACCGCACCGCGACGCCGCTTTTGCTCGCGGCGCTTATCTTTTCCACCTACCGGTTTCCGCGGCTAATATCCAGCAGGCCGTTTGCCGCGGTATCCGGCATCGGGCTCGTGTCCTACAGCCTCTACCTCTGGCAGCAGGCGTTCGTCGCTCCGGCGGGATACTATCTCAGTCCGTCGCTTTTGCAGTACGTGTTCCTTATGGCGGTGTTTTGCCTTTTTTCCTACTATTTCGTCGAAAAGCCTTTTATCAGGCTCGGCAAAAAGCTCCTGCAAAAAAAAGAGCTTCGTGCTAAAGTGTAGCCCATGCAAGCGGATGCGCTGTGGGCTCCTAAAATTTTTACCCTCCGCGGGTTTGTCAAAGAGAATATGCTCCGCGGCGCCGCGGCGCTTGATGTCGGCTGCGGCGGGCGCAAGCTCCCGGGCTCGACCGGGATGGATATCCTGCGGCTCCCCGGTGTTGACGTGGTGCACAGCTTTAACCGGACGCCGTGGCCGTTTGCGGACGGCGCCTTCGACCTCGTGTTTCTCAACCACGCGCTTGAGCATGTCGGCGACGTGGTTGCCGTGATGAACGAAGTTCATCGCGTGCTCAAACCGGAAGGTCGTGCAGTGATACAAGTTCCGTACTTCCGCTGTATCGACGCGTACAACGACCCGACCCATACGCACTTTTTTACCGCGCGGACGCTCGACTACTTTATTAAAGACGCCGGGCTCTCAAGGTACGCTTACAGCGGAGATAAGCTTTTTGATAAAAAAGGATTTTGGTACGGCTGGCCGCACCGCTCGCGCAACCCGCTGCGCCAGGCGCTAAAAAACTTCATGCATCGCTACCCGGCATTTTATGACCAGTACCTCTCGCTTATTATCCCGACCGAGTGTCTCACCTGGGAGCTTGAAGCCTTGAAGCGTTGAATCCCTGAAATACTGAAATAGCGGCACAAAAGTTTATCCTTAAGTCTAACGGTCGTATATACTAAGGAAAATGTCTACACTGCTTGAAACCCAGGTACGTGCCCGCGCCCGACGCGAAAAGATACAGCAGAACATTCTGCTTGTGTTGACCCGATTAACCACGCACTCGAGTTCTCTTGCGTTTGCGCCGGAGGCGGTGTTAAAAAAGCGCCTCGGCTTGCGCGATAGCCGCGCCGGTAATGCCACCTACCGTATCCGTAAGGCACTGCGCCGGATGGAACAGAAGAACCTTGTGGTCTGCGAGAGGACGCCGTCCGGCTGGACCACGCGTCTGAGCGGCAAGGGGGAGGCGTTTGCTAAGCGTTTGGATAAGGCCGAGGTAATAAAAATAAAAAAGCCGGCGCGCTGGGACGGCCGCTGGCGCATAGTTATTTTTGACATATGGGAGCGGCGCAGGGCGCAGCGCGACCGGTTGAGATTGTTGCTGCAGAGGGCGGGGTTTTACAAAATCCAAAACAGCGTGTGGGTGCATCCCTACGACTGCGCGGAGCTTATCGCATTTTTGCGCGCGGAGATGCGGCTCGGACAAGGAGTTCTTTATATTATTGCGGAAGGCATCGAGAATGACCACAAAATTAAGCGGTATTTTGATTTGCCTTAAGTCTAACGGTCGTGAGGGGTAAGGAGAATTGGGAACTTAGGTGCGGGGGCGGAGTGTTCTATACTTACCTTCATATGGTGAAATCACTGCTGACCTTCCGCGCGTCCTCGATAGGCGACTGCCTGATGGGGAAGTATCTGCTGGAGAACGTCCGCGCCGCGCACCCCGCCGCGCGCTGCGCGCTGGCGGTCTCGAGCCGTACCACCATGGTGCGCGACCTCTTGGCCGCCTACCCGTGGATTGAAGTTTTGGAGGTTAATAAAAATCCTTTATCACTCGCGCGTTTTTTTGCGCGGGGGAGGCAGGATATTGTCGTGACACCCTACACCGGCGGCGTGTTCGGCATCCTGCCAAAACTCGCGGCGCGCGCGGCGGCTAGAGCGCTGGTCGGATATACCGACCGCTCGCCGTTGAATAAATTTTTGTACACGAAACTCATTCCGCTTACCGGCCGCTCGCGCGCGCCGCGCAGCCTAGAGTGCGACGCGCTGGCGGCGGCGGGCATTCCTGTCGCTGTTACACAACCGTCGTTTGAGTATCTGCCTCAGCCGGAACTTCTGCCGCGTCTTGGTTTGAGCGCGGGGAAATATGTTGTACTGCATCTTTTTTCCGGCGGCAATGCCCGCGGGCTTTCTCCGAATAAAAAAATAGAGCTTATCAACGCTCTGGCTAAAACACTTCCAATGCCGCTTATGCTTACCGGAACCGCAAAAGAGACCGCAAGTTTAGGGACTTTGCCGGCGAGCGTACGTGTCGCTCATACGACACTCCAGGAGCTCGCCCACCTCATCGGCCACGCCGGGGCAATAGTGTCGCTCGATACCGGCGCCGCGCACATCGCCGCGCATCTGCGGAAACCTCTGATAGTGTTGGCGAGTTGCGTAGGAGTGCAGTGGTGGTCAAAGGATATGTACGGATTCGACAAGCTCACCGCAGGTGGAGAGAGCGTTCCGAACGCCCTCATAACCGCGTTAGAGGTATGTAAAAACGGCCACGACTACTCCGGCTACGCGCGATGTTTGGACGCCATAGACGCGGATGCCGTCGCGGCGGCCGTCCGTATGCTATAACTTGGTACTCATGACAAGCTCCCGAACGCAATCGCTGTTCGTCGCCTATGACCTCGAGCATGTCGGGGCGGCTGTCGCGCACGCCGCGGCGGGCGGGGAGGTGCTCGCGGTCAACTTGTGGGCAGAGCGCGCGCTAAAAGCGCGTGGCATCACCGTACACTCATATGCCGAGTGCCGCAAACCAGACGCAGATGAAGCGCCGCTCATGGCGGCGGTTCAAGCCGCCGCGCGTGAGTGGTATCGCATCCCGGCAATGCGTTTTTTTGAACACAAAGGCATTCCGCTCGGCGAGGCTCTGGAGCCGGCGCTTGAGGCGTATCTGGCGCGGCTGATGTGCTACCGGCTTCTTTTTGAGAGTGTGCTTGATGCTTACCCAAACAGACGGCTCATTGTCCCTTATCCTTCCGGACCGGTATCTCCTGACGCCGGTCCGCTTACGTACCTCGAGGCGCGCGTCGCGGCAGATGCGGCAGCCGCCGCAGCATCCGCGCGCGGTCTGCCGTTTTCCACAATTGGAGAGGCGCCGTTGCCGCCCGCAATAAGCGCGCCATCCGGCCTAAGCGCAAAGTCCGCGGCGGCCGCTCTGTATAACCTGGTCGCGGGTCTTGCGCCGCGCCGGAGGGTCAAACTGTATGTGGCTGGTTACTGGTCTCATATCGCGCCATGCATAGGGCAGATGGACGACGCGGAGCTGGTACTGATGGACCGCGGCGAGCTGAGGAATATCCCTTGGCGGCAGATATGGAAGCATCGCGTGCGGCTCGCGCATCCGCGTGACGCCGTGTCGGCAAAGACGCGCGTACTCGCCGCGCAAGCGGCGGAAGTTTTCCGCAAAGAGTGGCCCGCCGCGCGCGCGGCGCTTGCGGCGCAAGAAATGTTTTCAAAAATCGGGTGGGAGCAGGTTGAGCCCGCACTCGAGTATCTGGTGTGCGCGCACGCGCAGCGCGTTGTCGAGGATATTGAAGCAATAGGGGAGCTCCTGCGCCGCGAGCGCCCCGACAAAGTGCTCCTGCGCGTATCGATAAGCCGTTATCAGCATCACTTCTTCGTGCTCGCGCGGCTCGCGCGCGCGCTTGGCATCCCGACCGTAGAAATTCAGCATGCGGGCGCGTACGTAGACCCCCGCTCGGTGTACTCGCGGCTGGAGGCCGGCTACTTGGCCTCGTACGGCCCGTATGTGCGGCAATGGTACGAGCGCATGGGTATCGCGGGCGGGCGCATAGTACCCGTCGGTAGCCCTCGCTTTGACCGCTGTATCATGCGGCGCGACGAAGCGCGCGCCAACGGCAAGCAGTTGTTGCAGGACGCCGGATTAGACCTATCGAAACCGGTGCTGTTGGTAACCGTGCCCGAAGAGGGGTTCAGCCTGCACAACGATTCCTACGCGCTTGCGGACTTGTTCCGTACCGTTCGGGCGGCGCAAGAGCGCGTACCCGGACTCCAAGTGGTGTTCAAGTTCCGCAACGGACATTGCGCTCCGGAGCCGCGCGCGCTGGTGGGCGAGCTCTTCGGCGGGCGGGCGGTCTGTATGGACAAAGAGGACCTCTTTTCGCTTCTGTGCGCGTCGAGCGCCGCTGTCTGCGGCAATTCCACGGTCATTTACGAGGCAATGCTCGCCGGTGTTCCGCTGTTGCTGTATCCATGGCGCCGCGACGACACCTATCATGCGGAAGTTTACGCGCCGGCGGCGCCGATATTGTATGACGCGCAAGAGCTCGCGGAGGAAGCCGGGAAAGTTTTTAGTGATTCCGCGTACCGGGCAGAGCTCGTCTCGCGTCAGAAACGGTTCCTCGAAGGGTATTCCTTTGATGGACATTCGTCCGGGCGCATGGCTAAGATGTTACTAACATGAGCGGATTTACCACCAAAGAAGTGTCAGAGGTTCCAAATGCCGCCGCGTTGTGGCAGGGCATAGTTGATGCCTCGCCATTGGCGTGGTTTTGGCATACCTGGAGTTGGAAAGCATACACGCTCGCCGCCTGCGCGCCGCTCTCTGTGCAGGACCGTTCCTTTTTTATATACGATGACGATACGTTAGCCGGTCTTTGTCCGCTTATACTGCAGCGGCGTTTGTACGGCGGTAAAGAGTGGGTGGATGCGGCGTATTATGCCGGAGCACTCCTGCCGTGGCCTCTCACCACTACGCCGGAAGCGGAGGACTTTGCGTTTCAAGAAATTGAGCGCCGCGCACGCAAGGCGGGCGCGGCGCATATAGGCGTTCAACTTATAACTCCTGTAGCGCATGAGGATGAGCGCATGCGGGCGGAGCGCACAGCGCTTGCGCACGGCTACATCGCCGCATCGGGCCGGTCGCACGTGGTAGAGGTGCCGGGCGCTCTTGCCCATGCGCGCGAGCGGTTCCGTCGTTACGACAAAAAGTTTTCTCCCCTTTTTGATTTTGATATCCTGCAGGGCACCGCAGTGGATGACATTGTGGAAGAGGAGTACTTCCGCCTGCACGTGCTTGATGCGGGCGGGCAGTTCCGCCCGCGCGAGAGTTACGCCAAGCAGGCGGACCTCGCGCGCAAGGGAGAAGCCTTTTATGTGCGCGCGAGACACAAAGAGGGCGGAGAAGCGGCGGGCATACTCCTTGTTTCGCTCTACAAAAATTCGGCGTTTGACAACTCGGTCGCCATCGACCCGCGGTTTGCCAAGCTGTATGTCGGACACATGCTGCGCTTCCGCGCGCTGGAGGAGCTCGAACGCCGCGGAGCCGCCGGCTACGGGATGCCGCTCCTCACCGAAGCGCCGTCGTTCCTGCGCATCCCCTCGCAAAAACAGCGCGGCATCAGCTACTTTAAAGAAGGGTTCTCCCGCGGCGGTTCGCGCACCATATGGAGTATTGAAAAGTTTCTCGACGCGGAGTATCTTCACCTCTATCTTACAGAGCGCGAAACCGCACTCGCCGGGTACTTTGAGCTTTAACTGCTATGATTTTCCCCAAACACACGCAGTACGTTTTTGCGGGCAAGTCGGCCATTGCGCTTGTACTGGAATTTTTGCGTGAGCGGGGAGTTTTGCGCGACAAAAGCGGGCAGGTGCTGGTGCCGGAATGGATAGGCACCTGGGTGTACATGACCATGCACAACTTTTGTTTTCCCACGACGGTGATGAATAAGAAGGTGCGCGCGCTGATGGTGTATCACCAATGGGGCTTCCCCCAGCGGATGGATAAGATAATGCCGTTTGCGCGCAAACACAAACTGTTTTTAATAGAGGACTGCGCGCACGCGATAGCGGGGAGCTATCGCGGCAAGTGGCTCGGAGCGTTCGGCGACGCATCTGTGTGGAGCTTGTCAAAATTTTTTAACACGCCGGCGGGCGGGGCGCTCTATACCAAAAATAAAGAGCTCCGGAAGTTTGTAGCCTCGGCTATCCGCCGGAGTAGCCCTGCGCTGGGGAGGGAGACGCTGAAGATTTTGCAGACCGGCGACGCGGCGCGCGCGTATGTGCTCTATGACCGGTTGGCGCAAATATCGAAAGGGGCGCTTGCGTCCGTTAATACCGGCGCGCTGGAGAAACGGCGCAGGAACTTCGAACTTCTGCGCGCGGCGCTGTGGGGGAGGAAAGAGGAAAAACTTTTGCAAGACAGCGAGGTCGTGCCGTGGCAAGTGCCTCTCTTTTGCGGCAAAAATAACGCAAAAGTCGCGCAGGCTCTGCAAAAAGCCGGATTGGAGAGCGGGGTATATCACTTTGACATCAACCGCAACATGCTCCAGCCCCGCTTTGTGGAGTGCGCCGCTCTGCCGTGCCACCACCGCTTGAGCGAAGAGGATATCGGGCGGATTATTGGCATCGTGCGCAAAGCGCTCGGATAATACCATGGAGATTGTTGAGCATAAGGAGATAGGAGACGGCGCGTGGGACGCGTTCTGCGATGCTTCGCCGGAAGCGTGGGCGCGCCACCGCAGCATGACCCGCAAGGGAACGTTAGTGTATGACAAGCGCAGCGAGGACCACTCATTTGGGGTTATGCACGATGGAGCGCTAGTAGCCGTCGCACCGCTCATCACGCAGCCGCTTCTTGACAGTGGCGGCGGGCTTGAATTTGCATTCAGTATCAATACCCGTCCGTCCGACACGCACGGTCTGGCTACGCCTGCGCCCGCGCTTATCGACACACTCCGTGATCCGGAACGGCAGGCACTGCACGCGCTGTGTATGGATGAAATAGATAAGCGGGCGCGGCGCCTGGGAGTTGCGCGCACCAGAATGTTTGTCGACCCGCTTACCGGTGCCGTGCCCGGCAACACGCCCGCGGAAAACCCGCTTACCGCATTCGGCTACGCCGACACGAGCACTACCACATACCACATAGACTTGCGTTGCGACGAAAAAGTACTCCTCTCGCGCATGTCTAAAGGGCATCGCTCGGATATTACTTTTGCGCTGCGCCAGAACTATGAGGTTGATTTTTTTGACCGCGACACAATCACGCAGGAGGCGTGGCAGGCGTTTATCGATATAAATGACGCCGCCGCCGGCAGGGTGGTGTATAACGCCGAACGGTGGAGCGAAACACTTGAGCGGCTGCGGGGAGGGTTTTGCCTGTTGGCGCTTATGCGCCCCGGCGGAGATGGCGGACATGTATCGGGAGCGCTGGTTACGACCTATAAGCGCCGCGCGTATTACAGCGTGTCGGCGATCGGCCCGCGGCATCGCGGTCTGCGCGGCGCGGGACAGCTCATACAGTGGCGCGTCATGCAGGAGCTCAAGCGCCGGGGTTTTGAGTGCTATGACATGGGATGGCAGACCGGCAGCTCGGATAAAGAGGCCGCCATCGCGAGTTTTAAAAGGCATTTCGGCGGCACTCCAACTCCGCTGTGGTACGGCGTAAAAAAGTATTGAGAGTAAGAAACTGTTATGCCCGGCCTTGAGTTTTAGGTTTATGCGTACTACAATGCCGCGGCTATGGCTATAGGCAAAAAATCGTCTTGGCAGGCCCCGACGGGGTTTTTAAACGGCAAAACCGTGCTTATTACGGGCGGTACCGGCACGTTCGGCCGGGCTTTTACCAAGCGTTTGCTTGCGGTCCCGGGCGTGGCAAAAGTCATCATATTTAGCCGCGATGAGCTCAAGCAGTCGCAGATGGCGCACGAAATCAAAGATGAGCGCGTGCGGTTCTTCATCGGGGATATCCGCGACCCGGACCGGCTTAGGCGCGCTTTCGACGGCGTGGATATCGTGGTGCACGCGGCGGCTCTCAAGCGCGTGGAGTCCATCGAGTACAACCCTTTTGAGGCGATACAGACCAATGTCATCGGCAGTAAAAATGTCATAGAGGCGGCGCTCGACCGCAATGTATCAAAGGTGCTGTTGGTCTCCTCCGACAAAGCGGTGGAGCCCATCAACCTTTACGGCGCCACCAAAATGTCCGCGGAAAAACTTTTTGTCGCCGCCAACTCCTACGTGGGCAACCGCGGCGCCGCCTTCGGCGTCGTGCGCTACGGCAACGTCATCGGCAGCCGCGGCTCCTTTGTCGAGCTTATCGGGCGGCAGCGCGACGGAGGCGTCATTACCGTCACCGACAAGGAGATGACCCGGTTTTGGATACGCATCGAGTCGGTTATGGACATCGTGCTCGAGTGCCTCGCTCTTATGCAAGGCGGAGAGGTGTTTGTCCCTAAGATGAAGAACATGCCTATTATGGATATGGTCAAGCTCCTCGCGCCGGGGTGCAAAGTGCAGGTCATCGGCATGCGCCCGGGCGAAAAGCTCCACGAGATACTGCTCACCAAGTACGAAGCGCGGGAAGCGCGCGAACTGCCGCGGATGTTCGCCGTCCCGAACCGCGGGGGCGCCTCCGACTGGCTCATGCGCTACCGCGCGCTCCCGGGCTCCTTCTTGTATACTAGCGATAACAAAAAGTTCGCGCTCTCGCAAAAGGAGGCCCGCGCGATTTTTGGATGCTAGCCGCGCATGCGCAACGTTAAAAAAAATAAATACACGGTCGCGGTCGTCGGGTGCGGCAAGGTCGGCGCGCTCTACAGCGCTGAAAAAGGCCGCCCCGCCTCCGCCTCGCACGCGGGCGCGGCGGCGTCTCATACAAAGACGGAGCTTGTCGCGCTCGTAGACACCAACGCCAAGGCGCTTGCGCGCGCCGGCAAGTTGTTTCCCAAGGCTATGCGTTACGCTTCTGCAAGCGAGTGCATAAAAAAAGAAGCCCCCGATATAGTCGTCATCGCGACGCCGCCCTCGGCGCGCCTTCCGTTGATAAAACTTTGCGTGCAAAACAAGGTGCGGGCGATCATCTGCGAAAAGCCGCTCGCAAACAGCGTCCGCGAGGCGCGCGCCATTGCGCGCGCGGTCGACAGGGGCAAGACGGTATTTGTTCTTAATTACCAAAGGCGCTTCTCGCCGTTGTTTGAGCGAACGCGCGCGGCAATAGCATCGGGCGCGCTCGGGCGCGTACAGCAGGCGACCTGCTACTATAGCAATGGGTTGTACAACAACGGCGGACACGCGCTCGACGCGCTCCTGCAGTTGCTCGGAGACGGTATGGAGGTGCGCTTTGCGCGCGTCAACAAAAATGCCGCGCACCCGCCCGGCGACCCGTGCATAGACGCCGTACTCGAGACAAAAAAGGGCGCCCGGATAGTTCTGCAGAGCCTCGACCAAAAGGCGTACGGGATATTCGACATCCTTCTGCTCTGTACGCGCGGCGAGCGCGCGCTGCTTGACTACGGTTCGACCCTGGTGGAGACCCGCGCGCGCACCTCAATCTTTGAGGGCGTACGCCAGCTCGACCGCGCGCGCGCAAGCTCCAGGCGCGGCGACCCTCAAGGTACGCTTGCGTACGCCGTGGCATGTCTTGAGCGGGGGACACCGCCGTCAAGCGGCGTCAAAAACGGCGTACAAGTGGTGGAGCTCCTGGAAAAAATAAAAAACTATGCGCGAAAAAATAAATAAAAAACCGGAAAAAATAGCATTCCCTCCGGTCTACCACATAGACCGCCGCGAGATAGCCGCGGTGGTTGCCGTATTGAAAAAAGGCCCGCTTTCGGGCTTTGTCGGCGAGGTTGGCCAATGGTTTTTTGGCGGGCCGGTAGTACGGCGGTTTGAGCGGGCGTTCGCCCGAAAGTTCAGGGTTAAGCACGCGGTTTCCTACAACTCCGCCACCACGGCGCTCCACGGCGCGGTCGCCGCGCTCGGGGTGGGGCCGGGCGACGAGGTTATCGTGCCGCCCTACACCATGTCGGCATCCGCGACCGCGGTGTTGATGAACGGCGCCGTGCCCATTTTTGCCGATATAGAGGCGGGCACTTTTTGTCTCGATCCAAAATCGGTGGAAAAAAAGATAACCAAGCGCACCAAAGCGGTCATGATGGTCAACCTCTTTGGCCAGACGGGCGACATGGGCGCTCTTTTGCGTCTTGCCCGCAAACACAAACTCGGAGTCATCGAGGACAACGCGCAATCGGCAGGCGCAAAGTGGCGCGGGCGCTACACGGGCACGATAGGCGACGTGGGAGTATTCAGTTTTAACGTGCATAAGCAGATCCAGGCGGGCGAGGGCGGCGTGCTTGTGACCAACGACAAAAAGCTCGCTTTGCGCGCCCAGCTTGCGCGCAACCACGGCGAGTCGGTGGTGCGCGATATGCCCGGATACGCCGGCGGGCCCATCTTCGGCAGTAACTACCGGATGACGGAGATTACCGCCGCAATCGCCGAGGTACAGCTCGGCAAACTCGACTTTTTAAACCGCAAGCGCATCGCGCTGGCGGACAGGCTCACCAAAAAACTGCGCGGCATCCCCGGCCTCGCGCTCCCGCATATCCCCAAAGGCAATACGCATGTGTACTACTCCTACATGCTGAAAGTCGACGAACAGGAGCTCGGCATCTCGCGCGCGGCACTGGTGAAGGCGCTGCAAAAGCGCGGGTTCCCCATCGGAGCGGGGTATGAGCGGCCGCTCTACCTTTTGCCGTTGTTTCAAAAAAGGCAGGCGTTCAACAAAACGCATTTTCCGTTTGACTACCAAGGGATGAGGCAGGATTACTCGCGCGGCTCCTGCCCCGTGACCGAGCGCATGCACTACCGCGAGCTCGTCGGCACCGATGTCTGCCAGCACCCGTATACCGCGGCGCATGTCGACGCGTTTGCCGCGGCACTGCGCGAGGAAATAGCCGCGGCGAATAAAAAATGAAAGTACTGCTTTCGGCGCAGGACCCGGGCGGCGCCAACGCGGTCATACCGGTTGCGGTAGAGATGCAGAAGCGCGGCGATGCCGTAGTGGCAATGGCCGAAGGCGCCGCGCGCGATATGTGCGCCGCGCGCGGCATCGCGCTTAGCGACATGAGCGACCCGGACGTGGTACTGCTCGGCACGAGCGGGGGAGAGAGCGTAGAAAAGCGGGTACTACTCCAGATGCGCGGCAAAGCGCCGACGGTCGCCGTGCTGGACTTTTGGTCCAACTATTGGCAGAGATTCTCCGGCCCCGGCACCAAAGACTTTAAGTACTTGCCGGATATGGTGTGCGTCATGGACGATATCGCGCGCGATGAAATGCTGGCGGAGGGTTTTCCTCCGGAGCGCATTGCGGTTACGGGTAATCCGCACTTTGACCACTTTGCCGACGGCATAACGCGCGAGAGCGAGGACCAAAAGCGTGTCCTTTTTATATCCCAACCGATACGCGCTGACACTAAAATCCCCGGGCTTGCGCGCCCGCCGAGCGATGAATACGACGCGCTCGACGCGCTGTGCGCGGCCTTGCCGGCTGGCCATATGCTCTCAATACGCCTGCATCCGCGCGATACAAGGAACAAATATGACCGGTATTTGAACAGCCGGGTAACGATAGCCGCGGAGCCGACGCTCGAGGAGGCACTCTCGCATAGCGGGCTTGTTGTGGGAGGAGCCACACCCGTCCTTATGCAGGCCGCCGCCGCGGGCAAGAAAGCGCTGTGTTACGAGCCGGTTATCATCGGGAACGACCAAATGGTGAGCAACCGCGCTGGCGTCACGGTGCGCATCGATTCGCCGCAGGCGCTCAAAGCCGCTCTGCATGGCTACGCGGCCGGAGAGTGGCCCTACCAAACCCGCCCCCTGCGCGAGGTCTGGCCCCAGGGCGCAACCTTGCGCGTGGTCGCCGAGCTTGACAGACTAATTTAGTTATGTAATCCTGTGCGGCAGATCCGGCATCCGCTGGTTTTTGTTTTTCGTCACAACAAGAGGAGGCGGCCATGGCCGACCAGAACTTGCACAATCTCCTGACGACTCTCAGGGGTATCTTTATCTTTACCGCTGACATTGTCCCTACGGACGAGCCGGCGTACAAAGGCGTCGGCTGGCGTTCCGGCCGCGGACTCGAGGCCGATAAAACCGGCCCGGTCTTCAGCTACGAGAGGGTGCTCGCGGCGGCGGCGTTATACCGGATGAATCCACAGTTGGTGTTGGTGCCTTCCGGCGGCAAGACCAATGTTGATGGCGTAGGCGAAAGCCCTCCCATCTCGAGCATCGTCTCTGTTGAATTACAGATGCTCGGCGTACCGGCAACCTCTATCATCGAGGAGCCGAAGGCGTTCAACACGTGGGAACAGGTGGAGCACTGCTCGGCGCTTGCGCGCAAAGCCGGCTGGAGCCTGGATGACTGCGCCATTCTAGCGCCGTTGTGGCAGATGGGCCGGATTGCCGCAATGCTGACGCACGGCAGGTCTGTGCGCGACGTGAACCCCTTTGATGTCGGCGTAACACCGCTCATCTCGATGGAGAGAACGTTAGCGGCCGAAGACCCCGGTAAGTGGAACGAGTACTTCATGGAATTGTATGCGGCGGCGGCGTTCAAGGTCACCCTTGCACGCGAAGCGATGGGTACCGGCCAGTTGTTGACTGGCCACCAGCCAATGTATCCAAACCCGTTCCGCGGATTTCCCGACCCGCTGTCGGTATAAAAAGACCCCCTCTGCCTTTCGGCGGAGGGGGATTTTTCTTTGTAGTAGTGAAGGACTCAGGCATGTCTCTGCACACGCGTGCGGTCTTCTGGCTGGAGTGGCAGACGCAATGGCATGTTGCCCCGATAGTGGGAGAGGAAGGCCCCCGCGACCGCTTCGTATGCCTGCCGTGCGTCATGCCCGGAACTCCGGGTTTTGCCGGAGAGCAGCTCGCGGATGGCAACCGCAGCCCAATATGCGTTATTGCGCTCGGGCAGGTCCGCAGGCCAGACATCGACTTGCTTGAGCTCGGCGTAGTACTCCTTTGTCCCGATGAGCGGTCCCTGTTCCTCGCGCACGAACGCCCGCCAGAATCCACTGGCCTTCCACTCCTGGATGAAGAGGTGTCCGCGAGTGCACTGGACAAAGTATGCCGGGGTGGTGGCGACGCCGCCCTGGATGCTTACCGTGGCTTTTATCCCGCTGTTCATCTCGAGCAGCATGTAACCCGGCGGATCGTACAATCTGCGCGAGCCATCTTGGTCGCGAGGATTCGGTTCCGTGACAGGTTCGAGAAAGCCGGTTACCCGGACAAATTCGCCGCCCGTCATGTCGCGTATCCAATCCACCATGTGCGTGCCGATGTCGCCCATGCGGGCACCGCCGCAGACGATTGAGACGCACCGGATGTCGCCAAGCCTGCCTGATTGTAACAAGCGTTTGGCGTACTCGTGGCGGTCCTCCCACCGCCGTTCATGATGCACCGCGAGCACGACACCATGGCTTTTGCAAGAGGCAACCGCTTCGTCGGCATCGCGCAGGCAGTTACTGATCGGCTTCTCGCAGAAGATGAACTTAGCCCCTGCGCGGACCGCATCGGTGATAATCTGCGCATGCGTGTCCGAGTTGGTTGCGATGGTCACCAGCTCGGGCTTCTCCTCCGCGAGCAGCTTCATCCATGACTCATACACGGGGCCGCTGTAGCTGATTGGAATGCTGTGCCCCATGCTCCACGGCTCGTTCTTTTTGCGCCGTTCCTCCACCATCCGGCGGAAGTCCGGGTTTTGGTCGCAGATCGCGACAACCTGGACGAGACCACTTAGATGTTGCTGTATAGCGGCGAGGTGGAGCGAGCCAGCTCCTCCGACGCCGATGATGGCAGCTCGTACCATTTTTCTCTCCTTTTTAGTGCAGCCACTTCTTATGTACCATATAGAAATATTTCGGTCAATATGCTATAGTCGTTGCGTGATTCCGTACTCGACACAGGATATTTCGGAGGCAGACATACGAGCGGTCGTTAAGACGCTTAAGTCCGGCTGGCTTACGCAAGGCCCGGCAGTAGAGCGGTTTGAAAAGGCGCTCGCAAAAGCCGCCGGCACCAAATACGCGGTTGCGGTCAACTCCGGCACGGCGGCTTTGCACGCGGCGTACTTTGCCGCCGGTGTTACAAAAGGTGACGAAGTTATTGTGCCCGCGCTCACGTTTGCCGCGACCGGCAACGCGGCGCTGTATCTCGGCGCCAAGCCGGTGTTTGCGGATGTCGACTCCAAAACAGGGAACATGAGCGTCGCCGATGCGCGAAAAAAAATAACAAAAAAAACAAAGGCCATCGTGCCGGTCGACTATGCTGGCCGCCCTGCCGACCTTGCCGCGTTTGCCAAGCTCGCGCGCAAGCACAAGATGGTGCTCATCAGCGATGCCGCCCAAAGTTTGGGCGCGACGTACCGGGGGAAGCCTGCCGGCAGTTTTGCGGACATGAGCATCTACAGCTTTCATCCGGTAAAGTCGATTACGACCGGCGAGGGCGGCGCGGTGGTCACCGACAACCCGGAGTACGCGCGGTTGGTAAAATTGTTCCGCACCCACGGCATCACCAAAGACGCGGTGCATCTTAAAAATAAAAAAGAGGGAGGCTGGTATATGGAACAGCACGCGCTCGGGTACAACTACCGCATGCCCGACATCAACGCCGCGCTGGGCGAAAGCCAATTGAAGCGCTTGAAGTCTTTTATCACCAAGCGCCGCGCCGCCGCCAAACGTTACGACGCTCTGCTCAAAAACATTCCGGGCTTACTGTTGCCGCCACAGGATAGCGCGCGCTCAAAGTCGGCATGGCACCTCTATCCGGTGCGTGTCGACGCCGCAAAGCGCCGCGCAGTTTTTGACTACTTGCGCGCACACGGTGTCGGGGTACAGGTGCACCATATACCCGTGCATACGCACCCACACTATCAAAAGCTCGGACACAAAAAAGGTTCCTGCCCTAAGGCGGAGCTGTTTTATGCGACCGCAATTTCTATCCCTTTGTTTGCTAAAATAACTCCTGAACAACAGATACGGGTCGTACGGACGCTAAAGTTGGCGCTTGCCGCGATATGAAAAATCAAGACGATATATTTTTTAAAAAAGAGGCAGACGCGTGGTACGCGCGCAACGCGCATGTACTTGCTCCGGAAGCGCGCCGGAGCGACCTCGAGCAGAGACTCGTCCGCAAGCACCGCTTGCATCCGCGGCGCGTGCTCGAGGTAGGCGCCGCCAACGGCTGGCGGCTGGAGAGTATGAGGCGCAAACGGCCGGGCGCGCGGTATACCGGCGTCGAGCCGTCGGCGGCGGCGGTGCGGGAAGGAAAGAAGGTATTTCCAAAGTTGAAGCTGTTGCGCGGAGTCGCTTCCGCTCTTCCGGTAAAAAATGTTTTTGATTTGGTGCTGGTCGTGTTTGTATTGCATTGGGTCTCGCGGGAGAAACTGCTCGCTTCTGTCGCCGAGATAGACCGCACCGTTGCCGAGGGCGGGTACCTGCTCTGCAGCGACTTTTTGCCCCGCGTTCCGCGCAAGAACCGCTACCACCACCGCCCGGGGCTCTATACGTGGAAGACCGATTACGGCGCGCTTTTTGAGTCGAGCGGCAACTACCGGCCGGTTGAGAGAGTTATAACCGATTATCGCACCGGGGAGAGGGCGACGCCGCGCACGCCGGAGGACTTCCGCGCCGCAACGACGCTCTACCAAAAAAAGACCGGCGTAGGGTACAAAGAAGGCGCATATCAAAACAAAAAATGAAAAAGAACACCGGACAAAAATTATGGAAAAAAGCCAAGCGGCTTATACCGGGCGGCAACCAGCTTTTGAGCAAGCGCGCGGAGATGTTTGCTCCGGAGCAGTGGCCCGCGTATTACTCGCGCGCAAAAGGGTGCGAGGTGTGGGACCTCGACGGCAAAAAATATATTGACATGTCCATTATGGGCGTCGGGAGCTGTATCCTCGGCTACGCCGACCCGGAGGTAAACGCGGCGGTAAAAAAGGCGGTCGATAACGGCAGTATGTCGACGCTCAACGCGCCGGAGGAGGTGGAGCTTGCCGAACTTTTGCTAAAAATCCACCCGTGGGCCGGGATGGTGCGCTACGCGCGCACCGGCGGCGAGGCTATGGCGGTCGCCGAGCGCATCGCGCGCGCCCATACCGGCAAAGACATTATCGCCTTTTGCGGTTATCACGGCTGGCACGACTGGTACTTGGCGACCAATCTTACGGGCAAAGACGGGCTGAGAGAGCATTTGCTCGCGGGCCTGCTCCCCGCCGGCGTGCCCAAGGGCTTGCGCGGCACGGTAGTGCCGTTCCATTACAACAACATAGAGGAGCTCCAAGCGATTGTAAAAAAAGCGGGCAAAAACTTGGCGGCTATCGTGATGGAGCCGATACACGGCGTCGAGCCGGAGCATACCTTTTTGCAAAAGGTGCGCCGCATCGCCGACAAAACCGGCGCGGTGCTTATTTTTGACGAGATAACCGTCGGCTTTAAGCTCGCGTACGGCGGCGCGCATTTAAAGTACAAGGTCAATCCGGACATTGCTGTCTTTAGCAAAGCAATGAGCAACGGCTATCCGATGGCGGCAATCATCGGTACGCGCAAAGTGATGCAGGCGGCGCAGGGCTCGTTTATATCGAGCACTTACTGGACCGAGCGCATCGGCCCGGTGGCGGCGCTCGCGACCATCAGAAAATTTAAAAAGCTCAATGTGCCCAAGCGTCTGCATGTGGCAGGCATGCGCGTGCGCCGCGGCTGGCTCGCCGCCGCTAAAAAACACGGCATTTCCATCACCCTCCACGGCGTAGTGCCTATCAGCAGTTTCGGCTTTAATCACCACGACGCGCAGGCGCTCAAAACGCTTTTTGTGCAGGAGATGCTCGAGCGCGGATTTTTGGCAAGCAACTTGTATTTTGCGAGCTACGCGCATAAGACCTCGCATATTACAAAATATCTCCGCGCGGTTGACGAAGTGTTTAGCCTGCTCAAAAAGGCGATAGACACAAAAACAATCTACAAAAAACTCAAAGGCCCAATCGCGCACACCGGCTTCCAGCGCCTCAATTGATATGAAAACGGTGGCGATTATCCAAGCGCGGATGGGCTCGACGCGTCTGCCGGGGAAGGTGTTAAAGCCTCTACTGGGTAAGCCGATGTTGGCGCGCATGCTCGAGCGGGTTACATGCGCGAAAAAAGTTGACGCGGTGGTGGTGGCGACCAGTGATAAACCGCAGGACGACGGCATCGAGCAGGTCGCGCGGGAGGCGGGCGCGCAAGTATTCCGCGGGAGCGAGGACGATGTACTCGACCGCGTCTACCGCGCCGCCAAAGAGGCGCGGGCAGATATTATAGTCGCCCTTACCGGCGATTGTGTCCTGCACGACCCGGCTGTTATAGACGAGGCGGTACGGCATTTTATTGACGCCGGCGACCCGTTTGCCTACTCGGGCACGCCGGCTAACTATCCGGAAGGTCTTGATACCGACATTTTTAATATGAGTGCTCTTACGGAGGCGGCGGGGCAGGCGCGCCTGCCCTCGGAGCGCGAGCACCTCTCGGTGTATTTTAAAAATCGTCCCGGACGCTTTCATGGATTGCCGTGGAGCGTCGGCGGGCGCGACGACTGCGCGATGCATTGGTCGGTGGACACGCCGCAGGACTTTGCGTTTGTGACAAAAATATTTGAACAGCTCTATCCTATAAACCCGCAGTTCGGCAAAGACGACGTGCTTGCTCTGCTGGCGCGGCGACCGGAATTGCTCGAGATAAATAAAGGAGGCACCGGCTACGAAGGGCTCGCCAAGTCAAAAAAGAGAGACGAGGAGTGGATGCGGGCGCGGCGGCTGGTGCTCGGCACGGTCGAATTTGGGATGGAGTACGGGATAGATGGTCAGCCCCGGCCATCAAAAGATGAAGCGTTTGCAATTTTAGATGCGGCGCTTGCGGCGGGTATCGATACCTTTGACACGGCATCCGCGTACGGCAACGCGGAGGAGCTGCTCGGCGGGTGGATTAAAGCCCGCAGCTGTGCGGACAAAGTAAAAATAATTTCCAAAGGTTCCGGTCGCGCGGACATCGAACAATCGCTCAAGCGTTTGGGGCTGAGGGCATTGGACGGGTATTTATTGCACAATGCTCAAGGCTCGCTTGCGGAACTGCAGGAGGCAAGGCGCGCCCTGTTGGTTAAGCATATCGGAGCGTCGGTGTACCGGCCGGAGGAAGTCCGCAGTGAGTTTGAGTACGTGCAAATTCCGTACAATGCGCTGGACCGGCGGTTTGAAAAGGTGCAGGGCGCGGTAGTGTTTGCGCGCAGCCCGTTTTTGCAAGGGCTCTTGTTGATGAATCCTAATAATCTGCCGCCGCATCTTGCGCACGCAAAGCCGTATCTGGAGCAATTTGTAGCAATCGCAAACAACTATAAACTCTCGCAACTGCAGGCATCTTTGCTGTTTGTACTGCACAGCAACGCGCACTATGTGGTCTTTGGCGTTAAGAGCCTCGCCCAACTCCATGAGATACTGGAAGCCGCAAAGACACCGGTGCCCGACGGGTTTATCGACGCCGTGCGTGCAGGCATACAAAATGTTGATGAAACAGTAATAAATCCAAGCCTATGGAAAAGGTAACCGGTACTTTAAAACCGGATACTATCGCGGTACTGCAGGGCGGGATAGTGGGCGGGCGCTCGGCGACGTACGAAGACCACGACGCCTTCGGGACGCTCGGCGGCCGGGCGCGCGTCGAGGCTGCCGCGCTTTTGGCGAAGCAGTTTCCGCAGGCGGTGGTGCTGACTACCGACGCGGTAAACGCTTCCGAACTGGAGGCGCTCGGAGTCGCGCCCGGGCGCATCGTGTTTGCCGGGCCAGATGGAAATAACACCTTCGCCGCACTCAAAACAATCGCCGCGCACGCTCATGGCACGGTAGGTATTGTGTCGAGCGAGTATCATCTGCCGCGCGTCCGCGCCTTTTGCGCACTGATAGCGTTTGGTAGGGTCGAGTACATCTCCGCGGAGGCGGTGCTGGCGGCCGCCGACCCGGCGTTTCAAAAAACATTCGACGAGGTCAAAAAAACGCCCGCATACAAACTGCGGCTCGAGTCCGAAGCGCGCGGGATAGAGGCGATTAAACGCGGTAACTATAATTCCGCGCCGCCGCAAGACAAACAGGAGCGCACAGTGTAGTATAAAAAACTATGAACACTACCGCGTACAAGGACTTTGCAGTAGCGCTCGCTAAGGAAGCCGGAGCAATAATGCGGAACGATTTTACTCTCGGAATGAAAAAGGAGTGGAAGGAGGACAACACGCCGGTGACCACCACAGACCTTGTCATCAACGCGCTGGCGCTTGAGCGGATAAAAAAAGCGTATCCCGGCCACAGTGTTATCGCCGAGGAGGGGAGTGACTTCCGCGAAAACGACGAGCTGGTGTGGGTGTGCGACCCGGTGGATGGGACTATACCCTTTGCGCACGGGATGCCTACAACTGTATTTTCGCTTGCGCTCGTACATCAGGGTAAAAGTATTCTCGGCGTCGTATACGACCCGTTCGGCGAGCGTCTCTATACAGCCGAAAAAGGAAAGGGCGCTTTTTTAAACGGCAATCGGATTTCGGTTTCCAAACACAATACGTTTAAGAACGCGGTCATCGGCATCAACTGGTCGCATCGCAGCCCCGTCGACTTACTCGGCCTTTTTGGCGCACTCAAGCAAAAGAAGTCGCGCGGCATCAATGTCGGCTCGATAATTTATATGGGCGCGCTAGTTGCCGCGGGGGAGTTTGCGGCGGTAATCTACCCGAATAAAAAAGTGCATGACTCCGCCTCGCTCAAAATCCTCGTCGAGGAAGCCGGCGGAAAAGTGACCGACCTGTGGGGCAAGGAACAGCGTTACGACCGCCCCACCAACGGCATCGTCGCGAGCAACGGCGTCTTGCATGAGAGCATCCTCGCGCTTATCCGCGAGACGGTAAAAAAATAAAACTGGCCTACAAGAGGCCAGCCAGGCGTTTTACTTTTTCTTTGAGAGTTTCTATGCCTCCGGCATTTTCGATAAAGTGGACTGCTCCAGTCGGCTCTTCATATTGCGCTTTTGCCGCCAAATAGGAGTCCGGACCGGAACCTCCGCCCGCCTCAAGGCGTTGTTGCAGCCGCGCGAGCATCGTGTCCTCGTCCACCACGACCCGGATAAGCGCAAATGGTACGCTATGCCGCGCGGCGATTTGTCGTAAAGAATTCCGCTGAGACTCTTTGCGATAGGTGCCGTCTGTAAGCAAGACAAGTGTTTTGTCCGCCTCAAGCAGCTCGCCAAAAAGCATATAGAGCGCGTTGTAGCTGCGCTCCAGCTCGTCCGGCGTAAAGTCCCGTCCGAGTTGTGACTTGTCCGTCTCAAGGTGAGGAAACAGCTTGAGGCGCATCCAGTCTGTCGTATAGTGCCGGACTCTGCGGCCTTTTTGCTCCAGCTCCTGTTTGAGAGCTATCGCGACCGCTGACTTGCCGCTTCCCGGAAGTCCCGTGATGCAGATAATCATGAGGAGTTTCCTTAGGTTAAGTTTGACTTTCCTGCCGCACCATACCTTGTTTATACAGATTTTTCAAGATACTATCGCTCTATGTATATAGGCAGGCGCGAGATTGGGCCGGGGAAACCGGTATATGTCATTTTTGAGGTCGCGAGTACCCATGCCAACGACTGGGATGCCGCCGCGGCATATGTCGGCCAAGCGGCAAGCGTCGGCGCCGACGCGGTCAAGTTCCAACTTTTTGAGGCCGACAAACTCATTCTTCCGCTTACGCCGGGGCTTAAAGGAACCTATGATTATTTTAAGACGGCGGAGACGCCGCGGGAGTGGTTCCCTAAGCTGAAAACCCTCTGCGACGAAAAGGGGATTGACCTGCTGTGTACGCCCTTTGATACGAGCGCCGCGGAGTTTCTCGACGGAGTCGGCGTGCCGGCGGTTAAAATAGCCTCCGGCGAGCTCACGAACCTGCAGCTGCTGGAAGCCGTAGCCCGTTTCGGTAAGCCGATCATCATGTCGACCGGCATGGCGACGATGGAGGAGGTTCGCGCCGCGATGAAAACCCTGCGCGACGGCGGCGCGAAAGATATCGTGCCTCTGCAGTGCGTGTCGGTGTACCCGACCAGTTTTGAGGACGCGAACGTGCGCGCGATGGAGGCCATGGGTAAGGAGTTCGGGGTGCTGTCCGGCTACTCCGACAACGGTTCCCGCGGCGCATTGGTACCGCTCCTCGCGGTCGCCATGGGCGCTAGCGTCATCGAGAAGCATGTCACGTCCAAAAAGGAGCGGGGGAATCTCGACGACGTATTTTCGATGTCGGTTGCGGAGTTTGGAGAAATGGTCAAAAAAATCCGCGCAATCGAAAAACGCGCGGACACGCAGAATGTTCTTGCGGAGCTTAAAAAAGAGTACGGCGAAGATTTTGACAAGGCGCAGGGCGACGGTATCAAGCGCCCGGCTCCGCACGGTACTCTTGTAGAACACCCGGGGGTCAAAGACCCGTTTGTCATGCGGGAGGCGGACGAGCGCCAGTGGGCGCGGCGCGGGGTGTATTTAAAAGAACCGGCGCGCAAGGGAACTATAGTGACCGAAGATATGTTATTACTCTTGCGTCCCGATATCGGCATTTCAGCCTTGCGGTACGGGGAGGTAGTGGGCAAGGCGGCCGGCGAGGATTTGCCCGCGCGGGCGCCTCTCGTTTTGCAAAGTAACGGTATTTTTGCGTATCATGATGAAATCATATAAAGATACAGCGCGGGGAAAAAATCATCGCGGAGCCGTGCTCGACCGCAAAGGCGGCTACGCGGTAATCGACTGCTCCACCTGCCGCTTCAAACACGTTGCGCCGCTCCCCGCGGACAAAACACTCGCCGCGCTCTACGGCGCGCAATTCTACGAGCGCAAGCCGCGGTATTTTAAAGAAAATAAAGAGGACAGCGCGTGGTGGGACCTCGCCTACGGCGACCGCTACGACACCATGGAGGCCGCGCTACCCAAGCGCCGCCGGCGCATATTGGATATCGGCTCGGGCCCCGGTTTTTTTCTTTTGCACGGAAAAAAACGCGGATGGGACACGGTCGGCGTGGAGCCGTCCGGAACGGCCGCCGCCTACAGCCGCAAGCTCGGTCTCGATATTGTGGAAGGTTTTTTTGACAAAAAACTGGCGGGCACGCTCGGCACCTTTGACGCGGTGCATATGAGCGAGGTGCTCGAGCATCTTCCGGACCCGGCCGGCGCGCTCGCGCTCGCGCGCTCGCTGCTTGCTCCGGGCGGCATCCTTTGCGTCAGCTCTCCTAACGATTACAATCCGATCCAACAAACACTGCGCTCGGTCGAAAAGTACAAGCCGTGGTGGGTCACGCCGCCGCTCCATCTCAACTACTTCAGCGTCCAGTCGCTCGCCGCGCTGATGAAACGCGCCGGGTTTGATGTATTTTTACAGGAAGCTTCTTTCCCCATAGATTTGTTTTTACTCATGGGCGATAACTACGTGCATGACGACGCGCTAGGGCGCGCTTGCCACGCCAAACGCAAGCGGTTGGAACTTGCGTTTGCGGCGGCTGGGCGCAACGGGCTCCGGCGCGAGCTCTACCGGGCATGCGCCGGTCTTGGCCTGGGGCGCGACTGCCTCGTGTTCGGCAAACGGCGATGAATAATGCGGATGAAAGATGGGTTGTGTGTCTCGGCGGCGGGTGGAACCAGCTTCCTTTTATTGAAGAGGCGAAGCGCCAAGGATACAAAACGGCGGTGTTTGACCGCGACCCGCGCGCCCCGGCACGTCTGCAAGCGCAAAAGTTTTATCCCATAAGTTCGCACGATGAAGCGGCGGTTCTGGCGGCGGTCAAAGAACTCAAACGGGATACGCCTATCGCCGGAGTGCTGTCTTACTCGTCAAGGTATGAGGCGCTCCGGACTGCCGCTTTGGCGGCACAGAGCTGCGGAGTCGCTCTGTTTACCACGAAAGATGTTTCCGCTCTCGCGTCGCGGGCGGCTACGCTTGACGCTTTGCGCCGCGCCGGCATCAAGACGCCGTCTTTTGCGGTTGCCGCAGACGCGCCGGAGGCGCTCCGGCACGCCGAGGCCTTCGGCTATCCGGTTGTGCTCAAGCCGGCGGAGGGAGGCAGCGCTTCATCGGGCGTGTGCATTGTGCGCAGCGCGGAAGAGCTCTCCCGTAATTTTGCGGCCGCGCACAGCGTCGGCGGGACGATAGTAGAGCAGTATATGGAAGGTGAGGAGTATGTGCTGCAGGGATATATCCGCGGCGGAGTTCCTTTTGCTCTGCCGATTTTTAAAAAACACACGGTGTCGGCGCAAGGACGCCCCATCCATGCCGGTTATCAAAGCGCCGAGGAACCGCGGTTGGCGGGCCTGTTTGCCGGTATCTGCCGGGCGCTCAATCTCCCCGGCTACTTGTTTGCCGCGGATGTCATCGTGAGCGGCGGCGCGGTCTATGTTATCGATGTGGGTTTTTTGCTCGACGCGTGCATGGACCGCCTGCTCGCGCATGCCGGAGTCGATATATACGCTTTGCTGGTCGCTCTCTCCACGCACGCGCCGCTTCCCGCAGCGGCGGCACCACGCTCGCCGTGCGCGCTCTCCTTTATATATGCCAAAAAGCGGGGCGTCTTAACAAAGCGGGCGGCGGCGCGTGCACCGCAGCAGCAGGGCGCCGTCATCGAATGGGAAAAGCATTTGTTCGGCTCTGTAGTCGCCGGGCCGCGGTCCGTTGACGACACGCTCGGCGTCGCGCTTGCTTTATCCGCTGACGCCGGCAACGCGTACGCCGCCGCCGCCGCGGCGGCGCAATCGGCGGCGGATGTGGTAGAGTAACTCGAAACTATTATGCAGCCGCACTATCCGCCCATCGATCCTAATACCCTTGTCCGGCTTTTGCGGTGTCCTGCGTGCGGCGCGGACGACTCGGTCACGGTTTTTGTAAAATCCGGCTACAGCTTCGTGCGCTGCCGTTCGTGCGCGCTTCTCTATGTCAATCCGAGGCCGGACGGGCAGGCGCTATCGGCATTATACAAAGACGCTTTCTTTACCGGCGGGGTGGAGGTCGCGGGGCGCGTGACAAAAAACTACCTCGAGGGATCCGCGTCTTACGAAGCGCGGTCGGAGCGTGCGCTCGACCGCATGGCGCCATTGGTAAAGACGGGCCGGCTGCTCGACGCCGGATGCGGATTGGGGTTTTTTGTAAAAGCGGCGCGCAAGCGCGGTTGGGACGCCGAAGGTATAGATGTTTCGGCTTACGCGGTAGATGTCTGCAAGCGGCAGGGGCTGCGTGTATCGAAGGCCTCGCTTGAAAGTGCCGGGTATCCTCCGGCATATTTTGACGCCATCGTCGCGCAGGACGTGCTGGAGCACTTGTTTGACCCGCGCGCTTTTGTGGAACGGGCGTCCGTCCTGCTTGCTCCTGGAGGATTGCTGGTGCTCGAGATGCCCAACAACGACTCGCTTCCGGCGCGCACAAAAGGCGCCCGCTGGCTTGAGTATATTCCGCCGGTGCACCTGAACTTTTTTAACCGGCGCAGCATAACGGCGCTGCTTAAGGCAAACGGTTTTACCGTAAAAGCTCTCGAGAGCGAGTTGTCCGTGAGCGTGGGGTTCCGCGACCTTTTGTACCGCATCGCCGGGCGATGGCCGGGAGGGATTATTGCGGGTATTGTTGACCGCGTAGACCGCGCCGTGACTTATTTTAAAAAAGACGTATTCTATCCTCCGGTCAACGCGGTCCTGCGGGCGGCCCGCATCGAGGGCGACCTGCTGGTGGTGCTTGCCGTTAAAAAATAATTATGAAACCGAAAAAAGCCGTGGTCATGATAGGGGGAGGCATCCAGGAGGTGGAGTCGGTCAAAATTGCCCAGCGTCTTGGATTTTTTACCATTGTCACCGACCGCAATCAAAACGCGCCCTGTTTTGCAAAAGCGGATCTCGGCGTGCATCTCGACGGGACGGACATCAAGGGTATAAGCTCGTTTATCCGCAAGCATAAAGCGCTTTACGATGTCCGTGGAGTATTTACGTGCGCCAACCTCGGCACAACGGTGGCCGCGGTGGCGGCCCGGTGCGGTTTGCCCGGCGTATCGCCCAAAGCGGCGCGGCTGGGGGATGACAAAGCGGCGCAAAAGAAACTGCTTGCCGCGCACGGCGTTCCGACGCCGCGGTTTTTCCCTGTAAGCACATACGCGCAGGCTCTGCGCGCCTACCGGCGCGTCGGTCCCGGGGCGGTTATCAAGCCTTCGGACAGTTTTGGCGGGCAAGGCGTGCGCAAAGTGGCGAGCGAAAGGGAGCTTAAAGCCGCGTACGCGGAGGCGAAGCGATATTCGGGAGGAAGGCCTATTGTGGTAGAGGAGCATGTCCGCGGCCGCTTCTTCGACCTTGAGGGTATTTTTTGCAAGGGGCGTTTTTATCCGTTGGCGATACTCGACAGCTACTTTACCGATACTGCAGCCGGCGCGTCCGTAAGCCCCATAGAGTATAAAAACGTCTATCCGGCGCAGATAGACGAAAAGACCAAGCGTATGCTTTTTGACGTTACCGAAAAGGCTGCCCGCGCGCTCGGCATAGACTTCGGTCCGGTCGCGACCGATATGGTGCTGACCGGCAAAGGGCCGATGATTATAGAGGTATCAGCGCGGTTGCACGGCATTTCCGCCAACCTGCAGCTCATCCCGCGGGCGAGCGGTATTAAGCCGGTTGAGGCGCTCATCAAGGTGATGACCGGCGGCTCTATCCGTTTGTCTGAAACTAAACCCCGGCTCTCCGGAGTTGCAATAAACAGATGCTTTTTACCTCCTCCCGGAGTCATTACCGGCATCAAGGGCGCAGACAGATTGACACGCGATAAATCTATTGTTAAGCTCTTCCTGTTCAAGAAGCCCGGCGACACTATCCGCTACCGCAACAGCGGCGACGTCCCGGCCATGGTGATGGCCGTGGCAAGCACGCTGGGGCGCGCCGAGGCGGCGGTCGCAAAGGCCGAATCTTTACTCAAAATAACAACCCGTAAAAAATGAAACCCGACCGCACCCCCATTTCCTTTTTCCTCGATACGGCGTCGCTCGCCGACATCGCCTATTGGAAAGAGTTCGGCGTGGTGGAGGGTGTCACCACCAATCCGGCGCTGCTCGCCAAAGAGGGCGGTGACCCTCTGCAGCAGCTTAAAGCGGTGGCGGCGCTGGTCGACGGCCCCGTGTCCGCCGAGGTTACCTGCACGGACGCCGCGGATATGATACGCCAAGGACTCGGACTCTCCGCGCTTGCGCCCAATATCGTCATAAAACTGCCGGCGCTCCCGCAGGGATATTTTGCCGCGCGCGAACTTAAGCGACGCGGCATCAAACTCAATATCACGCTTACCTTTCAGCCCGCGCAGGCGATACCGTTTCTAAAGCTCAATCCGGATTTTGTGAGCCTCATTGTCGGACGGGTGGAGGACTTCGGACTTGATAGCGTGCCGCTTATAAAGGAGATGCGCGACACCATCGACTCGCTTGGCAGTACGACCAAGCTTTTGACCGCAAGCATACGCAATCCGTCCCATCTCACCGCCGCGGTCAACGGCGGCTCGCACGCCGTCACCGTGCCCCCGAGCACGTGGAAGCTGATACTCTCCAACCCGCTCAGCGTCCGCGGCGAGCAGGATTTTATGGAGTCGTGGAAGTCGCTCGACGGGCATTTGCGCAAAGGATATGAGACTATAGGAGAATAGCATGAGGCTAAAAAATAAAATTTGCGTGGTTACCGGCTCAAGCCGCGGCATCGGCGCGGCCATCGCGCGCGGGTACGCCAAGGAGGGCGCCACGGTCGTCATAACCTACCGGGAAAAAAAGAAGGAGGCTCTTGCGGTCGCCAAAGAGACCGGTTCCGAGCTGGTGCTTAAGATGGATATCCGCGACCGCGCGAGCATACGGAGCGCTTTTAAAAAAGTGCACAAACGCTACGGCAGGATAGACGTGCTCGTAAACAACGCCGGCACCAACCGCACCAACGATTTTGACAAGCAGACGCAGGAGGAGTGGGATGAGGTCATCGATGTCGACCTGACGGGAGTCTTTAGGTGTTGCCAAGAGGCCTTGCCGTATATACCGGACTGCGGCCGCGTCATCAACATAGGTTCTCTGTCCGGCGAGTACGGCGGCCCGCGCACTCCCTCGTACGCGGCGGCAAAAGCGGGAGTCATGGCGCTGACGCATAACTTGGCGAGGTTTCTCGGCCCGCGCAACATATGCGTGAACACGCTTTCGCCCGGAGTGATTGCCAGCGAGTTTACCGACCGCACCATGTCGCCGGCCGTGCGCAAGACCGCGCTGTCGCTCATGCTCATCAAGCGCTTCGCGAAGTATGAGGAGATGGTGGGAGCCGCCGTATTTCTTGCTTCCGGCGAGTCGAGTTACATGACGGCGCAAACGCTCTCGGTCAACGGCGGGGCGTGGGTACACTGAATTATGCGCGGGAAAACGCTACTGATTATCGGCGCCGGACGCGAACAAGTCCCCGGCATAGAGCTCGCCAAAAAGCTCGGCCTCCATGTAGTGGTCACCGACGGCAACGCGCAAGCGCCCGGCTTTGCGTATGCCGATGCCGGCGCCACCGTAGACACGTACGATGCGCGCGGACAAGCGTCGTTTGCGAAAGCCTACAATAAAAAAAGAAAAATAGACGGCGTGATGACTTTGGCGAGCGACATTCCGCATATAGTCTCCTTTGTCGCGCGCGCGCTCAATCTGCCGGCACATCCGCTTAGTACGGCAAAACGCGCCTCCGATAAATTACTGATGAAGCGCACGTTTGCGCGCCACGGCGTGCCGATACCGTTTTTCAAAGAGATTAAGTCGGTATCCGGCCTTGAGCGTTTTGCCGGACGGCACGGCTATCCGGTCGTCGTAAAGCCGGCCGACAGCCGCGGCGCGCGCGGCGTCTGCATTGTTGCTGAAGGAGGAGCGTCTTTGCGACGGGCGCTCGCCTCGGCTCGCGCCGAGTCTCCCTCCAAGCGCGTCATGGTCGAAACATTTTTGCCGGGTCCGCAATTGAGCACGGAGTCGGTTGTCTACAGGGGTCGCATCGTCTGCACGGTTGTCGCGGAGCGCAACTACGGCGGTTTTCTCATCAATCCGCCGTACGCGATAGAGGACGGCGGAGAAACGCCTGCCGACCTTTCTGCGGCGCAGCGGCGCGCCGTCGACCTTGTGCTTACCCGCGCGGCCCGCGCAATGGGGATTACTGACGGCTCGATGAAAGGCGATTTGGTATACACTGCGGCGGGTCCGAAAATTATCGAAGTCGCGGCGCGCCTTTCCGGCGGGTACTACGCGACCGACACCATTCCGCTCGCGACCGGCGTCGACATGGTCGAAGCGGTCATGCGCATCTGCCTCGGGCTCCCGCTGCAGCCGCTCGCGCTCCACCCAAAGCGCAGGCAATATGTGTCACAGCGCTATTTTTTTCCGCCAAAGGCGGGCAAGGTCAAGGCGATACGGGGTATTGTGCGCGCGCGGAGCCTGCCGGGAGTCGTCCGGTTTTTCTTTTATGCGAAAAAAGGAGATACGATGCGCTCTCTTATAAGCCATCCGGCCCGCCTTGGATGCGTGTTGGCGGTCGGCCGCACCAAGGCGCAAGCGGTAGCGAGAGCAAAGAATGCGATTTCGCTGGTTAAGATACAGGTCGGGTAACCGCCGCTTATATACTAATTATATGCACCAGAAACTCGGCATCGCGACGCGCTTTTACGGGCTGACGGAGGGCGACGTGCAGCGCCTTGCGACGTGGGTTGATGCCGCGCTCGCGATGGTGCCCGCCTCATGCGTGTATGTGGCAATCCACGCGGAGTCCGACCTTTCCGGAAGTTTGGATTTTATGCGGAAGAAATATCCGGAGGTGCGGGCGTTTCCGGTCACGCCGTGGGGCAAGGTGGTGCAGGCGCCTAACGCGGTTCTGTCAAAAAGCGCGGAGCAGGATATCACGCAGCTTCTTTTTGCGAGCACGGAATATCCCGTCACAAAGCCGCTGGTGTCTGCGCTGCAGTCGCATTGCGATGCGCGGACGCTGGTCGCCGGCGCGCGCCTGCCGTCGCACGACTGCAGGGCGCCGCAAGGAGAGAGCGTGCTGGTGCGCAACGCAAGCGGCATGCAGATACCGTGGAACACCTATGCGCTGTGGTCTGTGGAGCACCTGGTGCATACCGGGTTTGTGCTCGCCGCCGACTCTCTGCAGGACCCGGACAATGCCGGCATGGAGGAAATGGGCACCATCGCCGCCCAGCAGATATTGTGGCCGGGCAACGCTAAGGCCTTGCTGATTGCGCCGCCCGCCGGCAGTCTTGCCGTAAACACGCACGGATGGAATATCAACCGCCATGAGCGGTACGTGCATAACCTGGAGTCGAAGAACTCCCGCGCCGCGGTACAGCTCGAGCGGTTGTCTTTGCCCACTCCGGACGTGTATCACATCGGCGAAGCCGTGCGACAATAAACAATATGCTGTATATTCTCCGCACGCTCTTTTCGACGTTCAGCAAATACCGGTGGCACATATCGGCGCTGGTCATATTCGGCTTTTTAAGCGCGATACTCGAGGGCATCGGCATCAACGCGGTCATTCCGATGATATCGTTCTTTACCGGCGGCGGCGGTACGGCGACCGACTTCATATCGCAGAGCATCAAAGGCCTTTTTGCTCTCGTGGGCCTGCCGTTTACCTTCCGCTACCTGCTCGGGTTTATCCTCGGTCTCTTTATACTGCGCGCCGTGTCGATGGTGGTCTTCGGCTATATCCGCGGGTGGATTACCGCCGACTTTCTCGGCGCGGAGAGCGCCGACATGCTCCGGCGCACTCTGCGCGCGTCGTGGCCGTTTTTGCTCCAGCAAAAGATAGGCACGATGCACAACTCGCTCGTGCGCGACATCCAGCGCAGCGGCTCCTTGCTGGAGGTGGTGGGGCAGGTGATACAGTCGTTTACCGGCTTTTTGATGTACTTGCTGGTCGCGGTCAACATTTCGCCCACGATGACGCTCTACACGCTCGTCGCCGGCGCGGTTTTGCTCCTTATAGTCAAGCCTCTTTTTAAGCGCACGCGGGGCATTGCCGAGGAGCTTGCGAAGGTGGAAAAGCTCTTCGCTCAATTTTTAAGCGAGCACATCATCGGGATGAAATCCATCAAGGCCGCCGGCGCCGAAGCCCCCGCCATCGCGCAGGGCTCTGCCCATGTGCACAGCCTCCGCTCGCTCTCGATACGCTCCGCGTTTGTGCGCTCGGCGAGCTCGAGCCTGTTTCAGCCGTTCAGCATCATCTTCGTGATGGCGCTGTTCCTCCTGACGTACCATACTCCCCACTTCAGCATTATCTCCTTCGGCGCGTCGCTGTATCTTATCCAGAAAATTTTTACGTATCTGGAGTCCGGACAAAACGCGCTCCACGCGGTGAGCGAGCTGGTGCCCTATGTGGAGCATATTACCAAGCTAAAGAAGAACCTCGATCTGCACCGCGAGTCGCCCGCGCCCGATGCCAAGCCTTTTATTTTTGAGCGGGAGCTGTGCGGCGCCGGCCTGTCCTTTGCGTACCTTGAGGGCCGGCCGGTGCTTAAAAACGTCGGCTTTGTTCTGCGCGCCGGCGAGACCGTCGGCCTGGTGGGGCCCTCCGGCGCGGGTAAGACCTCCGTAGCCGACCTGCTTTTGCGGTTGTTTACGCCCGCCTCGGGCACGATAACGCTCGACGGGGTCCCCGCCGGGGAGATATCGGTCGACGAGTGGCGCCGGCACATTGGGTACGTGTCGCAGGATGTCTTTTTGCTCAATGGTACGCTCGAGGAGAACATCCGCTTTTACCGGAAGGATATTACCAAAGAGGAGGTCGAGGCGGTTGCCAAGCAGGCAAACATACACGACTTTATTATGTCGCTTCCTGACGGGTACCAGACGCGCACGGGAGACCGCGGGTTGATGCTCTCCGGCGGCCAGCGCCAGCGGGTGGCGCTGGCGCGCGCGCTGGCCGGCCGGCCGGCTATACTGCTTTTGGACGAGGCGACCAGCGCTCTTGACCACGAGTCGGAGCATCTTATTCAGGAGTCTATACACGCGCTCCACGGCTCGCTCGCGGTGCTTATCATCGCGCACCGGCCATCGACCGTGGCCGACGCGGACCGGATACTGGTGCTTGGCGGCGGCAAGATAGTCGAGGAGGGGACGCCTGCCGAGCTCCTGCAGAACGCCAAGTCATACTTCTACAAAATGCAGCACGGCTCGTAGTGTGGTATATTCTTCGGGTATGAAATACACCGATTATCTGCGCTGGGGCGCGCTGTCAGCCCTCTTTTTGGCGCTGTTTGTTCCTTTTATTGTCGCGGTCGGCGGGTTCTGGCCTAATCTTTTCTTCCCCTACATCACCGGCAAAAACTTCGCGTTCAGGATTTTGGTCGAGTTTGCTCTGCTGTGCTATGTTCTGTTGGCTCTGCGCGAGCCGAAGTACCGCCCGCGCGCCTCACACATCATGTGGGCGGTGGTCGCGTTTGTCGCGTGGATGGCGGTAGCGACCATCTTTTCCGTCGACCCTATTAAAAGTTTTTGGAGCAACTTCGAGCGCATGGAGGGGTACGTGAGCCTTTTGCACCTCTTCGCGTGGTTTGTCGTCGCCGGCGCCGTGCTCTCGGCGGCCCGGCTGTGGGACACGTTCATCAACACATCGATATTTGTCAGCGCCGTGCAGGGCGGATGGGCGGTGTCGCAGTTTTTGGGCTGGCTCTCGATATCAAGCCAGAGCGGCGCGCGCTCCGACACCACCTTTGGCAACGCGACCTACATCGCGGTGTACCTGCTCATCAACTTTTTCCTGACTCTTTATATGCTCGCGCGCACCGGCGGCTCGCGCAATAGAGCGACGCTCCAGATGCTCTACGGCGCGGCGGTGGTACTGCAGCTTTTCGGCATATTCTTTACCGAAACGCGCGGCGCGATACTCGGACTCGGCGTCGGCCTCGGCGCCGCGGCGCTGTATCTTATATTCTTTGAGCGCGGCCTGCCCGGGCAGGCAGGCAAAGAGTCGCGCGTCCTGCGCCGCGTCGCGCTCGCCGCGATGGCGGTGGTCGTTGTTTTTGCCGGGTCAATCTACGTGGCGCGCGATACCGCTTTTATCAAAGAGGTTCCGGCTCTGCGCCGCCTCGCTTCAATATCGCTGACCGAAACAACCGTCACGTCCCGCGTCACATACATCTGGCCGATGGCGGTGCGGGGCGCTCTGGAGCGTCCGGTCACCGGCTGGGGGCAGGAGAACTTCAGTTTTGTGTTCAACAAACAGTACCAGCCCGGCATGTACAACCAGGAGCAGTGGTTTGACCGCGCGCACAACCAGTTTCTCGACTGGCTGATTGCCGGCGGCATTCCGGCGTTTTTGCTGTACCTTGCTCTCTATCTCCTCGCGGCGCTCGCGGTGTTCCGCGCCGGTTCGCTGTCGCACGCGCAAAAGGCGGCGTTCTTCGGCCTGCTTGCGGGGTACGCGTTCAACAACATATTCGTGTTCGACAACTTAGTCAGCGCGGTCTACTTTTTTGCCGTTCTCGCGTACTTGCACTCCCTGTCGAGCCGGCAGACTCCGTCGCTGTATTTCTCCAAACCGCTCGGCGACCAAGCGCTCGCGGTTGCGGCGCCGGTACTGATTGTCGCGGTTTTGCTCGGCGGATGGTCGCTCAACGCGCCGGGGCTCGCGCGCGCGTCCGCGCTGGTCAATGCGATACAAACGCAAGAGGCGGGCCGCAACAGCTCCGGTGTTGTCGTGGCGGTATCCAAAGACCCTAAAAAGAATCTTGCAGAGTTTAAGGTGGCGCTCGGCGAGGTCGCATGGCCGGGCAATCCGCTGGGCATGCAGGAGACGACCGAGCAGTTTTTGCAGTACGCGTCGGGTCTCGGGGGTAGTTCCACGGTAGACCCGCAGACCAAGCTGGATATATTTACCGCGGCGCGCGGCGCCATAGACTCGATGCTCCTGTCGCGCCCGGGCGATGCCAGGCTCGAGCTGTTTGCGGCGACGTTCCTCTCGCAGTTCGGCCAGACCGCTCCCGCAATAGAACATCTGCAAAAGGCGCTCGAGTACTCGCCAAAAAAACAGCAGATACAAATACAAATGGGCCTGACGCTCATACAGGCGGGCAACGCGCAAGACGGCGTCAAGTATCTTAAAGACGCGTACGAGGCCGCCGTGGGCAACAGTTCGGCGCTTATCTTTTACGCGGCGGGGCTCTACTACGCCGGGCAGACCTCCGCGGCGGATGCTCTTCTGTTGGAACACTTCGGTTCCACGGTCGTCGACGACGCTCAGCTCATACAGGCGTATACAAACCTGCGGCTCTACGACCGCCTTATCGCGGTATGGAAGATGCGCGTCAATGCTAGCCCAAATGACGCGCAAAAACACCTCGGGCTGGCGTCGGTCTACTTTGCGGCATGCCGTCTGCCGGATGTTTATACCGAGCTTGCCGCCATCGCCAAAATCCAGCCGGCCGCCGCCGCCGAGATGCAGAATCTCCGCAAACAAATAGAAACCGGCGCCATCAAGTGCGGCAAATAACCGTAAAGTTATCCCCAGTTTCCAAGGACTCTCCTTGGAAGTAGGGTATTCTATATGAATGTTGAGGGATGCTCCTTTTGTAGATGGAGAGTACTACCATGTGTTTAATAGAGGTGCCCACAAGCTCGACATTTTTGTTGAAGAAAAAGACTACGCCCGTTTTCTACTGCTTCTACATCTGGCGAATACCAGTGAAGGGCTAGAAATGAAGAGAGTTTTTTCTAAATATGGAGGACAGCCTCTTTCAGCGATTTTTGAGCAGGAGGTTTGCGATAAAACTTTAGTTGATGTAGTCGCGTACTCTTTAATACCTAACCATTTTCATTTAGTACTTAGGCAAAAATCTCCGGAAGGGATAACGAGGTTTTTAAAAAGAACTATGACAGCCTATGCAATGTATTTCAATCTTTCTCGCGGCCACAGCGGCACCTTATTTCAAGGTCCTGCCAAGAGTCGTTTAATAGACAACGAGGCGTACTTCCGATATATATTTGCTTATGTTCATTTAAATCCGCTGGCACTCATAGGATATGAGAAGCGGAAATATTCTGTAGAAAAAACGAAGATGAGAGAATTTTTAAATTCCTATCCGTACTCGAGTTTCTATGACTACAATGTTTCAAGTCGCCCGGAAAAAGTCATACTCGGTCTGGAGTCTGCCCCGGATTTTCTTAAATCATCGAATGATTTAGAGGATTTACTCAGATGGGAAGAAGGAGGGAATTTATTACAAGAGTTATCCACAGTTTCCAAGGACTCTCCTTGGAAGCGGGGTAGGTAGGATGTGTGATATGAAGGACTTTTTGCGCGCGGTGTGGCGGTGGGTGCGGTGGCCGGTTTTGGTGCTTGGTTTTTTGTATGCGGTGCTGGTCGGCTTCCGGACTTTTGTGCTTTTTGACGAGGAGAAGACGGCCGAGGCCGTGGCTCAGATACATGCGCAAAAGATTACGCTTGCTGATGTGATGGGCACCACCTTGCCTCCTGCTCCGGACCAGGCCGAAAATGACGCGACAGTCGCCGGCATAGATAAAAATAACAATGGCATACGCGACGACGTCGAATTGGCGATATTTAAAAAGTACCCGAACTCCGCCAAAATTAGAGCGGCAGAGTTGCAGTATGCGATGGCTTTGCAACTGATGCTGACAAAAGTGAATAATGCTGAGACTTGGATTGCCGCAGCGAAAGAAGACTCTAGAGCCTATGCGTGTATATCAGAGACATACCCCCGAACCGACTTCAAAAATTTTATACGTGTAACAAAAGAGCGTTCAGATGAAGTTGAGTCTTTAGTAGTCAACACTAAATTGAGACAAGGTGCAGAAAATACCGCATATGAATTTACAACAAGTTATAGTTTGCCTGATACGGAATTATGCAACGTAAATCTCGATACATTGCCCAACTAGGTTTGGTACTTTTTTCCATTCCGTTTTTCGCACAGGCTACTTGTACAGCTGATGGATACACCGTTGTGTTTGTTAATGGAATTTTTAATACAAAAGAACAGGCACAAGATAGTACAAAAGAGCTAAGAAAGTACTTAGGTAAAACTTTTAACTCTGAATCCATTTCAGTAAAAACTGGTTACAACCCGTCGCATCTCGCGGGGTTGGGGGATTTGGTTCAGGTCGCGGCTCAAAGTTTTGGGGCTTCGGTTTCGAGCTTTGACCGGGATACTATTTTGCTCCAAATTCATCCGGAAGTGACGACCCGGAAAGTCTTTTTGGTCGGGCACTCGCAAGGCACTTTATACACGAATGATATGTATAGTTATTTAATTTCTCATGGCGAGCCAAAAGCGGCGGTCGGCGCCTACAACGTGGCGACTCCTGCCAATTATGTGGCCGGCGGCGGCACGTATCTGACCTCGGACGCCGACTTTATTATTAAGGACTACGCGGCATATGCAAAAACGGTTGGCGCGCTCACGCCATTGCCGGGTAACGCCTATCTGGGGCCGGGAGCCGCCGTGGGCAACGGCCACAACTTTATTGATATTTATCTTACCTACGCCGGAGAGCGGATAGTCAGCGACATACAGCAGGGGTTGTCCCGGCTTAAGGCCGACGAAGGGACCGCCGCCGACGGGTGTTTTACGCCGCCGGAAAACGGTTTAGGGTATAAGACAAAGCAAGTCCTCTTTGCCGTGGCCGACCCCGCCGCGACAGGAATAAAGGTGGCGGCAGTGACGGGGTTTAAAGGAGCCGCCTTGGCTTTTAATGGGATTACGGGCGGGCTCGCCGCCGTCGGTTCTTTTTTAGGGTCTGTCGCGCACGCAGTCACTCCGGCTCCCCGCACCACCAACCTGCCCGGGAGTCACAATGTTGTGAGCGCCATTTACGGTTCGAGCGTTACGGAAGAAGATTTAAATGATTTATTAGGGGACAGCCAAGGCGGGGCGGTGGCTTTGGCTGTGCAGGAGGAACCGGTGCCGATGCCGGAAACAAAGAGTGACACGCAA
>Ga0209210_1000345_pt1 | contig 50822 bp, 54 predicted proteins | sample RifGroA1_FD_183991 | JGI IMG/M metagenome (GOLD analysis project Ga0209210, IMG submission 183991) | Contaminated groundwater microbial communities from Rifle, Colorado, USA - Rifle Groundwater A1 (SPAdes) (version 2) | ecosystem: Environmental > Aquatic > Deep subsurface > Groundwater >...
AAGGATCGGATGAAGCTTTTTCAGTAATTCAGTTTTAGGCTGATAGCAATTAAGCGTAGGACAGAATTTTCTGTCCTACGCTTCGGAAACACAACAGGAAAGAAAGGCAGAGATACAATGGCAATCGACTGGACCAAACCGGTTCCCAAGTTCGGACGCATCCTCGTCGCCGTGCTCATCGTCGTACTCGTCGGCCGCACACTGCTCAATCGGGCAGGTGTGTCGGCTCCTGACTCAACAACTCCTGCGACGTCGACGTCTTCGTCGCCGTTGTCGGGACTGACCAACATGTTCAGCGGTTCCAAGCCGCTGACGGTCTGCACCAACACGTGGGGCGGATACGGCGCCATGTACTACTACAACGGCGGTGCCAAACCGTCGAAGGATTCCCGGTTCTACAAGGAGCAGGGCGTCCAAGTCGGGTTCGTCAATATTGACGATTTCGCGCAGTCGCGTGACGCGTGGAAAACCGACAACTGCGATGTGTTGTGGATTACGGCCGACAGCTTCCCGACGGAAGCGGCCGACCTCATCGCCCTCAAGCCCAAAATCTTCATTCAGTATGATTGGTCTCGAAAGGGTGATGTTGTTGTAGGCAATGCCTCAATTCATTCCGTTGCGGACCTGCGTGGTAAAAAGGTTGCAGCGGCAAAGGGTTCGCCGTCCATGACGCTTCTCGCGAAGCTTCTGGAGGCGGGCAGCTTGCGATATAGCGACATTGAATTTATCGGTACTGATTCAGCGCCACAGGCGGCTGAAATGTTCAAGGCAGGGAAGGTTGATGCTGCAGTGGTCTGGTCGCCTGACGATCAGGATTGCTTGAAAGCATCGGCTGGATCTCATGTGCTGATTAGCACTGGAGAGATGCCCTACGCTATTGCAGACGTTCTGTACGCGAAGGAAAAAACCATTAACGAGCGTCGAAATGACCTCGTTGGTTTTACTACTGGTGTCCTGACGGCATCGGCTGAACTGAATGCGAGTCCTGCGACGCGCAAACAAGCAGCGGCTGTTCTGGCCCAAGCGATGAAGCAGGATGTTGGATTTATGGAGCTGGCAGTTGAAAACGTGCGCTTCACCACTTATGGTGACAACTTGTCTTTCTTTGAGATGACAAGTACGTCGCGTGGTTCGGTGACTGGCCAGGAGCTCTACAGTCAGATGGGCTCCATGTTCGCTGAGTTGGGACTAGCTCCTAACTCGTTGCCGAGCTGGCGGTCTGTGACCGATACTTCAATTCTGGAAGCTGTGGGCGCGAAGCTCAAGGCGACCGGTGACCAAGCGGCGGAGGGATCATTCAAGTTTTCCGCTCCGACTCCGACAGAAGCAAGTGCTCCGGCATTTGCGACTCGGTCGGTGACGGTCAACTTCGCTGTTGATTCAGCGGAACTGGACTTGTCCGCCAAGCAGACCATCGACAAGGCGCTTGGTGAAGTTGCGAAGTCATTCGCAAGTGTCAGGGTCCGTGTTGAAGGAAACACCGACAACACCGGGCCTCGTAATCACAATCGTGAGCTTTCCGAAAGGCGAGCCCAGTCGGTTGCTGATTATCTGGCAAACAAGTATGGATTTGATCAGAATCGATTCATCGTCAAGGGTAACGGTCCCGATAATCCGGTGGCGCCCAACGACACCCCGGACGGCAAGGCCCGTAATCGTCGAACGGATTTCGAACTCATTAAGTAGTTCGCCCAATATGGGTCATGGGGTAGGTGTCCAAAAGACCCTACCCCTATTTTTTTAGGAGAAAACCGAAAGGAAAGGAGAACGAAGGCCGTGAAACAACTATTCACAGAACTATTCGAACTAAGAGGAGAGTTATCAATTAAAAAGCAAATTGTCATTGAGATTATAGGATTTTTATCAGTAATTCTTTGTTGGAAATTAGTGACTGATATGGAATTGATTTCTCCATTTATTCTTCCTAAGCCATGGAATGTTCTAATGTCTTTCCCAGACCTTTTCCTGAAAGACAACCTCATTGCGAATATTAAATTCTCTTTGATGTTGAACTTTGTCGGATGTCTGGAGGCAATTATTATTTCATTGCCAGTAGGATTTATCTTGGGACTTTTCCCACTCTTTAAAGCCTTTAGTCAGAGGTACTTAAATGCAAGTCGATTCCTTCCACTTCCCGCAGTACTAGGAATTTTCATTGCAGGGTTTGGAATCTATGTGAACATGAAAGTTCAGTTTCTTGCAGTAAGTATTATTGTTTATCTTGTTCCTGTTGTTGCTCAGCGCGTGGCCGAGACACCACAGGTTTACATTGATATGGCTAAAACATTGGGTGCTACAAAGTGGCAAACCATTCGCTATATTTTTATTCCGGATGTGTTTTCAAGAGTTTGGGTTGATATCGGTGTTTTGAGTGCTATTTCTTGGACGTACATTACGATTGCTGAAAAGGTGAATGATAATGAAGGTGGTCTCGGTGCCTTGGCTGAAATTTCAAGACGACAATCAAGGATTGATAAGGTTTATGCGGTCATTATCTTAATCGCCCTGATTGGCTGGGTGTGGGACAAACTTCACAAAACCTCAGATAAAGCCATGTTCGGGTTCAAAAGGTAGGAGAATGCCATGAGTGACGTAACCTTTCAGAATACCGAACTTCCGGATTTTCTTGAGCTAAAAAACGTAACTCAAAGATATCCTGACGGAAATGTGGTTATTGAAAACATGAACCTTCTTATTGAAGACGAGCCGAACATTGGAGAGTTTGTAGTCATATTGGGAATGTCTGGATGTGGAAAATCTACAGTCCTACGATATTTTTCAGGATTACAAAAACCGACTTCCGGTGAGGTGCTGGTTTATGGAAAACCTCGCGTAGACGGAGACGCTATCAGTATGGTTTTCCAGCAATATTCATCTCCACATTTTTACACAGTTTTGACCAATGTTATGCTCCCACTTATCTTCAAGGGTGTTCCCAAGAAGGAAGCCAAAGAGCGAGCAATGGAAATTATCAAAGCAGTTGGTCTTGAAGGGCATGAAAATAAATATGCCCAGTATCCACGATTGTCGGGAGGTCAGCTTCAGCGGGTTGCGATAGCACGAAGCTTGATTGCTAACCCCAAGATGATTTTGATGGATGAACCATTTGGAGCGTTGGATATTTATATCCGTTCCGGAATGCAATTGATGTTAATGGACATCTGGCAAAGACTCCAATCAACCGTTGTCTTTGTTACCCATGATGTGTCGGAGGCCGTATTTCTCGGCAGACACGTATATCTGATGGGAGGCAAACCGGCGAAATTAATCGAGAAGGTTGATATCAACCTTCCGTATCCACGGACCATTGCCACAAAGCGGACTCCGCAGTTTACCCGACTTGTGGGTGACATCGAAGATCTTGTTCTTACTAAACATTCAGTAGGATAATTGTTCTTTAAACAAAAAGCCCGACCAAATTGGTCGGGTATTTAATTACTTATTTTACTATCTTATTTGTCGTTGAGTTACGCTGATAACATCATCAACAAAATCTTTTACAAATTCGGCAATATCGTGGGAGTGGTCTAAAAGCAATTGGGCTTTCACTTTTCCTTGAACAGCTTTTTTGACGTCGTCTGTTGTGACGCCAGTTTGTTTGCCTGATTGGCGGTCACGGTCTAGTGCTACAGAAACAGCATCATCAATGGTGCCAGATATCATGGCCCCGTTGATTATGTGGGACAAATTAATGGTTATTTTTTGACCATCAACCTTAGTCACATCGTACAAAACATTGTTTGGAGAATAAAGTTCTGAAACGATGTAGTCTATCATTTCATCTTTGCTTAAACCGAATAGGGGTACATCTTTTAAATTGATAAGCGCAATTGCTTTTGCGCTTTCGGGATCAGGCCGACCAACCTCAATAATGTGATTAATTCGTTTGTCGCGAGTAACCGCCTCGTCCAGCATCTCTGGCTTGTTTGTAGCCAGAATAACAATGGAGTGGGAATTGTTTACTTGAGACAAGAAAACCGGCACAATCGTCGTTTCAATATCAGAACTCTTACCCGAACCGCGTTTACGAAGAAGTGCTTCGGCCTCATCAATAGCGATAATGGCTGGGAAGCCATTCTTTTTAAAATGTTCTTCACCAGTAATGAATATTTGTTCCAAGGTTTGTTCGGCTACCCCGACAAGTGGTTCAAGTATCTGGGCCCCTTTAATAAAAATAAACCCTGTTGCAGATTTTTGTCCATGCGTTTTTGCTATAGAGTTGGCGGCCGCTTCAATGAGCATGGTTTTTCCGCATCCGGGAGGCCCAACAAGAAGAAATCCTTTCGGTGTTTTCTTGTTGTAAAACTTAAACAAATCTTTTTCGGAATAAGGAAGTTCAAGGGCTTCTTTCAATTTGTTTTTGGCATGATTTTGTCCGCCAATACTTTCCCACGTAACATCAGATTCGCATCCGTACAAGAAACGCTGTTCTGATTTGCCCAGCGACATTACAATAATGCTTGCTGAAGAATCTAAGACAACTCTATCTCCGGCCTCAATTTTACCAGCATAGGATCCGTTTAAAACTACACGCTTACCATTGTTGTAAGTTATTTCACTCGTCTTATTATCAATAACATGTCGGACAAGACCAATATCTCCAAATGGGTACTCCTGACCCCAATCAACAATCTGCATTGTTTGTGACGATATTTTTACGGAATGCCCAGGAAGAATGTCTTTGTCTTTTGGTAAATAAACCTCAAGAAGTCTACCTGACTGCAAAATAACTGCTGTTGGGTTTTTGTCATCCTTTTTGTCTGTGGCAACCACAATTCCAAAGAGAAATGGGGGAGTAGAAAGTTTCCTAGAATCTTCAATCTGTTTTTTTATAACACGCTTCATGTCGCGAAGGTGGTCTTTCAGCTTGTCCGGATTATTTGTCTGAAGCATGGGGTCTTCGTCCTGAACATCTTCTCTCTTGATGAAGTCCACGACATCTTGCCAACTCCTAGGAAGAATATCCCGTTCCTCGAGTCCCAATATGTTCACTCGTTCTCCTTTTGCCTTTGTTAAGATACATTTAAAGTTGAATATATAGTACATTTAAATTAGAGATTGTCAAGGTTTGTTGTATGTTTTTATAATAAAAAACTCCGCAGTAGCGGAGTTAGAAATTACTTAATACTAGAATAGCGGTCCAGTAATATCTGTTTGTAAATCTCAACATTTTCAGAAAATTCAACTTTTGGTCTGTCGATATAAATTCTATCAATTATTTTTCGAGCAAGAGGACCGACTATCCAGCCTCCAGTAGGAAGCATTTCGGAATCACCGCTAACCTTTTTCATATATTCAGGGAGTTCAATGTTTTTTGAATAGTCATCATGACCAAGCCTGATACCAATAAACAAGTCAGGAGTTCCACACCAGATGGACACGTCTTTCGGTCCATTGGAGGTTCCGGTTTTGCATGCTACCTGCTGTTCAATATTTCGCATCGATATTTTAGAGGTTCCTATCTTGGTGACAACCCTCATTAGGCCAAGCATTTTTTCTGCGCTTTCTTCTGATAGAACCTGCTTTTCTTTGGGTCTCTCTGCTATAAAAACTGAATCTCCATACATGCCCTGAACTTCTTTTATAAGGGTTGGGTGCACATATTTCCCTTTTCTGTAAAAAACAGTATAGGCATTAGCAAGTTCAATAAGATTAACACCAGAGGAACCGATAGCGGTCGGGAGGCCAGGATCTAATCCGCCTCGTATTTGATATCCTGGTTTTCGAAACCATATTTTACCATCTGAATCACTGACCATGCCAGGGTTTCCTCGGATACCCAAATCGTTGGCAGTTTTTATCACAGATTCCATTCCGATTGAGCGTGCTAGATTGAGTGTTTCAAGATTAAGTGACCAAATAACACCGCGAGCTAAATCAATATAGCCAGTTGGTTGTGGATTTTTGTCTTGAAAGTTTCTTGGCGACCATGGTTTTCCATTAGCCCCCTTCATTGTGAAGGGGCAATTGCAAAACTTGTCAAAATAATCCTTGCCCTGTTCAAGAGCGGCGGCGTATACCAAAGGCTTAAATCCAGATCCGGGAGAGCGGGTGGCAAAAATTCGATTATATTGTGTTTCTTCAAAGTCGTGTCCGCCACTTAGTGCCAGAATATTGCCAGTTTTTATTTCAATAATAATGAATGCACCATCAATTCTATCGCCAAGAGACTTCTCCGTGTTTATGAGCCCTAAATGTTTTTCAAACTCTTCTGTCGCTAGTTTCTGTATTTTAGAATCAATGGTGGTATAAATTCTTAAGCCAGCCGTATTAGATAATTCTTTTTCCGTCCGTCCTTGGCTAAGGAGGAATTCTTTAACAATTCGGTTTCCATAACCAAAGGTTGGATTTTTTAGTGGCCTAAGTTCTACCAACTTCACATCTAGGTCTTCATTTTCTTTGAATAGTGACCCTTCGTAATCTTCTTTGGATATATATCCATCTTCCATCATTCTCCACAACACCCAATTATATCGATCTCGAGCCAAAGACATTCTTATGACTTCTTTGTCTCGTTTACTTTTATAATTTTCGTCTGCTGGGTCGGGATTATTGAAGACGGGTGAATATATTGACGGAGATTTATTCATGCTGACGAGGATTGAAATCTCCTGCAAGGTTAGCTGATCACTACGAATGTCTTTGCCGAAATAGCGATATGCTGCTTCAGCAACACCATTAACGCCACGACCAAAGTAAATAAGATTAAGAAAATTCTCCAACATCTCATCTTTCGAAGAGCGTTTGACCAACTGAATAGCAATTTTTGCTTCTTTGATTTTACGCGAAAGACTACGTTCACGAATCCGGAAGGCTTCAACCTCATCACCAAAATTCAATCTGGAGATTTGAGAAGGAATACCACTCGCACCGGAAGTGTTGCGTATCCTCATGACTTGGCCGATTCCTGCTCGTACAACCGCACAAGGATCAATGCCAACATAGAGGGGATCACAGACACGATCTGTCAGATATTTATTTGGCCTATTGGGATTAAATCGTTTATCTTCGGCTGCGATGAAGCCATGCTTTACCAGATCTGGAATTTCATAGCTCCTAACTGGAAACCTTACTTCTTCAAACAATCTTCCCGTTATTTCTCCGTCGGAAGCATAGATTGTAGATGACTTCTTGAAATCAGAACGATTGATTTTTGAAAAATCAATCGGCTGACCAGCATCATTTGTGATATCTCCTGTATATCTAAATATGTAGTAATATCCCGACCCAAAGCCGGTGATGAGTAGTGACAAAAACAATAACAAAATATTCCGAAGCCACGGTCGGCGTCTTTTTACGGTGTACTTTCTTCCACCTGGGAGTTTAGATAAAAAATCCTTAATGGATTTTTTAGTCCTATCTCGCACTTTTTCCGTCCTTTTTCAAGGAACAAAGTTTGACAATACTATACACTTTCTGTTTGATTTAGCAAAGTTGATTTTCTTTAGAATGTGTTAGCAAAAAACAGCAATTCTTCTCCGTATTAATTTCTTTACTTAATCAAGATTTTAGGGTAAAATTATTTCTGATTGAGCCCTCGTAGCTTAATGGATAAAGCAGGACTCTTCTAAGGTCTTGATGGGGGTTCAATTCCCTCCGAGGGCACCAGAAAGGTAAAATCGGGATGTAGTGTAACGGTAGCACGAGACGTTTGGGACGTTTTAGTCCGGGTTCGAATCCCGGCATCCCGACAACATATCTAAAAACCAAGCTTCAATGCTTGGTTTTTAGATACTCGTATGGGATGCAGTAAGCCAACTACTTGGCTTACGTTGGGATGAGAAAGGCGGAGTGATATTATTTTCGCAGATGGCGAAAATAATCGCGAGCCAAGCCTATGACCGAGCTGTCGGAAGACAGCGAGAGTTGGAGGCGAATCCCGGCATCCCGACAATTACGCAATTATTGACAAAGTGACACTTTAGTGGTATTTTGTTTTTGGTTGTTTTAACAAGGAGAGAACGATGGCATTCCCAGAGGATCTTTCTCGAATTAGCTCCAATCTTTCAGGAGCAGAGCTTGAAGAGGTCATTAAGGCTGTTAATGAAGAAAGAGTTGAATGGGTTCCTGGGTCAACTTCCATTGCTTTGGGTAGTTGTGGAGGGTTGTTTGACTATAAGGGTGGAAGATATGAAATGAGCGAAAGTTTTGAAATGGTGACGTCCTTAAACTTGATTCGCGCTGAACAAAGAGTATTAAAACTTGCTGAACAAGTTGCCGACTAATCGTCGGCTTTTTAATTATTATAAAACCGCCTTATCGGCGGTTTTATTTCGAATAGTTTATTAGAACCCAGGGTGTTCCTTTTCGTCTTCGGCGATTATATCATCCGCCTTTTCCATGGTTTCTTCTGCTTCTAATGGAGTTGTATCATCTACATCATCCCCGTAGTCAGAAGTGTTCACGGTTGAATCCTCCGGCTCTTCTTTTTCTACTTCGTCTAAACCGACAATTTCTACAGGTGAATCTTCACCCAAGACATCGTCATTTGTTTTATTTGTATCCATGAGAAAAGTATATCACATTTTAATAATATTTCTCAATTTTTTGTTATTAAAAGTATCGTCATAACCACGCTTAAATATTTTTCTTGCATTGGCATTATTAATTTCTAAACGACTCATACCTAGTTTTTCTGTTGGGGATATTTTGATGAACTCGACATTGTTTGGTGTGGAAAATTTCTCAACAGCCCCAATGTAGTTTAATTGATTTTTTCTAAACCTTGAATTACGGATGCATGCAAACATCTTGCTTACAAAATACGTGGTTGGGTTATCATCCGGGTGCCAATTATCGAAAACTATTACCCTTGTTGCTCCTTCTGAAATTGCTTTTTGAACATGTAATTGAAAACGAGCGGCAGGAGAAGAATCATTGAAAAATTTATCTCCGACCGGACTTCCCTTCAGTGAAAACAGGTTGGTAAAAATAGGGACAGATATTGAAGCTCTTAAAACTTCCCACATATCCAATCTTGTTTTATTGGAAATATATTCAATCATTCCTGTTCCGGAATCTGTTAATGGAATAAAGAGATTAATGTCGGATTGAGACAGCTTGGCCATGTCTAATGGATTTTTTTGCTTTAAAACAACATCAATTAGATAATCTATGTTAACTATTTTCCAAAATCTCCAAGGATTAACAAATGTTTTTGTAGATAATGATTCCAGCCAAACTTTTGGAATTATGTTGTATTGACCTGTTATATAACAGACGCTTGTGGGAGCACTACCTGAAGCAGCGATAATTACATCTGGTCTTGGGAGATTCATATCACATACTGCCGAAAGTGCCCCTGCGGTATAAACAGCTCTCGCTGAGCCTCCAGGAAATATCCATGCTGTTTTCATGGAATATATTTTACTAAAAATCTACAATGACTTCAATTTTTATTTGGGGGGGGGGCTAACGGGAATCGAACCCGTGACCGCGCTGCCACAGAGCGCTGTGATAACCGCTTCACCATAGCCCCCATAACATTATCTGACTATATAACTTAACTATTCTACATTATATCAATTTTTATCAAAAATTCAACCGACACTGAGGGGTGGTCACAAATTAAAAAACAAGCAAATTTGCTTGTTTATACTAAACTTCTGACATAGGTTTCATCTGCTTGATTAAACTTAAACCCTGAGCGTCGAGCGGTGACGTCGTACTTCATAAAAAGACTATCGTGCCTTGCAGAAGAATACCAGTGACTTGATTTGGCCTGAATAATTTTTACAGTTTTAAATCCAGCATTTTTCGCCCAATCCATTAAGATGGTAAGTAGCATTCTCTCCCACTTGAGGTGTTTGAGAATTGAATCTTTTCCTGAAACGCCCTGAATTTGCTTAACAATGATTGTGGAGGGGCCACCCACCTCAAAACCAATAGAGGCTACGGCATTTAAATTTTCGTCATATTCTCCTCCTTGATAAGTCAGTGTAAGTGTATATTGAGCGTCAGAATAAACTCTGTAAAATCTGCCATAGCCATAACCGTAAGAGCACTCAAGAGAAAAGTTATCAAAATCAAGATCATGTTGGGTGTTAGATTTTTCGAAAGCTTTTAAGTATTTGCCGACTCCAATTCCGCTCGTTGAATTCATTCGAAATCTGCTTAGTTCGAAAGATTTTTTATTTCTAACAACCTTGAAGTAAAATTGAGCAAACCGCCCCATCACACTCTCCAAAGACATGGGTATGCCCGTTTTTTAAGAAACTTAATTGTTTGATATTATACACTGAAATAGGCAAGTGTCAAACATGATTAGTGCTAATAAAATTAATAAAGCCCCGTTAGGGCGGGGCTTATGTAATCTTTTCTACTCGGAATTCGGCCATTCCGTTTTTATATATTCTTATGCGAGTTCCAGGAACAGGGAGAATTTCTGTCACATCAATGGCCTTGCAGGTTTTTCCGTCTTGAAAAAAAACGGTAGACACTGTCATCATCATCAGTATGTAATTTGTAAAACTCTTGACGGACACTGGGGCTCTTCTGGTTTCAATTCTCTCATACACCCCCTCTGCAACAAGTTCCCAAGTGTTTTTTTGACGATACTCGTACCACACCAAGAGCAGATATTGCAAACCCACGACAGTAGCAAGAAAGGCGAGAGACTGGAGTAATTCCATGGCCTTATCTTTTTTTCAAGCAACTTTTGTATTCCTGAGGTATACAACAACAAACTGATAAATTCAAGTCCTAATTTTGAAATTAAAAATCCCCGACAGTGGGGGATTAAAATGTGTGCTTTTTTCGGTTACCGAACCGGGCAAGCCAAGGATTCCGCGACAACTGTTGCATTTCTTCTTCGGTGAAATGATATTCAGAATTGCAGATTTGGAAGGTTTCACTCAGGCTTGGCATGAACAGATCGTCATCGGGGTGAAGAGATAAATTTATTCCTCTTGCCAGGATTTGCCTCATCTTAAGATACAAAGTATTCGGGATTAATTGTCCAGCAAGATAATTTCCAGGACAACTGGTAACGCTGATATTTTTTTCTTTTACGGCTTTCATAAGATCTGTGTCGTAAGCCAAGGGAATAGCGTGATCTAGTCTGTTTACTTCAAGTTCAAATACTGCGATCCAAATATTCTTCAAAAGTTGATATCTATCTCTGTTCCAGTTAGCTTTTCCTTGGGCAGGATGATGGCACCACTCACCAGCATGACAGGCGGTTTTAAAGCCAAGTTCTTTGGCGACTCGAAACATTTTCCTGTGTTTTTCGGGTGGATGAGTTGCCTCATCACACACCAAACTAATACCGACCACGTAAGTTCGGTCGCATACATTAGCTAATTCCACCAGCTTAACCGCCTCATCAGGACTTACTTCACGGCCAATAGCGAATAGAATATTGACCTCAATATCAGGAAATTCTTTTTCACCTTCTTGAATTCCATGAATAAGTGCCTCAACCACATCACCAACAGTTAATCCTTTGGAAACATGATATTGGGGCGCGATTGTAAACTCGCAATATTTGTATCCTTGAAGGGCTTTTACGCGAACGTAATTTTGCGCAACAAAGGAGATGGTTTTCCATTTTTGCATAACACCGGTCGTGTTTGAAAATTTCTGAACGATATTAATCTGGGGATTCTTGAAGAGTTTAATCATGTCTCCTTGAATATCACCATTCGGATCAAATGGATATTCTTTACCACTCATCTTAAAAAGTCTTGGCAAGATTGGCACAAGAGTAGCCGATCCGTCTAAATGGTCGTGCAGAACTATCCTTTGGGTCCAAGGGGTAACTGACATGTAATGCCTTTTTGTTAAAAAACTTTGACCAAAACCATAACATGATTATTGAGGCAGGTAAAGAGGGTTTGACCCCGCTGTTGAAAACAGAAAAAATAGAGGCACTAAGATACTATGGTGTGTAAAATTAGATATCTGTCTTCAATGGCGGGGTTGACTTTATCTTAAATTTGTAATAAAATAGCTATGCGTTACACAAGTTATGTCGATTAGCACAAAGGAGGTGCCATACGATGTGCAGAGTTAAAGGGTTCATTAGATTGTTTAGTATCAAGTTTGCTGAAAAGCCTGGCGAAGCGACTAAGCATCGTGAAGATGCTGAGCGTGTTGCTAGACTTCAGAAACTTAAAAAAAAGCACAGCAGCTTGAAAGAATTAAGAAAGATTGATAAGCAGTGATAATCACCATCCTCAGCCCCTTAAGGGGCTTTTAATTTGACATTACAATTTTTATATGTTAAAAATTTACCAAAGTTCTTTGATCAATTAAAGAGGCTATCGTGCTAAACGACATCTATCCATTGAAACATTTGCGACTTGAACAGTTGCATCAGTCTGGATTCAATGTTGCTGACTTTATTTGTTTTCCGCCGAGAACCTTAAAGGGCCGAACGGACGAATTAAGGGCCTTTTTGGCAAAACACGGGCGGATTTCTTGTCGTCATTTTCATCAAGATGAAAAGAAGTATTTCAAGTGTCCAGTTAAGTATGATCAGACGGACATTGATGTTGTTTTGGCCTTTTGCCTTGAACACAATGAAACTTATTACACTCTTTGTAATGAAGCCATTAATCTGCAAGAGTCGGTTTGTGCAGGTAACATTCTGACGCTAGACGAAAGAAATTATTTTGTGGAGTATTTCCACGGACCAGGGACTCCTCGTGATATTGAATCTAAGGGTGCGGATGAACTCAAGGTTTACACTCGTTCGTTCGGAACCCCATCACAAGGACCAGAACCACCGGATATCGTCAAAAAAATGGCTTATCAGGCAAGTAGGTTCAAGCCTGTGCAGGGGCCGTACATTTTGGAATTTTCGCTTTACCCATATCCAATCGGTAAAAATCAGAGCGAAATCGTTATTTGGGAATGGCGTCTTGGCTGGTTGCATTATCAGCTTCAGGCAAATAAATTCCTTCTCACTGAAAACCAGCGACTGTTGTTGGAAAACCAGCGACTTAAGGAGCAGTTGGAAGAAGCTCATGCTACTGCAAGTGGAATGTATGATGAAATGGTGGCAACAGGCGTTCGATCAGAATCATTTGGAGTATAAAATACTCCAGCCCCAATCGGGGCTTTTTTATTTGTTTAATTTCTGCTAAATTATTGTAATGACCCATTCAGAGATACGTGAAAAATTTCTCAAATTTTTTGAATCAAAAGGACACAAGATAGTGCCTTCTTCGTCTTTGCTTCCGACAGACCCGTCGGTTCTTTTCACGACCGCAGGAATGCAACAGTTCAAACCTTATTACACGGGTGATGCTGATGCGATGAAAGATTTTGGTTCACTCAACACCACCTCCATTCAAAAATCCATGCGCACGTCTGATATAGATGAGGTTGGAGATGAAACTCACCTGACATTTTTTGAGATGCTGGGCAATTTTTCTTTCGGAGGTTATTGGAAAAAAGAGGCCATTAAATATGGATACGATTTTATTACAAAAGAAATGGGTTTAAAGATTGATTATGTTTCTGTGTTTGAGGGTTTACCATCGGCAGGAGTTCCTGCGGATGATGAATCTGCGGAAATATGGAAATCTTTGGATCCAAACATCGTTGTTAAAAAAGCTAATATTCATGATAACTTCTGGGGACCAACCGGAGGTGAAGGTCCATGTGGCCCGACAACGGAGATCTATGTAAATGGTGTAGAAATTTGGAATATTGTTTTCAATGAATTCTTTTATTCTGGTTCACGAGATGAATTGCTCTCAGGAATAAGTTCAAAAAAATTAGAAAAACTAAAAACCTCAGGAATTGATACCGGTATGGGATTAGAAAGACTGGCAATGGTTGTTCAGGATAAGAAAAATAATTTTGAGACAGATTTATTTGAACCGTTACTGAAACTTGTGCCATCAGAACTGGACGACCGCATAAGAAGAATTGTTGCCGACCATAGTCGTTCCATTGCTTTTTTGTTGAGTGATGGTGTTAGACCTTCAAACAAAGAGCAGGGATATGTACTTCGCCGTTTAATGCGCCGAGTAATAAATCATCTTTCAGGATCTGATACAACTTTGACGCATGATATTTTTGCAAAAATAGTAGAAATTTATGGACAGTCTTATCCAAATTTAGATGCCAACAGTATCATTTATGAATTTGACCATGAAAAAGAAAAGTTTGATAAAACACTTCGTCAGGGTTTAAAGGAATTGGAACATTTGTCCGAAGTAGATGCTCAATCTGCATTTCGTCTTTATGAAAGTTTTGGATTACCGTTTGAAATTATTAAAGATGTTGCAGGAGAAAAAGCAAAATCATTATCCAGAGAAGCTTTTGACGAAGAATTCAAGAAACATCAGGAAAAATCTCGTGCAGGGTCAGAGAAGAAATTTGGCGGACACGGATTGCTTATGGATACAGGAGAATTAAAAGCGGGAAATGAAGAGGAATTAAAAAAGGCGACCCGATTGCACACCGCAACCCACTTGCTCCATGCTTCATTGAGAAAAATTTTAGGCACTGAGGTTCATCAGGCAGGTTCTGATATTACCGCAGAAAGATTAAGATTTGATTTTACATTTTCACGCAAAGTAACTCCTGAAGAAATAAAACAGGTTGAAGATTTAGTAAATGAAGCGGTGCAAAAGGATTATGCAGTCACTAAGGAAGAGATGTCTTATGAAGACGCAATCAAATCAGGCGCGATGGCATTTTTCAAACTTAAATACCCACCAATGGTCAATGTTTATTCAGTGGGGGACTTTTCAAAAGAACTTTGTGGTGGACCTCACGTTTCTCATTCTGCCGAAATAGGAAAATTCAAAATCATCAAAGAAGAAGCTGTCTCCGCTGGAGTCAGGCGTATTAGGGCTACTGTTGACTAATTTATAAATAATCTCATAATACCGCCAAGCTCTTTGTGAAAAAAAGGGGACACTCATGGGAGTATTGTATGTTGTCGCAGGGTACCTTTTCTTTGCGGGCGTTCTTGCGCTAATTGGGGTTTTAGTTGTTGGAAAACACCTAAAAAATTTGCCAGAAGAAAAAACTGGCTATATTGAAAGGACTGATGAAGAAATTATTTCTGCTTGGGAAGAATGGTTGAAAAGAGTTCCAAATCCTGATGAAAAAATATTGAGTTTAGGATTGCGACTTCTTTCCGCGCGAGAGTTTGTAGAGGCTCTAAAAAATGGGGACAAAGAAATTAGAAACCTTGCGATTGGAGCATCCAGAACTCTTGCTAAACATCTCGGAATGGATCCGGTTAAAGAGATTATTGATCAACGCCCATAGGGCGTTTTTGTTTGACGAAAGATTGACTAAATTATCAAGAATTGCATAATATTGTTAAGTTCTTTTTAGGAAAGAGATACGTCCATGTGGGGATTGATTAAGGATTTACCAGAAATGGCCAGAGAGCTATGGTGGTTATTAGTTCCTGGATTAGTGGTTGGAGCTGGGCTTGGGTATTTTTTGGCCTTCTGGCCCGTGATGGTAATTCTTGCAATAAGTGCCCTCATTTCTATCAGTATTGGTATTTTCTCCACCATGGCTTGCGGGCCCAACGCAGGAGAAGGTGGTGGAATTGCCATATTTTTCTTCGGGGTTTTGTGTTTCGGAGTTTTCGCTGGATTACTCCTAACGGCCATGTTCGTTGATACTATTCATGTTTCCATGATTCCTGTACCGACAATTGAAATTGACTGGTCATGGATTTTTCGTTAGTGATTGTCCGCTCATAAATGAGCGGATTTTGTTTAATTGACTAGGGTTTTTTTATTGGTTACTATGTCTCTAGTTATTTTTTAGGCGGAGCAAAACATGGGAGTAGCTGCAATTGGTATCATTATTTTCTTTCTGGCGGTTATTGGTTTAATGGTTCTTTTTGGTATCTGTACTGATTCAATCGTTGCTCAACTTGTAAGAATTGCTAACGCACTTGAGAAGATGAATAAGGAGTAGAATAATTATGTCGCCATATGGGCGACTTTTATTTTTTTTAATTTGACCGAGGTTTGTTGATTTGATACCATTGTTCATGTTGGAGCTGTTCGTTTGAACAAAACAAAAGCGATTCCCTAATAAAACCTTTGCAAGGGGACTAGAGGGAAGAGGCCAAACCGGTCTGCGGACCGGGGTTGAAGGATCTGGGTGGGGCCTAGCGAAAGCACAGGCAGCATACAGACTCCTGAGTACTCGTGGGAAACCTCGAGGAAACTACCTGCACCAGCTGGCAGGCAAGCCTAAACGACAGTGCAAGCACACTGGCGGGCGCTAGCCCGCACGGACAGCTCCGACACCATTCAAGCGCCTTCACCGGCGCTTCCTTTTTTATAAAGTTCACGTATGAATAATTTCTGGAAAAAATTAAAGAAACCCTATTTCATATTAGCTCCGATGGCTGATGTGACCGACTCTGTTTTTAGACAGATTATTTGCGATACAGGAAAACCCGATGTTTTGTATACTGAATTTGTTTCATGTGATGGTCTTTGTTCTGAAAAAGGCAAACCAAAATTAATGCCTCACTTGGTATTTAAAAAAACTGAGCGCCCAATCGTGGCTCAGTTTTTTGGCTCCAATCCAGAGAATTTTTATAAATGCGCTCAATTAGCTGTGGTGTTGGGGTTTGATGGAATAGATATTAATATGGGTTGCCCAGCTGGCAAAATAGTCAAACATGACAGCGGAGCAGGACTTATTCGAAATCCTGAATTAGCAAAAGAAATAATCCGTGAAACTAAACGAGGGGCAGGCGATTTGCCCGTTTCGGTCAAAACCCGCATCGGATACAACAAAATAATTACTGAAGAATGGATTTCGCATCTTATTGAGACAAAGCCGTCGGCTATTATCGTCCACGGCAGAACCATGAAAGAAATGTCTAAGGTTCCCGCTCATTGGGATGAGATAGGCAAGGCCTCTGTCCTTTGCAGGAAGGCTGGAATCCCAATTATCGGCAATGGCGACATTATGACTTATGCTGAAGGGTTAGAAAAAGCCAAACAATATAATCTGGACGGAATAATGGTCGGCAGGGGAATATTCTCTAATCCGTGGTTTTTTAATCCCTCAATAGATCCCGCAACAAAAACACCTAAAGAAAAAATTGAACTTCTAAAAAAACACGTAGAATTATTTGTGGAACTTTGGGGAGATGAAAAACACCCCGCACCAAGCTTATCCGCTGACCACCATTCAGAAAAGGGGCGGGCTTGGAGCGGGGCAAGCTTTGAAGTAATGAAAAGATTCTTTAAGGTATATATTTCCGGTTGGGAAGGAGCCAAAGAATTACGAACAAAATTGATGACAGCCAAAAATACTGAACAAATATCCAAAATTCTCAAGGAGAATGCATAGGTGAAAAGTGGATATTTATCATTTTTCATTGTGATATACTGTAAATAGATGGCATCTACCAAAATAATCAACGTTCTCAAGGACGACAAATTTGAGGAAATTTTGGATTTATTTAGAAATACCCCCGCCAAGGAGGTTATCTTTGTTTTGCCTAAAACGTCTAAAGCTTTCAAAAATGAAGGACACTTTGTGATTCTTGAAAACGAAGCCAGAAAATCAAATAAGAAGGTGTCTTTGCTTTGTTCTAATTCAGACACAAACAAACTCGCAGGGAAATATAATTTTGATGTCCTTTTGGCTAAAGAAGATAACAGTAACCCTTTAATTAAGACAGTTAATCAAATTGATTCTGAAAAAAGTGGAGGGGTAGACGACGAGATTGAGGACGAGGAGGAAGTTACAGAGGAAAATGAATTAGAATCGGAACATGTTCATGAAGAAGTACCTGACGAAGAGGAGGAGCCTGAAAAATCAGAAGATGAACCTTTTTCTGCCTCTGCTGCAATGTATCAAGAGAATGATGATGAAAATGATGAATACCAAGTTGTAACTGTCGCCAAAGTAAAACGAAATCTTGAGGGGATTATTAAACATGATGGTAAGCCAATAAAAATTTCCTCCAAGAAAGAGGGGGCCGTGAACCTTGGTTTAAAGAAAAAATCTTTCTACCAACCCATGGAAGAGATTAAAAATGTTTGGAAAGAACAAAGCGAACGTGTTCCAAAAGACAACATTTGGACAGGAATAAACAGCAGAACAAAAAAATCATTTAAAAATTTCCCGAAAAAGTCATTAATTATCCTTGGAGTTGTTTCCGTCGTTCTTCTTGGAGTCATCATTTATCTTTCTACTGGAAGCGCTAAGATTGACATAACACCCAAAAAACAATCACTAGATCTTCAATTTAGAGTTTCTGCCTCAGATAAATTTTCGCTTGTTGATGTCGGGTTAAACAAAATTCCTGGCCAATTATTTAATATTGAAAAAACGGCTTCTCAAGTATTTCAAGCTACAGGAGAAAAAGAGGTTGCACAAAAAGCCAGAGGTATTATTACCATATATAATGAATATGGAACCACACCACAACCTTTGATTGCGACGACCAGATTTCAAACTCCAGAAGGTCTTATATTTAGAACGTTGAAAGGCGTAATCGTTCCCGGAACTAAGGTGGAGAATGGTAAAATAATCCCTGGTACTATTAATGTTGAAGTGATAGCTGACAAGCCTGGTCAGTCATATAACATTCCAGCAACCAAATTTGGAATACCGGCATTTAGTGAAAGAAACGATACCGGAAGATATGAAAAAATATACGGCAAATCAACAGAAGCCATGAAGGGCGGAATTGTTGGTATGGCAAAAGTTGTTACAGATTCAGATTTTAATACTGCCAAACAAACACTCTCGGATCAGGTAACAAAAGATGTTGAGGATTCACTTAAGAACCAAATTTCCGGATTGAAGGTGATTAATGCCTCCACTATTCAGCTTAAGGAAGTTGAGTCAACCGCTAAGGCAGATGAAGCCGCTGATAGTTTTACGATGGCGGTGGGTGGCTCAATAAAAACTGTAGGGTTTAAGGAGGATGATCTAAAGGGCTTGATTAAGCAGTACGTTGATAAAACCCAAAACCTTACAGCTGTTCCAGAAAAACTTACGATTACTTACACCGACATAGTCTTTGATGACACAAACAATACCATGACGTTTATGGTGAATATTAAAGGCAATGGTTATTTCAAGATAGATGTTGATGAAATAAAAACTGATTTGGCCAATAAAAATGAGCTCCAAATTAAAGATTATTTCAAAACAGCATCATCTGTTGAGTCGGTAAAAGTGCTTCTCTCACCATTTTGGGTCAAGAAAATTCCTAAGGATCTAGAAAAGACAAAAATTCAGATTAACTACTAAGCATGAAATTCTTTTCACCCGAAAAACCGCAACAAAAAGAAGCGATTAATCCTCTCAAGTCCGAACACCTAAAAGAAGGTGTAAGCCCGATTATTGCTTGTATAGGAACAACTGAACAATTCAAGAAGGATTCACCTAATGAAGATGGGGCCTCTCAGTATGAGATTGTCCCCAACCCATCCTTAGACACAAACGATAATCGCAATGTTAACTACTATGGAAAATCTGAAGAACTAAGCAAACAAAATTTTAAAAATGCCGGAAATTATTCTTATGTTATATCTCCAGTAGACAATCTAAATAAATTTTCTGAATCATTTAAAAATTGCACGGGACTAATCGTCGCAGGCATAGATAAAGAAACGGGCGAAAGCGTATCATTTTTGAGTCACGAAGATCCTGACTATTTTTTAAGATACGCATCGGCCACCGAAAAATTTGCTGACGACCTCAGGGAGAGGATTCAAGAACTTAAAGACAGATGTGAGGAAGGAACCATTGACGCGGTCATTGTTGGTGGAAATTACTTTTCTGACCGTCCGAAATATCGGGAAAATTATCTCATGTCTATCGCAGTAGTATCAAAAGAGGTTAAGAGTGTTCTTGGGTTTGAACCAGTTGTTATTACGGGTCCGAAAACAACAAGTGGGCAAGATGATGTGTTTTATGATAATAGTCACAGAAGACTTTATATTATGAGGACGAAAGTTGCTCAGGAAGGCACAAAAAGCTACCTCCCAAGCGATATAGTGGACAAAAGGGAGGGTTGGGAGAAGGATGACCAATGGTAACATTTGACATTTAAAACCGTTTTTGATAACATAATAGGGCTTTAAAATATCATGTATTTAGGCGGGTCCCATGATTTCTAAGTGGAGGACCTTCCGCCTATTAGGAGTCTATAACCACTTATTTTTGGGAGCGGAGTGCTAGTCGTGCTTTCTCGGAGTGTTCGGTGCTTTAGCCCGATTAACTCTCTGTAGCCGACTAATGCTTTCTGTAGAAGAATTTATTTTGAAAGAGCAAAAAGAAAAATTTAATGGTGTAGTCGTGGAGGCTTTACCAGGCACAACCTTTACGGTTGAACTAGAAGATGGCCGTAAGATTTTGGCATATCTCGCTGGTAAAATGCGATTAAACTACATCAAAGTGATGATCGGCGACAAAGTCGCCGTAGAGCTTAGCCCAGACGGACTAAGAGGCAGAATAACATTTAGATTTTAAATAACATGAAAGTACGAGCATCAGTCAAAAAAATGTGCATTAATTGCAAGTTAGTAAGGCGCAAAGGTCGTCTTTATTGCATATGCAAGACCCCGAAGCATAAACAAAGACAAGGATAATTTTAAACAGAGTTCCCAATATAAGTCGCCGACGCGTGTCCCCATTGCTCCTCTCGGGAGCAGTAAGACAGGGAGAAATGCAATGGGGCCCCTCGCGGGCGACTAATATGGGAGCCCACTCCAAGCTATGGCACGTATTTTAGGAATAAACATTCCGGACAATAAGAAAATAATCTACGCACTAACCTATTTATATGGAATAGGCGAGTCTTCAAGTGTGGTTATTTTGCGATCTGCAGGAATAGATTCCAATAAGTTGGCCAAAGACCTTACTACTGATGAAATGAACAAGATTCAAAAAATCTTGGAAAAGAGTTACAAGCTTGAAGGAGACTTAAGAAAAGAAATTGGTCAGAACATAAAAAGATTGAAAGAAATTGGAAGCTGGAGAGGATTAAGACACTCCAGAAGATTACCAATCCACGGACGATCAAAGACAAATTCCAGAACCTTGAGAGGAAATGTAAGAAAGACCATGGGTTCAGGAAGAAAATCTTCATCGGACAAAACATAGAGAATTAACCTAATTGATCTAATTACTAATTAATCTAAAAATATGGGACAGAAAAAAGTTATAACTAAAACAGACACTGACACGAAACCTGTAGAGGCTTCTGCTAGTGCTTCCAAAAAGTCTGCTAAAAAGCAGGTTCTTAATGGTATTGCTCATATCAACATTTCATACAACAACACTATTATTGATATCAGCGACCTTAAAGGCGACATACTTGCATGGTCAACCTCAGGACTGCTTGGATTTAAGGGCGCAAGAAAATCAACTCCATACGCAGCCAACATGGTCGCTAAGGATGTATTTGAAAAAGCAAAGAAATATAATTTAATGAACATCAAAGTTGTAGTAAAAGGAATCGGTCCAGGCCGAGAATCAGCTATCAGGGGGTTAGCTGGAACCGGATTGAACCTTACATCCATACAGGATGCGACCCCTATTGCTCACAATGGTGTTCGAAGGTCTAAACCAAGAAGAGTCTAAAATAATCATATGGCACGTTATACAGGACCAAGAGAAAAAATTGAACGAAGACTGGGTGAAAAGCTTTATTTGAAAGGCGAACGTTCGTATTCCCAGAAATCTGCCATGACCAAAAAGCCATACCCACCTGGTATGCATGGACAGAAGGGTTCCAGAAAAGCATCTGAGTTTTCTCAACAGTTAAAGTCTAAGCAGAAAATAAAGAACACCTACCGCTTGATGGAGAAACAGTTCAAGAGCTATATCAAAGACGCAATTGGCTCAAAGAAAGAACCTTACGAATATATCCTTAAAGAACTTGAATGCAGATTAGATAATGTCGTATTCCGAATGGGATTCGGTCAATCAAGAGATCAGGCCAAGCAACTTGTAAGCCATGGACACATCCTTGTTAACGGAAAGAAGGTCAACGTTCCTTCTGCCAAGGTTAAATTAGGAGACGTGGTTACAGTAAGAGAAGGAAGCTTGAAGAGTCCGTTCTTTATGAATCTTATGCCAGTTTGGTTAAAAAATTACGATGCACCTGCATGGATTTTGTTAGACAAGACCAAAATGACAGCAAAGGTTAAGGGTTCACCCACAATACTTGAAAGCGGAATCAATGTGGGAGACTTGCAGGCAATTATTGAGTTTTATTCAAGATAGTTAACATATGACATACGACCGATTATTAAGGCGTATTTCATAAAAAAGAAATGATACAAATACCGGAACAAATTAAGGTGTTGTCGAAGGAGGGTTCAAAAACCACTTTTGAGATTTCACCATTGATGCCAGGATATGGCGCAACTATAGCAAACCCATTAAGAAGGGTGTTGTTGTCGTCTTTAGAGGGAACTGCCGTCACTTCAGTTAAAATAAAGGGTGTTGACCATGAGTTTTCAAGCATCCCCGGTGTCTTAGAAGATATTATTGAAGTAATTTTAAATATAAAGAAAGTTAGATTTAAATTGCATGGAGATGGTCCGGTCAAATTGACTTTGGATGTCAAAGGAGAGCAAGCTGTAACAGCTGCCAACATCAAACTTTCATCTGATGTTGAATTGATAAACGAAGATCAGCACATTGCCACCATTACCGACAAGAAAATCGGATTGAGCATGGAACTTGAGATAGAAAAAGGTATCGGATATGTTCCTGTTGAGCAAAGACAGAAAGAAAAGCTCGCCATTGGAACTATCGCTGTTGATGCCATTTTCTCACCTGTTAAAGTTGTAAACTTCAAGATAGAGAATGTCCGCGTAGGACAGAGAATCGACTTCAACAAAGTTATCATGGAAGTTGAGACCGATGGTTCAGTTGAACCAGAAGAAGCATTAAAGAAAGCTTCTGAAATCCTTGTTGATCACTTTAAATTAGTTTCAGATATTAAAGTAGAAGAAAAAGAAGCCAAGCCAAAAAAGGCTAAAGCAGTTAAAGCTAAAAAAGCTAAGTAATTTAATTTACAAACATGAGACGAGGTAAACAACGAAAATTTGGAAGAGTATCAGGACAGAGAACTGTTTTGTATAGAGCGTTAGCAACGGCTTTGATTGAGCATGGAAAAATCAAGACCACCGAAGCTAAAGCTAAGTCCTTAACACCTCATATCGCCAAATTGATTACCTTAGCCAAGAAGCAGAATGTTGCCTCAAGAAGATTAGTTGCAGGCCAGATAGGCGACAAGGCTACCAAGAAATTGATGGATGAAATTGCCGTTGACCTTAAAGACAGAACTGGTGGCTACACAAGAATAACCAGATTAGGCCAGAGACGCTCTGATGCCGCATCAATGGTATTAATTGAATTTGTAAAATAACATGACACACGTAGAAATAGACGCAACAAATCAAACATTAGGAAGACTATCATCTAAGATAGCTTTCGTTTTGCGCGGAAAGAATTTACCTTCATTCCAGCCAGAGGTTTTACCTCAGGTTGAAGTCACCGTAAAGAATGCTGAGAAGGTTAAGTTTACAGGTTCAAAATTCAACAAGAAGATTTATTACAGCTATTCAGGATACCATGGTGGTATAAGAGCTAAGAAATTGTCTGATCTTTGGGAAGAAAAACCGACCCATGTCATCAAAGAATGTGTATACAGAATGCTTCCAAAGAATAAGACCCGAGATAAAATAATTAAGAACTTAAAATTCGCTAAGTAATATGGCTACCGTAAAAAAAGCTACAACCAAAAAAGCCCCTGCAAAGAAGACGGTTAAGAAGGTAACTTCAAAACCTGAAGTTTTAGAAACTGAGGAAGTTTTGGTTGAGGGAACCCCAGTTGAAGAGACCGAGACTGTCGGTGCCAATGGCAAAGAGAAGTATTTTGAAGCTGTTGGACGAAGAAAGGAATCTGTCGCCAGAGTCCGACTTTTCACCAAGAAATCTACCGATACTGTTGAGGAAGAAAAAGCATTAGTCACAGTAAATGGTAAAGATTATACCGAATACTTTTCAGATATTAACTTAAGAATGATCGTTGAATCACCATTAAGAAAGCTCAAATCATTAAACCGCTTCAAAGCAACTGTTGTTGTGCATGGCGGAGGAATGAGCGGACAGGCTGGCGCCATCAAGCACGGCATATCCAGAGCATTAGTTGAATTTGATTTAAACTTCAGAAAGAAACTCAAGAAATCAGGTTTCCTAACCCGCGACTCAAGAATCAAGGAACGAAGAAAGTATGGTCACAAAAAAGCAAGGAAAATGGGTCAATTTTCTAAACGATAGTTTTGAAAATTACCCAATTATTTTCCGTAGTCCCGTACCAATCCCGCCCCCTTTCTGAATGGCGGTCAGCGGAAAAGATTGGTGCTGGGAGCCAGAAAGATGGGCCAGTTCTCAAAGAGATAAATTCAAAAAGCCCCACTCGGGGCTTTTTGAATGGCTCGGCTTTACCTAATTTTCCTGACCGCCCGAAGCTACTTCCGTCAGGCCCTGCGGTTCGCTCTTCGAGCGAGCCCGTTCCTGCCACCTTCGGCTCGGTTCCCAGGAAAATCGCGTCGTTCATCAATGAATGCTAGCTAGCTATTCGTCATAAGTGAGAAAATCAGGCAAGGCCTCGCAAAGATACTTGCGTCTCAATGAAGAAAGGAGTAGGTTTTTCTTATGGTAAAAATAAAAAATAGAAAACCCAAAATTATCTCCTCGGAAATAAAAACCAGACTTCCATGGCAAGGCGCATTAAAGCTTTTAAGTCATAGGATATTTAAGATTAGAACTCCAAGAGGTTTTGGGACAGGTTTTCATGTTGGTAATTTTGGAAAAGACAATAAACTATGTGCCATAGCGACCGCTTTGCACGTAGTTGCTGAGGCTGAAGACTGGGATGAGCCGATAAAACTTCTGCACTCCGATTCAAAAAGGGTTATATCACTTAAGGCCGCCAAGACATTTCGAGTAATTTTCACTTATCCGAAATCGGATTTGGCGATAATTGTATTCAACATCCCAGACGACTTCACAATAACAAACGAGGTTTTGGAACATTTAGCATCAAACAACAGTCTTTATCCTGGTGTAGAAGTGGGTTGGTGTGGTTTTCCTGGAATAGTAAGAGAGATAACAGGTGGTAGAGATGATACATTGTGTTTTTTTCACGGATACATTAGTTGCTTTATTAATTATGAAGAAGGATATTTAGTAGATGGGGTGGCAATAAATGGTGTAAGTGGTGGACCAGTTTTCTTTATTGATAACGGTACAAATCGACCTAAAATAGCTGGTGTTATTACTGCATATGCACCCAACCGCACTTTGCCGGGTCTTAGCATGATTGCATCAGTTGCTCCTTACGAAAAAACCATTAAATTTTTAAAGAATATGAATGAGGCTCAAAAAGAAGCAGATAAGCAGAAACAAGAACAGAAATTAGATGGCACTACACCAGATAAGTCACCAGAGGTTAAAGAGATAAAAAATTAGCATGACCTGGCTAAAACAAAATTCAATAATAACAGGGGCGCTAATAATAGGAGTAGCTATAATAGCCTATGCTTTTATATCGCAAAATGGAGGTAGTGACAAAATGCCTATCCAGTCGATAATTTCAACAGACCAAGCTACGCTTGAGAAAAGTATTGAGATTCTCGAGAGAACAAACAATGCCTTAACCCAACGTTGGACTCCAATCAATATAGTCCTGACTGCCTTGATGGCTATTTTGACTGCATTGGCAATTGCAGCAGGCGCATTGTTTGCATGGGGACGTTTAATGTTCAACAATATCCGAAAAGAAAGAAAGGATGCTCTTAATTTAGCTAAGGCGGGTCAGAAGCGAATAGATGAATTAATGCTCAACGCCTCGGAGGCTGTTGAAAAATTAAAGGAGAAAAAGAAGACTGCTGCCGAGTTTGAAAAAGATATTTTGAACATCAAAAAACAAATGGAGGACACCGTGGAAGAAGTGAGAGATGAATTGGTTATTTCAGGATCAGGTTCAACTTTGAGGAGTGGTGGTTTTGGGGGCACTACTTTTGGAGGAGGTTTTGGTGGTACCAAGGAAGCGGATTTGGCTCTAATGAAAGTATGCAGTAAGTGTGGCAATGTTTTTCAGGAAGAGAGTGGTTTGTCTGGTTTATTTAGTTTAAATGACCCTTCAACAGTAAGACTCACTCCAAGATTTTATACTTTTAACGATAAGCCCCTCTGTAAACGTTGTAGCAATAACAAATAACCCCCCCCTCAAACCATCGGAAAATCTGGCAATTTTGCCGGATTTTTTGGTTTTATTTGATTTTTGAGTAGGGAAGTGAGAAAATTAATGAAATGAATAAAAAAGTATTAGACCACTATCTTGAATTCAGCACCTATACTTTTCCAGGGTTGTATTTGGAAAAGTTAAAAAACGATTTGCCAAATGATATTCGGGAAATCGGTCTTTTGGTTCGCAAAAGTCTTATTCACCGAACAACCCTCGCTACTGGAAATACTCTTACTAACTCCGATTTAAGATTTGGCGATATGACCAAGATTCATTGGTGGCGACAACCGGAAGACGATGTCTTGGTTACTGCTTCCGCCATGCTTGCCGAGCTTTATCGTAGAGATAGCAGAGGTTTCATAATTGACCGCGAAGCACAAAATAAATTAGTTTTGACCTGTCGTTTTACTGCCATAATGATGGCAAGTATTTTGAAGTCAAAAGGGATACCCGCAAGAGTTCGTTCTGGTAATGCTTCCTATTTTGATGAGGGAGAACTTGGAAATGTAAGTACTGATCACTGGGTAAATCAGTACTGGAACGAAAAAGAAAATCGTTGGATAACAATTGATGTTGATGGGAGTTTAAGTTTGAACGAAAATTTTGACCCTTACGATATGCCAGATGGCAAGTTTGATTTTCCCGCTGATGCTTGGCTTGGTATTCGTTCGGGCAAACTTGATCCGCAACATTTCCATAATGCTAGTGGTGTTCGTGGCTTGATTGTGGTTCTCTGGTCTTTGTTTTATGATTTTCATTCACTCATGAATAGTGAAATTATTTATACTCATAACCCGATTTATGGCAACCCAAAGAGATTTGAAATTCTCACAACCCAAGAACTTGAAAAGATTGATAGTCTTGCCAAACTAATGCAAAACCCAGATGAAAATTTTGATGAGCTAGTCAAAATCTGGGAAAACGACAAAGACTTTAGGCTCCTCCAGGGAGGGCTACTCTAGCATCATTTCCGTTTGATTTTTAGGTGGGGAAGGGGAGATTGACTCGTGACTAAAATCGTATTAAAGTATCGGGAGTTGTTTTTTAAATCTGAAAAGAAATGGGGTTGTTATGAGCATAGCCTCTGAATCAGCAACCGAAGGAACCATTGGGATTTTTGTTAGACAGATTGAAAAAGAGATTAAAAATAACAAAGAAAACCCCGAGGTATTAAAAATCCTCAAGAAATTGGGCAGATTCGCTCTCACTCAATTCGATTGGTCTACGCCAGAATGGACTGTTGAGTACGATAGACTTTTCGCTGAAGATTCTGATACCTCAACCCCAAACACTCAGTAAATAGTGACCACCGCCTCTCGGCGGTTTTTTATTTGATTTTTGGATAGGGAAGTGAGATTGACTCACGACTAAAAATAATGTAAAGTATTGGGAGTTGTTTTAAGGATAAGGGTGGTGAGCGTGGGTAAAAATGGTCGCTTCTTCTTTATCATTTTCTTTATTGGTCCTCTTGTGTTGATGTCGGTTGCATTTATCGAAAGTCAGATTTTCTTACGCATATATGGGGCTGATAACATACCGACAATACCATTCCTGATCGCGATTATTATTACCTGCATTGCTTACCGCAAGTGTCTGGCTAAGGTGTTTGATCGATTCGATCGTAGTATCGGTCACAAGAAGGAGACGCATGACCAAACTGTTCGGTAAGGTTCTTTGCGCCTTGGGCTTCCACAGATTCGGAGCAGTTGAAGAAGGATGCATTCGCTCCACGGGAAAATACCAAGGAGTTGAAGAGTTCTTTTTTCAAAAAGGATTGAGTCTGTGCCTACGAGATGACTGTTCTGCCAAAAAAAGAGTTTGGCGAAGTGGATGGGTAGGCGGAGACAGATTTAGACCCAATCGTTGGGTAAAAACTGACCCCTCCATGGAAACAATAATTGACCCTCTCAAGCCTCGTGAATTGATGGCGTAATCCGACCAGTGTGGTCGGATTTTTATTTTACGTTTGATTTTTGGGTTTGGATTGACCCATGGTTAAAATTATCGTAAGGTATCTGGAGTTGTTTTTTTGAAATAGTGGGTCGCAATGTACTACCCGAATCTGACCAAGAATCTTCAAGATTTAATTAGAGCAAAATTTCCTGAAGCCGAGCAGTACAAAAATGAATACTTGGACGTAGATTATATTGATAATCATTTTCAAATGGCCTGCTATCTTTTGTGGATGTTGGATAAGCTTCAGACGTTTGAGCCTGACGACGTGGCGAAACGGGGTCGCTGGATTGGTTACATTCAAGCTAGGACGGAAGTGATGGGCCTTTTGTTAAACGAAAAGAATCGGGAATTAACTAGGCTTGATGTTGAAGCTAATTCGCCGATGTAATTGCCGAGACTTTCTCGGCTTTTTTGTTTGACCTCCGTCTCAAATTATTGTAGAGTATTGGAAGTTATTTCTTAACAAGAAAGGGCGGTCATGAGAGAGATTGAAAAACTGATGTCCGATACATATGTAATTAAAGGATATATTACACTCTGTGGGGTAATTCGGGTTCTTGAACAATCTGTTCCCATGCCTGATAGTAAGTACCTCGCTTTCACTGGTCTTGAATGTTGGAGTCAGGGCTTGATTAAGTATGGTAAGGGTGATTTTAGCGCCAGAATTAACGAGCGTAAGGTTGAAATTGTTAATCAAAACAGCAGGGTGGTTGATAAAATTCCCTTCAATAAATTTATGGCAGTAGAGTCACATGGGTGTATTGTGTTGGATAACGGTTACTTACACGATGAGATCATCATGGACGTCGCTCCTCTCTACAAAAAAGCTTTGGATCAAGCAGATCGTGGCGAGATGCCTGACATATTGGACAACAGCAGATTCGTTCGCGTATCAACTAAACTCAAGGGCAAGAAATTGATAGCACTCGAAAGAAGTGATTCTGGTCAAAAAACCAAAGCAGTATTCATGCCCGACGGCACACCAGTAGATTTTAAAGAAAGCACACCGTTATCCTACAAGCGGTGGTGTAAAATTTTTGTTACCGAAGAGGATCTTTGTGAACTTTATTGTTTTGAAGAGTAGCCCCGAATAATCGGGGTTTTTTATTTGATTATTGGGTGGGGAAGTGGGAATTGACCTCCGCCTCAGATTGTTGTAGAGTATCCAAAGTATTTTTTAAAACCCAAGGAAGGCGATGGGTCCCAAAAGTATTGTTTTCGTACGACATGCTCAATCAATCGGCAACACAATGACCCAAGATGAACGTGCTGAACATCCAACCCCCAATCATGCGTATCCTCTTACCCAAACAGGTGAACGACAGGCAGAAATAACGGGTAAGTATATTCGCAGTAGATTGATTGAAGGTTGCCCAGACCTTTGTTTCCAGTCCACTTTTCTAAGATCTCAAATGACAATGGATGCAATTTTGAGAGAGATGGGAGAAATGAGTTTGTCTTTACCTGTACTTACAGACTCGCGTCTTGATGAGAAGTGGGATGGTATTTTTCATGAATTATCCAAAAGAGATATTCGGGAATCGTATCACGATCAAGTCAAAATGAAGAAACGCTCCGGATACTATCACTACAGAGCCCCAGGAGGAGAAAACTGTCCTGACGTGGAGCTTAGAATCAGAAGCTTCTTGTCCGACCCAATGATTGCTGGGAAACGAATCCTAATTGTTGGACATGGAAGATGGGGTTTATTGCTTCATAAAATACTGTACGGGCTATCGGTGGAAGAGTTTTTAAAACTTAAAAATGATGGGCTGGAAAATGGTGGCTCCGAAAACTGCTCAGTAATTGAATATCCTGAAAATCGCGCGCTATTTCCTTTCAAGTGTACTGTTCCATGGAAAGGTCAGTTGCCCGAACAGGAAACCGAACTCGCTTAGTAATCCGGCTCATTAGCCGGTTTTTTTATTTGATTTTTGGGTGGGGAAGTGGGATGATTTTAATATGAACATACCAAAAAACATCATCAAAAACGCGGTCATTAATGCAGTACTAACATCTGCTTATGTTGGGGCGCTCGTCTCCACCGTGTTTTATGCACCAAAGGCTATTCAGAATTCAGATGGAAACAACATGATTCTTATCCCCATAGCCATGCTTATTCTTTTCATATTTTCAGCCGGCCTTACCAGCTCATTGGTATTTGGACGACCTATTCTTTGGTATTTAGATGGAAGAAAGAAAGAGGCTCTTCATTTACTTGCTTGGACATTGGGAATATTGCTCGTGATTATTCTCTCAGCATTCCTCGTTATTTATATCAAACTAGTTTGACCTTTGCCTAAAATTATTGTAGAGTATTGTAAGATTTCTTAACAAAGAGAGGCTCAAATGGTTGGAATAAAGTGGCTCATGTCCGGTACTTATGTGGTTAAAGGATACATTACCCTCTGTGGAGTAATTCGAATTCTTGTCCTGTCTGTTCCTGAACCTAAATCTCTAGCCCATGTCGGTCTTGAATGTTGGAGCAGAGACTTGGTCAAGTACGGTAAGGACGGTCATTTTAGTGCCAGAATCAGCCGAGGTCACGTCGAAGTATTTGATAGTGACAATAAGGTGGTTGATAAAATCCCATTTAATAAATTTGTGACAGTAGACTCGCGTAGGTGTGTAGTGGCAGATAATGGTTATTTATTCAGTGTTGGTGATAAGGATTATATCTCACATTTAGCAAAAGCACTGGATAAGGCAGATCGAGGCGAAGAGCCAGACGTCTTTGATAATAGTGAATTTGTCCATGTGTCTCCAAATTTTAGAGGCCAAAAACTTATACAACTTTCGGGTGGTTCTATAGAAAAAACTGTGGCGGTATTCACACCAGATGGCACACCAGTAGAATTCGTAAAAGATACACCCTTAGCCTACAAACGGTGGGGAAAAACTTTTATTCCTCCCGCATGGGCCGGTGGCATCTGCAAAGGCATTGATATTTTTGAAGAGTAGCCCCGATTAGTCGGGTTTTTTAATTAGTTAAATTTTAATAAAGAACAAAAAACCGAGGAGTTAAAATCCTCGGCAAAACTATTACTTACGGACACCAATAATAAGCGTCTCAGAATCCCACACAGTATCTGTTTGATATAGGGCATACAGGCGACCCCCAACATCACAAATCAGGCTCATTATATCCAGTCTACCATTAGGTCCGGAAATTGGTTCATGTGGAAACATTACTGAAAATTTAAACGACTTTTCGGGATATTGTTCCCCAAAAAACAATGCGTCCTCATAAACTGGCTGTTCAAGGCCCAGTTTATTAAGTTTGATCAAAGCATCTTGATAGGTGAAAGAATCGCTCATCGAAATGAGCACAATTTCTCGTGAGCCCTGTTGGGGGCGCATGGGAAGGTCTTGGTTGTTAATCCTAAAATCAGTGTAGATAAAATTACTTACTGAAAGAATTTGTTCGGTTGTGCGATTGCCATTTACATTAATAATGAAAACTTCATTCGTTGTTTGGGCAACCCCATACCCCTCAATTGTAAATACCGTGATAAGTACTAACGCCAATCTGATTAATTCTTTTTTTGCCACAACCTTACCTCTCTTTGTAGAAAGTTCTGATAGGAACCATACTATTTTTTTACGAAAAGTCAATCTTCCAACGGATATACTAATTGACCAATAACCTAAATTATCGTATAGTATTGTAAGTATTATTAACAAGGGAAGGGTTCAAATGCTACTCCTAATTGCGTTCATTTTGGCACTGGTAGCTAGAGATGGTTTGTTGATTGCGCTTTTTATTGGATTACATTGGTTCTTTGGTGAAAGGAATGGATAAGGAAATGGCAAAAAACACAGGCGATCCGTTCATGAAACCGCTCAACAAGCGTCAGAAGAAAATCCTCAAAGCCATGTGGAAATTGGGTGGAATTGAGAAGGGGGTCATTGCAAGACACATTGCCTACAGAACAGGGCTTAATCCAATTGGTATTTGTCAGACCTTGAGAAGATTACCAGCTGAGGTTGATTGTCTTGGTGGTAAGGGTGCTGACACAATGTGGAAATTGAAGAATTGTTATGCGGGGACACTGTAGCCTATGAGAATCAAAGACTTAGGAAGACGCGCACTATTTCTGTTGCCACCAAACAAACTTCATAACCGAAAATATTCAAAAAGAAAGCAGAATGTCGACAAGGTCATCCATCGCTTTCTTACGAAAACATTCGGCGGTTACACTTGTGGCTCAGGAAACATATTCGGTTATTATAAGTCCAAATCAGTTGTAGAGTATGATGTTCTGATGGAATTCAGGGTCGCGTTTAAAGAAAATGAAGCCCGAACTAAGGTCCTACAGCTTCAGAAATTTCTTGCAACAATCTGTGCTGATATTGGTGAAGAATGCATTTATCTTGAGTGTGGCGAAGATGCCATGCTTGTCTATCCAGACTAATCCGGCTAACCGCCGGTTTTTAATTGCAAAACAAACTCTTTACAAATTCTAAATATGTGATATTATGTTTTAGCTCATTTAAAACACAAGGACACTCTAGATGACACTAGCGACACCAGCAAGACTAACATCGGCAGAGCAACAGAAGCGAATTAATTTGGATTTAACCATTATTGGTGTGAGTGATTGGCGGAAAGTTCTTCCCACTGAAATTGATTTATCACACGCAAATTTAGGTAAACCTAGTACCGAAATGGCGCTTCAGGTGATTGCTCAAGCCAACGGAGTTTCGTTTGAAAAAACCTTGGTGGATTATCTGATTTGGCTTGGTAAGTGTGATCTTGTCGCTCTTGAAGTTGAAACCTCGATTCATCGAGAATGGGGTAAGATGGTTTGGATTCCTGATCATCCAACATATCAAGAACCATCTACGGAAAAGTGGCAGGAAGGTTTGAAGGCAAGTTTTTACAAGGCAATGTTTGAAACAGAAAAGGCTGGGATACAACATTTTTGTCTTTATTCCACGGCAATAAATGGAATGCTTCATAAATCTCTCACCTTTCATCGGGTTGTCCTGAACCCTCCAGTAACAACTTAATCCGGCTAACCGCCGGTTTTTAATTTACAGAGCACATTTTTCATGATACTTTTCCTGAATCGTTCTTTAAAACAAACACGGGGTGAGTCACAATGAAAGCGGAATTGATTCTGCATCACGACGATCCGCCATGTACCGAGCGTTTAGATAGAAGGGGGTATTGTCCCGAATGTCGATATGTTCCTGACATGCAAAGCACTTGTTTTTATTACTACTGCCCAATTTGCAAAGTTAAATTGGAAAAGATGAAATGCCCAATCTGTGAGCAAACTTTTGAACCGGCAACATAGCCGGTTTTTGTTTAATTGACAAACACTGATTTTTGCAGTATAAATATCAGGCACCGCATTTGACGATTTAACGTCCGGTGCAGAAAGGTCGTGCCCTATGTGGCAACTCTTTGACAAGATTGGGCGGAAAGAGCTGGCTCAAGAGTATCCTCCTCCTGGAGGCCCGAGCACTCCCGCTGGCGCTATTGCGACAGATTGGGGAAACTATATTTGGGGTTATGTTACTAACCTTTATGGAACATCTTGGAGCTCAGAAAGACAAGATAGGGCCAATAAGGAAATTGAGGACCGTGGTCTATCCTTTGGCCAAGTCAGGGTTCAACGTGGTGATGCAAGATCAGTTAAGCTCAGCCTGTTGGGGAATCAAAAAATAACTCTTGAACAAGCCGAACAGGCATTAGGAACAGTTCTTAATGAAAAAGGTCTGGAGAGTAAGATTCAAGTAGTGAAAGAGGTTGCTTGGGGCAACTTAAAAGTTCTATCTCTGTCGGATGATCTGCCAGGAGTAAATGTGTGCAGTGTCCGTGATGGAGAAACTTTAAACTACAAAGAATTTTTGACCATCGACTGCTGGACGGGTGTTGATGGGCTAAGGGAGATGACAGCCCACAGTCTTGAAGCAACCTGTATCTTGACCAGAGTTGCTGAAATTCTCGGCTTTCCGGCCGGACCCAAGCATTATGCCCACGAATCCCCAGTCAAGATTGAAGATATTGTAGTATTTGCGGCCCGCTGGGAAGACCCCAGGTCAGGCTCTCGCTACTTAGATGTTCTTTTACGAAAAGTTTTTGTTAAGCATCAAATTTGGCATGGCGCCAACCTTAGTGACAGGTATACTGAAGGCGAATATTCCGGCGAAGTGCTGGCATGTAATCCGAACGATAAAAATTGGTGGCCCAAGATGACCGTTAACAATCGTCCTGTTTATGCAACCATTGTTAACGAGCCGACACGACACATGATCAAAGCAAGAGAAAAATTCATCAAAGAATCATTGCGTGTGTGTGGGTATTGCGGAAAGCCCGCGACCAAAGAATTCAACTTCATCCGTATTGATATGGGAGATTCAACCATCGGAAGCATCGGTTATACCTGCGATGAAGAATCATGTATTGATAAGGCAAAGACGGTCAAATCCGTAAGGACGACAGAACGTCCGTATACACAAAATATTTGGCGCTAATTGCCAACTTACCCCGACACAAGTCGGGGATTTTTATTATTGACAAAGGCGAATATTATTTATATAATATTCGCCAGTTTGGTACATTAACAGAAAGGTTAGGATGTTTAGAAAAAAAGCGGTTCCTGCTGTAATAATTTCTTTTTTACTTCTTAGTGCACTGCTATCGGCTCAGGATATTCCGAAACCAATGGGCTATGTAAGTGATTTTGCTGAAGTCTTATCACCAGAAACAGAAAAGTCTTTGAACGGAAAAATACAGTCCTATAAAGACACCACCGGCATTGAAGTTGCAGTTGTCACCGTACCTTCACTGCAGGGTTATGAAATTGACCAGTTCACAATCAAACTTGCCCAAAACTGGGGAGTCGGACAAAAAGAAAAAGATAATGGAGTTGTGTTTCTTTTGGCTCCAAAAGAACGCGAAGTAAGAATTGAAGTCGGCTATGGACTTGAAGGAGATTTGACTGACGGCCGTTCGGGACAGATTCTTGATCAAGTAGCCGTTCCTTATTTCAAAAAAGAAGATTGGTCTGGAGGCATCAACGCCACAGTCGACGAACTTCTTTCTTATCTCGGCCAACAAACATATCAGGCCAGACTTGCCGAGAAGGAACAGATTCGGCAAACGCAACTGCAGAAACAAAGAGAATTTAATGCTTCACTTTCTTTGTTTTTCACTGTTGCCATACCCATGGTTCTTGTTGTCATTTTGATTGTTGTAATCCATGCGTGGCATAAACACCGAAAAGTGTTGCAACAGATTAAAAAGACAAATAGCAATGCTATTTATGAAGTTGTTAAAAAATTTAAACATCTCGAACTATTAAGCACCGCTGCTGAAGAAGGTGTTATGCGCAAACTAAATAAAGACAAAGTCAATTTTGATTCCGTCAAAACTCAGTACGTCGCCATGATGCAAGAAATAAAATCAGTGGTGGACACTTCTCAAGAAACCATTTCAACACTAAAGTCTCAGAATGAAGAACTTAAGCAAGCCGAAAAAGTGTCGGATATAATTGATCGACTCAACAAAGCCCTCGAAGAAATGATAAGAAAAGCCAACACAATTATCGCTCTGCCCAACCTCCTGCTATCGAAGAAAAGTTGGACTAGGGTAGCGGTACAGATGATATCTCCAGAGGTTAAAAGGACCAGTTTAAGAGTTAATTCTGAACTTTCAAAACTTGATAAAGAATTTGAAGGTAAAATCATTCCGCTACTTCAAGAAGCTTCTGAAAATGTTGCACGAGTTACAACCGCCATTCCTGCCGATAAAAACAACCGGCCAAATAATGATTGGAATAGCGATTGGCTTTATTTAGCAGAACAGCTAAACGTAGCCGACAAAAATGCAAAACAGATTAATGCCCTAATTGATGAGTACCTCGGCCTAGTGGAAAAAGCCCAAGCAGAAAAGCCAAGCCTTCTTTTCAAGCTCGAAACAGAAAGAGCTAGGGCAGGAAAAGCTACAGATGTAGCCGACGTAAAAACCTCAACCAAGACCACTTATATCCAAGCATTGGCTAAAATTCAGCCTGTCAGGCAGTTATGCCCGGAGAAAGAGCAGGAATGGGTGTCTTTCTTGAAACGGGTTTCCGGTCTGATAGAAGAATTTGAAAAAATTACCGCACGAGCAAAAATGGATGTTAGAGAAGCGGAAGATGCCAGACAGGCAAGAATTCGTGCAAGCCAGAGATCATCCCACTCAAGTTCCAGCCGGTCTTCCGGTTTTGGAGGTGGAGGTTTCGGTGGTGGTGGAGCCAGTCGAAGATTTTAAACAGACAGCCGAGTTTTACTCGGCTTTTTAATTATCAAAAATTTAAATCTCAATGATGTTTAGTCCTCCTCGTTTGTCTATTTCTGTTATTTTATAGCCAGCGGAGTCCACAACAATATGGTCACCATCTCTAAACCAATCTGCCTTTTTTATTTTGGAAGAAAATTTGGTTATTAATTCTTTTTCTCCTTCTTTGCGATATGGCTGATAATCAGCATTGGAAAGCCACATTACCCAAAGCTCATTTTCATTCCACCAAGAAAGTTTTTTGCCGTCTGGTGAAATGGCAAATCCAATCACAGAATAGGCAAGTCTTTCTGTCTCCACATTGTCTAGAGTCTTAAACAATACACCTGTTTTTATGAAGTAGGGTTCTGTTGGTGTGGGTTTTGGTGACGGAGTCGGAGTTTTTGATGGACTTGGTTTAGGAGTTGGCTTGGCTGATGGTGACGGGGTCGGAGTTGGTTTTGGTGTCGGGTACAAAAGATCTGTTATTTCTTTTTTTAAAACAACAGCTTCGTCTCCCGAAGTCGGCAAAAGAAGGATTCTGGAGTAATCACTTACCAATCCTTCTTCTACTGATATCTTTTTCTGCCACGAACTAAAATTATCTCTTTGTAGGCGAACTGTGTATTGTCCCGGCAAAAGACCGCTTATGGTGTACGAACTTCCAAAAAAAGAAGTTGAATTCAGAAACTTATTGTTTAAATAAACTTCTGCATCTTTGTTCATTTTTACAAAGATAGATCCAGTCCTAAAAAACTTAGCTTCTGAAAAGCTGTATTTATAACCTTGAGCATATAGAACTAATACATAGCTAGATAACGCAAAAATAACCACCGCTGAATAAAATAGCCATCTTTTCGTTGTCTTGGTCATGTTTTGTGTGTTAGAGTCTAATAAATTTGATTTTATCACAAAATAAGATTAGATTAAAGCATAATTCGGTTCTGAATATAAATTACGAATATGAAGAAAATAGGAATAGATTTAGGAACAACCAATACGGTCGTGTTCATACCCAAAAAGGGGATTATTATTAACGAACCATCTGTTGTTGCTATTTCAATTTTAGATAACAAAATAATGTCAGTGGGCAATCTTGCCAAAGAAATGATAGGCCGAACACCTGATAGTATTATTGTTTCCAAACCATTAATTGATGGTGCTATTGCTGATTATCGTGTTACAGGAGCAATGCTCCGCTATTTTATTAAAAAGGCTGGTGGGTTTTTGAGTTTTGTTAAACCGGAGGTTTTAATATCTGTTCCAGCTGGAATTAATTCCACAGAAAAAAGAGCTGTCATAGAAGCAGCTCTTAATGCTGGAGCCAAGGCTGTTTATCTGGTTAAGGAACCAGTGCTCGCTGCTATTGGGGCAAAGATATCCATAAACAGTCCTGCTGGAAATATGATTTTAAATATCGGAGGAGGAACAACAGAGATAGCAGTCATTTCTCTTGGTGGTATTGTAACTTGGAGATCTGTTCGAATCGGAGGCAACAAACTCGATTTAGCAATTGTTGAATACGTAAAAAAGAAACACGGTCTCGCTATTGGAGAGAGGACCGCTGAGCTTCTTAAAATTTCTATCGGAAGCGCTATGAAAGTTACAGAAGAAGAAAAAATAAATATCAGAGGAAGAGATCTTACCACTGGTTATCCAAAAACAATAGAAATAACTACTAATGAAATCACTGAAGCCATCACTGAACACCTCCGCGAAATAGTTCAAATAATAAAAAGTGTTCTTGAAGTAACTCCACCGGAACTCTGTTCTGACATTATGGATAAAGGCATCCATATTTCAGGGGGAGGAGCTTTGCTTAAAAATATAGAAAAACTAATTACCAAAGTAACTGGCGTCCCAGCAACAATTGCTGACGATCCATTGTTTTGTGTTGCTCGAGGCACGGGGATAGTTCTTGAAAATCTGGATGCCTACAAGAGAAACGTGTTAGCAAAAAGATAAAAAGAACGGGCCGCTGGGCGGCCCGTCGAACTTGTTGTTGTCACCTCAAGCGGAGTTGCTGTTGCTTGGAGGTAGTGTATTCGACTACCACCTTCTGAAACATCTCGAGGCACTTCGCCTCGGCATCGCGCTTCTCTCCCTCGGAGGCACCATCAACGTCGGTGATGTCCACGAGGATGTCGTCGAGCTTCTTGGTGATCTGGCTTCTGATTTTCTGGAAAGCCAGATCTTCGAATACTGATCCTGATTTGATTGTCATGGCATACCTCCTTTATGGTAGCCAGAAACGACTCGATATCTTAATTATACCACAAAAAATACGTAATTGTCAAGTTACGAAACTAAAATTTAAATGATATATAAAAGTAATGAAGATCGCCCTTGTTCATGATTGGCTAAATAATGTGGGAGGAGCCGAGCGTGTACTTATAGAACTCCATAAAATATTTCCAAAGGCACCTGTCTATGCTCTTTTTTATAATAAAAAATTTGTCGGAAAATTTTTGCCTAAAGCTGAAATTAGAACGAGCTCTCTCCAAAAAATTCCTTTTGTAACTAAACTTTATCGGTATTTATTCTTTTTAATGCCCTCTGCAATTGAATCTTTTGATTTGTCTGATTTTGATGTTGTTATTTCTTCGTCAGTAATATTTTCCAAAGGATTGGTATTGAAACCAAAAACTAGACATATTTGTTATTGCTATAGTCCGACCAGATTTTTATGGGACAGACATTCTGAATACGAAAACAGAGGTATTTTTGCCACATTATCGCGTCATTTGTTGAGAGTGTGGGACAGACAAGCATCGGATAGGGTTGATGAGTTTGTGGCAATTTCTAAAAACGTCCAATCAAGAATCAAAAAATACTATGGCAAAGAATCGCGGGTCATTTATCCGCCAATAAACATATTGTCAGACACAACAATGCTTGCCTCGCTCATTCTCGACCGTCCAGCGACGGTCTCCGAGGATTTCAATCATTTGCCTCCCCAAGGTCGGACCATGCCAAATGATTTCAAAACCCGCTCGACAAACATTGTCGCGTCTTCATATTATCTCATCATCTCTCGGCTTTTTCCTCACAAGAATATAGATATTGCCATAGACGCTTTCAATAAACTTGGATTTAGGTTGGTTGTTATTGGCGATGGTCCAGAAAAAAATAACCTGAAACAAGTAGCCGGTAAAAATGTTGAGATTCTTGGATATAGAAACGATGAAGAAGTCAGGGGATATTACCGCAACTGCAAAGCATTTATAATGCCGCAGGAAGAAGATTTTGGTCTCACCCCCGTAGAAGCAATGAGTTTTGGAAAACCAGTATTAGCTCTTCGAAAAGGAGGGGCCCTAGAAACTGTGGTTGAGGGTACTACTGGAGAATTTTTTGACGATCCAATTCCCGAAGCCATTGCTGATGGTGTTCGACGCCTAAATGAAAATTATTCTAATTATGATCCGGAAAATATTCAGAAGTGGGCAGAAAAGTTTTCAAAAGAAAAATTTAAAAAAGAGATTTTAGGGTTAGTGGACAATAATTAAAAACTGATTGAATCGGTCCGTTTTTTATATAGAATGAGTTAAATATCTTACCCACATGCGTTTATCAATAATTACAATCAACTACAACAACTCTGAAGACACCATCAATCTTTTAGAATCCTTAAGAAATCAAACCGACAAGGATTTTGAGGTCGTTGTGGTAGATAATGATTCAAAAGATGTGGACCAGTTGATGGATTATAAGACCACGGAAGTCAACATAATTTACATAAAAAATGACCGTAATTTGGGCTTTTCCGGAGGTAATAATGTGGGCATAAGAAAAGCCCTTCAAAACGGGGCAAACTGGGTACTTTTACTCAATAATGACACTATGCCCGAAAGCCATCTAATTGAGCATCTAAGGGCTGATTTGGAGGGTAAGGAGGGGATTATCGGCCTACCCCTTAATGAGGGGAATGGTACTGCTTTTGGTGGCAAGATTCAGTGGCTAAAACCGACTCTAAGACACAACTACAATCAAGCAGAGATGGACGATATGCGGGCTTACGCCATAGGCGGAGCGATGCTAATCCATGAAAGTGTTTTCAACAGAATCGGACTTTTGAATGAAAAATATTTTTTGTATTTTGAAGATGCTGATTTTTGCCAAAGAGCTAGAAAGGCAAGAATCCCGATTTCTTTTCTTCCTGAAATAAAAATTTCGCATGCCGTTTCTTCTTCAACAAAAAAACTCGGCTCACCAATGCTTTTGCGGTATCATTATCGCAATGCCATGTATTTTAATTTAAAAAATGGTCCATGGTATATAAAATTACTAGTTTGGCCTTGGAGTTGGCTTATTATTTTAAAACAAATTATCAAAATTATTATCAATAACAATAGGGAGCAATCCCTTGAAATACTAAAAGGGGTTGGGGATTGGTACTCTGGAAAAATGGGAAAAATTCAATAAAAAAAGAAGAATTTTACTTCTTCTTATGGCATTTGACGCAATTGCCTTTGCTCTCAAAGGCCTTGCCTTGTGCAACATGACAAGTGGCGCAAGAGGACTTGCTTGCCTCCGCGGTCTTGTGCATCTTATCTTTAAAATTGAGAGGCGCCTTTGAATCTTTGGCAAAAACCTTGTCGTGGCACACGTCACACTTCTTCTCAACCTTGTCTACGTGTTTTTGGTGAGGAAACAAAACATCACCATTTTTTGTTTTGAATGTGATTTCGCAGGGCGGATCGGTTGCTCTTGCCAAAACCATGGCGGGAAAAACAAATGCAAAAATCACAGCAGAGATCGGAAAAAAGTGTTTCATGTGAACCTCTTATCTAAAAAGAACCTCAGAAAAGGTAATACAAACACACGTTTCTGTCAACGATAACGGGGGTTTAATAAATACCAGTTTTTTAGTAGAATAAGTTGTTAATATGCTTAAAATAGGAATCGAGTGCGAATCAATTGAGGGGAAAAATCCGATGTGGGGTGTGGGGAGAATGATAATTAAACTTCTTGAAGAAATTTCTCACCGCCCTGAACTGGAAAAGGATTTTCGTTTTGTTCTATATTTTAAGGACTCTGTCCCTGACTTTGAGTTTTTAAAAGCTCCAATTTTTGAAAAGAAGACAGTTCCTGTACCTTTATTTAAAAACAGACTGTTTCCTCTTTATTATTTTGATGTTTTACCCATGAAACTCTGGTTTGAAGAACTTGATTTAATGTTCTGGCCTAATTACATGTTACCAATTACTGCTTTTGGAAAATCTTTAGTAATGCTTACGGAGGATGTTTTTTATGAGGCCCATGAAGGTAGGTTACCATTTCGTTACCGTCTTGCTTACGGCATTTTTGGTTGGTGGACTGCAAAATTTGCAACAAAGATAATGGCGATCTCGGAAACATCAAAGAAAAACATTGGCGAACTTTACGATATCAACACAAAACGCATTGCTGTAAATTATTTAGGCGTTGATTTTAAATACGATCGTATTAAAAATTACACTGGAGATTCACCATATATTTTGTATGTCGGACAGGCATTTCCGCGCCGACACTTCAAAGAAACTGTTTTGGCATTTGAAAAATTAGTTCCAGAATTTCCAGATTTAAAACTAATCGCTATTGGACCGGACAAATATGAGACTCCGATAATTAAATCGCTCATTTCGAAATTAAATTCTCGACTTAACAGAGAAGCCATTGTCCACAAAGACTATGTTAAAGATGAAGAACTCTCAGATCTCTATGCTGGAGCTAAGGCCTTGGTTTATGTTTCCGACAGAGAGGCATTCGGATTGCCCCCAATGGAAGCACTCTCGTTTGGAGTCCCACCCATAATTTATGATAACGAGTTGGGGCATGAACTTTTTGGAGAATATGCGTTTTATACACCTCATGCCTATCCCGAAGATATCGCCGAAAGCATTCGCCAAGCACTAACCCAAACAGAAAAAATTGCAAAAATAAAAACGGATGGACCAGAATTTGTTAAAAAATATAGTTGGCAGAAGTTTACAGATAATTTTTTAAAAATCTTGGCAAAATAAAAGCGCCCCTAAGGCGCAATTCTGATATATATGGATTTTCTTTCACCGGCATTATATGCTTTTTTAAACTGGACTATCGTTAGAGATTGAGGTCGGCGCTTTCTTAGGGGATCTAAATAGTAGACCCTCTTTGTGTTAAATCCAACAATGACGACAACGTGTTCGTCATTGTTTTTTAACGGATTAGATGGGTTTAACAATCGATCTTTGACATCTACAATAACAGGATAACCACGCGCAACTAAATCTGTAATTTTTGAAAGACCCATGTTTTCACCCAGCACAGGCTTTAAATTCAAAGATCTTAAAAATCGGATTGCATCTTCTGAACTAGTACCGTCTTTATCTGTCCCACACCCCAAGATGACTCTAGAAATAGGAACATGGAAACCGATATATCCCAAGAGCATTTTTACGCAAGACGGAACACATGTATACCGATTTGGCTGCTGAAAATAAGGGACAGGAAGAAGAAGTGGCCTCTTCACCAACACCCCCAACCAATAACATGTTTAGAATAATAATATAATTAAATCCTATTTTTGTCAAGATATTTAAATATTTAACCGAAACAGTTAAACTTGGAGTGTGGTCTTCACCACCAAATGGGGAATAATGGCCCCCCCTTAAATATGCGGTATTTTTAGGAAAAAAATAATGAACTCTTTATTAAAAAATAAGTTAGATATTGTGTTTGTGGTTCAGCTAATTTTATTCGGTTTAATAGTAACAGGTGTTTTTCCACGAGTGATTGTGCCATATTTTGCTATTGCCTTGATGGTGTATGTTTTATTTGCATCTCTTGAAGATGCGACTGTATTTTTTGTTCGTTCAATACCATTCTTTTTAGCGATTCCGCTCACGACAACATTTGATAATTTTAATACATGGAGAATATTATCAGGAATAATATTCCTTAAATTTCTAATTTCTAAACCCGAATTTCTAAACAATTTCAAATTTCAAATCCCAAAATCCAAAACATTTATAATTTTATCATCACTACTTTTATTTGCTGTTTTATCTATTATTCCCGCTCCAGATAAAATGCTGGCAATAAAAAGAATAATTTATTTTGTAAATTTAAGTTTGATTGGTGTCGTTATTTATTATTTGGCACAAAAGGATGAGTTTGTTAAAAGATTAATCAAAAACATAACCATTCCCGTAATTGCCGTAACCGTGGTTGGTTTTATTCAACTAGGCTCAACCTACTTGATGGATATTTACCAGTTTATGGGTTTTTGGGCTGGAAAAGTTCAGTTCAACCAATTTGGAGCTGGCTGGTCATATATTGCTTATAATCTTGGAAACACTTGGTATGCCTATTATGGCGAACAGATATCGTTGAGAATGTTTTCTCTCTTTCCAGATTCACATTCTTTCCCACAATTTATTTTACTCGGATTACCAGCAATATTTGCCGTTGCTCTCTATAAGTTTGAGGGAGTCAGCTTGAATTTAAAAAAATTATACCGAACTCGAACAAGTTTAATTATCGTTTGGGTACCAATAATTTTTCTTGCCTCAATTCTTAGTGGTACTAGGGGGATTTGGGCGGCAAGTTTGGGAGTACTTGCTTGGGGCTTTATGATAATTGGCATGTTTAAAAAGACTGAAATTCAGGAAAGTCGCAAGATAATTTTTAAATACATGCTTTCATATTTAGTTTTGTTCTTTTTGTTGTTTAGTATTGCCTTACCAATAACTGCTTCCCCTCAATTTCAACTCTACAAAATGGATTCCGGACTATTAACCAAAAGAGTGGGCTCAATCATAAACATGGGTGAAACTTCAAACAAAGAACGAATACGCATATGGAAGTTGTCTTTTGAGTCTATAAAGAAAAACCCACTCTTGGGAGTTGGAATAGGTAATTTTCCGATCGTCCTAAGCCAGGATTTGTCCTTAGCTAGGGCTGGCTCATCGGCACATAATATTTATTTACACATTGCCGCTGAAATGGGAGTTCTTGCTCTGATTATTACACTCTGGTTCCTGCTAGTCTTAATCCAAAAAGCCTACAACAATTTTGTAATGTCGAAAGACTGGATGATCACAGTTTACAATGGTTCGGCCTTGATTTTTATTCCCTGGGTTTTAGTTTATTGCTTAACTGATGTGGCTCTTTTTGATGAAAGAGCTTTCCTCTTTTTTGTAGCAACAACAGCGTTGATTTTGGGAACAAAAAAACCAGCATAACTGGTTAAAAACTCTCTATGGACTACCAACAGAAAAACCGGCAAACAAACCATAGCCCCTGACCGCGGTTTCCATGTTATAGGCACAACTTATGGTTAAATAGGTTGGGGCATCATTTTCTTTTTTGCCAAGACGAACTGAAAATGGAATAGTCAGGGCGGTACTTTCCTTAAAATCACCCTTCCTGAGATAACGAGGATTTTTAATCCAGTTATAAGATACTCCGAAACCAAGAAAATTAATCCTTCCTCTTTCAAAAATTGTTATATGCACTCCGGAAACCATTAACGCCTGCTTAAAATTGTCACCAAATCCAGCAAATCCGACACTAGGGAAACTATAATATACCCTTGGATATAGTTCTGTTTTTTGAGCAAAAGACAGACTGGGTAGTAAAAAAATAAAAACAATCATTAGCAAAAGTTTTATTTTTTGATTCACACATTCTTCTTTATTTTGATTGGTAATAAGCTGAAATTATGTTAAAATATTAGGCATCCCATGTCAAACTCACTCACCTCAATTAACCTCGTTGTTTTTAACGGAGAAAGGTATGTTCGCCGCTGTTTGGATTCTGTTTTGACCCAAACATATCCGCATGAATTAATTGAGATTAATATCCTAGACAACAACTCAACGGATACTACTAAAAAAATAGTGGGGGAGCTGGCTGGTGAATTTTCTGATTTTTTAAAATTTAATTTTATTGAAAGCAACAAAAATGTGGGCATGTGGCCAGGTCATGAAGAATTATTAAAAAGTTCCACCGGAGAATACGTGGTCTTTTTGTCGGTTGATGTAATTCTTGATAAAGATTTTATTTCAAACGCAGTCAGGGTAATGGACAAAGATGCAAAAATCGGAGCTCTCCAGTCCAAAACATATTCATATGAGGTGGAAAATGTTGGAAAAGGAGATTTGCCTAAAAAAATTATTGATACTTGTGGGTTTCAGGCATTTAAATCTCGCAGAATAATAAACATAGGACACGGCGAGATAGATAATGGTCAATTTAATCAAGAAAAGGAAATATTTGCAGTTGAGGGGGCGGTTCCATTTTTTAGAAAAAAAGCTCTTGAAAGCTGTAAGGTTATGAACGAGATAGCCGATCATGACATGTTCTGGTATGCAGAAGATTTAGACGTTGCTTGGCGAATGAGAGTGTTCGGATGGAAGCAGGTATTTGCACCTGACGTAATTGCTTGGCACGATCGTCAGACCACCAAAAATCTTAGGAAAACTTTTTCGGATTTTATTAAAACACGAAGACAAATACCCTTACGAAAACGTCGATTAGAGTGGCGCAATATTCGCTTTACAGTCATCAAAAATGATTATATAATAAATGTCTTAAAGGACCTGCCTTTTATACTCAAAAGAGAGGTGATGATGATGGGTTATCTACTTATTTTCGAACCCAAAGTGCTTGGTGAAATGGCAGTGTTTTTTAGACTTCTTCCTAAAATATTAAAGAAGCGGAAGCAGATTGTAAACAATAGGGTGGTCAGCCCAGAAGAAATGAGAAAATGGTTTATTTAAACAGACAACACAATTTTATTCAGCCTGATTTTAATGAAAGGCCTAGATTTAATAGAAAACGTTTCAACACTATTGTTTCAGTGCTTATTTTGCTTACCATTGGATATTTTGCTTTTAAATTGGGAACCACCCCAAACGTTATTGAGGTTCAAAACGAACCCGCCCCATTTTGGCTAAAAGTCGCTAGTATTTTTAATCTTGCCCCAGAACCGATTGATCCTGACTACATAATGCCTGAAGAAGAATTGGATCGTTTCGATGTTTTGGTTATGGGATTAAGAGGGGAAGATGATCCTGATGCAAAAGATGGAGGAGCTCTTCTTACTGATACAATGATGATTTTAAGCTATGATAAAATTACAAAAAAAGCTTCCCTCACGTCAGTTCCTCGTGACCTTTATGTAAAAATAGATAAAAACAAGAAAGACAAAATTAATACCGCCTATGAATACGGTTATTACCATAAAAATGGCGGACTTAGTTACGCAAAAGAATTACTATCAAAAATAACCGGAGTCTACATAGATAAAGCTGTGCTTTTGGATTTTTCTTCTTTTGAAAAAATAATAGATCAGGTTGATGGAATAGATATCGTGTTAGCAAGTCCATTCACAGAAAAAGAACAGTGGGGTTATGAGTTCACACTACCCGCCGGACCCAATCATTTAGACGGTAAAAATGCTCTTTATTACGCTCGTTCAAGATTCTCATCTAATGATTTTGACAGGTCAAGACGCCAGCAAGAGGTTATATTTGCTTTAAAAAATAAACTAACAACTATGAATTTTTGGGCTGACCCACTTAAAACCCTGTCCATTTTGAACAGTATCCGCTCAAATATAAAAACGGATATTAACATATGGAACACAAAAGAATTGATGGAATTATCCAGAGATGTGGATTCTTCAGGAAAAATTAAAAAGTATGTGATGGATACCAGTAACCTTCTTTACGATTCTCGTGTCAATGGATCCTATGTGCTTTTACCTAATGGCGATAATTTTTCTCAAATAAAACAATTATTTCAGGACAATCTGAAGTAATTATGTTTATGCTATCCATCATAATAGTAAATTTCAAAAACCCAGCTCTTTTAAGACTGTGCTTAAAATCTCTAGAGAAAACTTTGAGTCCTAAACTGAACTATGAAATTTTAGTGGTTGATGTTTCATCAGAAACTGAAACTCAAAATGTTGTAGTAGAAGAATTTCCAAAAGTTAAACTCATACCATTCCGAGAAAACATTGGCTACACTAAAGGAGTAAATGAGGGCATAAAAAAAAGCTCTGGGGATTATCTTCTTATTTTAAATCCAGATACGATTCCTCTTGAAAACTCTGTTGAAAAACTATTGGACTACATGAAAGAGCATCAAGATGTTGGTTTGGCCGGACCACAACTTCTTAATTTTGATAGCACGCCCCAACAATCTTGTTTTGGTTTTTATAGTGTAATTTCTATAATTTATCGCCGTGTGGGTTTCTTGCCTTTTAAGAAAAAAGCTCTCAAAAAATTTCTTATGCTGGGCGAAGACTTGTCTGTTGTACGTCCTGTTGATTGGCTCATGGGTTCTGCTCTTATAACTCAACGTAAAGCTGTCGAAAAAACAGGATTAATGGACGAAGGATTCTTTTTATACTTCAGTGATGTTGACTGGGCGAAGCGTTTCTGGGAAAATGGTTATAAGGTTGTTTATTATCCGCTTGTTAAGATTTATCATTATCACAGACGAGTCTCTAAAAGAAACTCGTGGATAATTGATCTGTTAATAAATCGACAATCAAGACAACACATAAAAGACGGATTAAGATATCTACGCAAATACGGTTTTTTCAAAACAAAATGAAGAGTAAACAAATTTTAGTCTTAAGTATTGTAATATCTCTCGCCCTTGGTTTTATGGGCGGTTTTTGGTTGCAGAACCTAGGCACCACAAGTTCAACGGTCACAATAAAGAACTTGATAAACAAAGAGCAAGGAGCGCCTGAAAATGTAGATTTCTCTCTCTTTTGGAAAGTTTACAATGATCTTAGCGCTAAATATGTTGATAAGGGCAAAGTAGATGCTCAGAAAATTCTTTACGGAGCTATAAGTGGATTGGTGAATAGTGTCGGCGACCCCTATACTGTTTTCTTCGAACCGGTCACGAGTAAAAAATTCCAAGAAGAAATAGCGGGCAGTTTTGGTGGTATTGGAATTGAAATTGGAAAAAGAAATGGTGTTCTTACTGTTATATCTCCAATCAAAGATACACCGGCTTTCAAGGCGGGAATTAAGTCGGGTGATAAAATATTAAAAATAGATGGCAAACCTTCAGCAAATCTCGCGATTGAAGAGGCCGTTAATTTAATAAGGGGCAAAAAGGGTACTAAGGTTGTTTTGAACATTCAAACAGACACAAATGTTCCTCGAGATGTTGAGCTTATTAGAGACGCCATAAAGATACCTACTATAGATTGGAAGTTAATTGAACAGGATGGTAAGCAAGTTGCATACATGCAGATATATTCATTTAATCAAACAGTGGATTCAGAATTTAAAAAAGCTTCAGAAGAAATACTCAGCTCAGGTGCAGATAGTCTCATTATTGATCTCAGAAATAATCCCGGAGGATTGCTTGATTCCGCTATCAATTTGGCCGGTTGGTTTTTAGATAAAAATCAGATTGTGGTTAGCGAAGCGTTTGGTAATGGCACCTCAAATGAATTCCGAAGCGATGGTAATTCTGCTTTAAAAAAATATCCGACGATTATTTTAATGAATGGTGGATCAGCATCAGCCTCGGAAATTTTAGCCGGTGCTCTTCATGACAACAGAAAGATAAAAGTAGTAGGAGAAAAAAGTTTCGGTAAGGGTTCAGTTCAAGAACTTCAGAATTATGGTGATGGTTCGTCTTTGAAAGTAACGATTGCCAAATGGCTTACCCCGAACGGAATATCAATCTCAGAAAAGGGTATAGAAGCTGATGTTGAGGTCAAATTCAGCGAAGAGGATATGAGAGAAGAGGGTAAAATAGAAATTGGTACTCCGGGCAAAGATGCCCAACTAGACAAGGCATTAGAGCTTCTCAAATAAAAAAGCCCGCAAGGGGCGGGCACAATTTATTTAGCGTATAAATGGTAGTCTTAGGGTATAAAAATACATCCCCCAAAACCCGACAATACTAGCAATCGGAAAAAGAATTACAGCCATAAATTCGTCAAAAATAATCCAGCCACCGAGAGCGGAACCGATTACACAGCCAAAAAAAACTGTCCAAATAACTGGAACTGATGCCCTGTAGCATGACCAACATCCCAGCACCATGCCGATTACAATGTGTCCGAAAAAAGGCAAAAATGGACTGACGACAAAGGAAGCACCCAGTGAAAACAACAATAGGAATAAATAATCATACCTAGTCTTCATTTTAGGCCCCTTTCTTATTCAGGTACTGAAAAATATTATATGTAAACAAGAGCTAAAGGTCAAGGTTGCCGAAAGTGGTTTAAAATGCTAAGATTATTTAAAAATTCTTAGAACGCAGCTGGCTTGGATGAGTCCGAGGCAAAAGCGAGCATTCGACTGAGGCATAGATATCTATGACGAAGGAGAAGCGGAGCTTTTAACGAAGGAATCGACCAAGAGCGTACTGCTAAGGCCGCCGAAGGCGGATAGCAGAGTGGCCAGCAAGTTATAATATGAAAGTAATATTACTACAAAATATTAAAGGTTTCGGACAGATAGGGGACGTAAAAAACGTGCCCGATGGCTATGGTAAGAATTTTCTTTTACCCAGAAAATTAGCAAAGGCTGCAACCACAGGCTCACTGAAGGAAGTAGATTCTTTAAAGGCTAAGAGGATTATCATGGTTGAGACTGAAAAGAAAAACGCCCTTGAGGCTGTTGGAAAATTAAAGGATGTTGTCATAGAACTCACTCGCAAAGCAAGCAAGGCCGGTAAACTATTCGCAGGCATAGATAAGGCCGACTTGGTAAGCGAAATTGAAAAGGCTTCAGGGGTTAAGCTCCACGAAGAAATGATTGGCCATGAGGAGCCCATCAAGCATATTGGCGAACACTTGGTAGATCTTAATCTTTCCCCAGAAGTAAAAACTCAAGTTAAAGTGATAATTAGTCCCTCCGAAAAATAAGAACCTAAAGTTAAATTAAAAATCCCCTAGAAGGGGATTTTTAATTATGTAGTTTGTTACTAGTCGGCTACCACGCTGACCACTTTAACTAACTTTTTGGCTCCGTTGAAACTTGTTTTCTTTTTAGTGGTGAATTTGACTTTGCCTTTTATAATTGAGTAAATGGTGTCATCTGAACCGATACGGACACCTTCACCAGGGAGAACCTTGCTTCCTCTTTGGCGAATTATAATACTGCCTGGTTGAGCCAGTTCACCTGCATAAAGCTTCACACCTAAATACTTTGGCTGTGAATCGCGTCCTAATTGTGTACTACCTATAGCTTTTGTATGTGCCATGAGTTTGTTTAATTATGAATATTATATTAGCAAAAATAGTTCATAAGGTCAAGAACCACCAAAGGGACATCTTTTTGGGGCTTTGTATTCTGTTGATAGCCACCATTAGTTTTAATTTGGGCCGTATAAATGCCCTTCACA
>Ga0209210_1000346_pt1 | contig 50620 bp, 44 predicted proteins | sample RifGroA1_FD_183991 | JGI IMG/M metagenome (GOLD analysis project Ga0209210, IMG submission 183991) | Contaminated groundwater microbial communities from Rifle, Colorado, USA - Rifle Groundwater A1 (SPAdes) (version 2) | ecosystem: Environmental > Aquatic > Deep subsurface > Groundwater >...
AAAAAACGAGTCAAAGTCGATGTGCATAATGGTTCTGGCGAACGTTGGTGTCATTCATCGTGCACTTCAAAAGTGTCTTGAGAGAAATTGGTACAAATTTCGTCCAAAATCCAAGTCAAACTATTTGCGTCAAACGTGATTTTGTACGTTTCGTAGCCACATACAACGGCGAAGTGAGTTAGCGTATCCGCGCCTTCTTTTGACTGGTGAATGAAATTTACCGAATCAATGGTGTAAGTTCTATTGTTCCACACGAATTTGTGCGGGTGTATATTTCGGTTTTTGGCAAATGTTACGGTAACCGCAATGGGCTCGTTTATGAGTTCGTACACACAAAATATATAGCCGAAATAAACCCGAATGTCAATAGAGATCGGGATGATTTCTGGTGTATACTAATTTATATGAATGAAGTTACCGTGCAAAAAATAACCGCGCTGTGTAAGAGGCGCGGGTTTGTTTTTCCGTCGTCGGAAATTTACGGCGGATGGGAAGCCGCTTACGATTTTGGCCCGTTGGGCGCGGAGGTGCTGCGCAATCTGCGCAACCTGTGGTGGGAGGAATTCGTCCACAGGCAGCAAAACATTGTTGGGCTTGACAGCGCAATAATCTCGCACCCAAAGGTTTGGGAGGCGAGCGGGCATGTTGAATCCTTTGCCGATGTTATGGTGGAGGATTTGGTAAATCACAAAAGGTATAGAGCCGATCATCTGGTTGCGGAAGCTTTGCCCACCGTCTCCGCCGACGGGCTGTTGCCGGCCGAGTTGGACGACATCATCCAAAAAAACAAAATAGTGAGTCCAAGCGGCAATCCTTTGTCCAAGGCCAAATACTTCAATAATCTTGTTGAAGTAGAAATAGGCACTTTGGAAGACGCCAAGACCAAGGCCTATTTGCGCGGCGAAACGTGCCAACCCATTTTTTACAACTTTGAGCTTGTGCGCCAGTCAATGCGGTTGAAATTGCCTTTTGGGATTGCGCAGATTGGGAAGGCTTTTAGAAACGAAATCAAGGTTGGGCCCTACTTTTTCAGGACGCGTGAGTTTGAGCAAATGGAGCTTGAAATGTATGTAAACCCCAAAGAAGCCCAGAGCTATTTTGAGAACTTCAAGACCCGGAGCAAAGACTGGCTTATAAGTTTGGGCATTAAAGGAGAAAACATTAGGCTGCGCGACCAGGAGTTTAAAGAGCGCGCGCACTACAACAAAATCGCCACCGACATTGAATACAACTTTCCCTTTGGCTGGAAAGAATTTCAGGGCATTCACTACAGGGGTGACTGGGACTTAAAAAGGCACGGCGAGTTTTCCGGCACAAACTTTACGTACAAAGATGAAAGCAGCGGCGAGGCGTTTATTCCGCACGTTGTTGAATATTCACTTGGGCTCAACCGGCTGATGTTTGTTTTGTTGTTTGACGCATATTGGGAAGACGGCGATAGGGTTGTTCTGCGGCTGCATCCAAAGCTGGCGCCGTATAAAGTCGCTGTATTTCCGTTGGTTCAAAACAAGCCGGACTTGGTGAACAAAGCACAAGAGGTCTACGTTCTGTTGAAGAGCAGGTTTAGTGTTGCGTGGGACGACCGCGGAAACATTGGCAAGCGGTACTTGAGCCAGGATGAGATTGGCACGCCTTATTGCGTCACCGCTGACTATCAGACGCTGGAAGACAATACCGTTACCGTGAGGACCAGAGACACTAAGGAGCAAGTAAGGGTGAAAATTGTCGATTTGACTAAAATCTTTGAAGATTGCGCCTGAAACCCACACTGTGTTTTATACTTGATTGTACAGGTGTGTGGGTTTCAGGCGCATCCGGGCTAGTTCGAAGAACTGCGCATGCTTGCGCTCACACAGAACAAGACGAGCAATCCGAACGCCCAAACTATCTGTTCTACGGTCATAGCTCCTCCTGGTTTGTGCGCACATTCTACACCTACTTTAACTAATCCTCAAACCCCATCTTCGGGTTATTTTTGTCTTGACTGTGGATTTTCAATGGAGCATTATGGGTGAGTAATGGTGATGAATGGTGAATAGCATGAGATGTTTTCTTGGGGAATACAGCCCAAACATAACCGAAGGCTCAAGAATTGCCCTGCCCAAGAAACTACGCGACCAAATTGCCGGAGACGGAGTGGTGCTTTCAAAAGGGTTTGAGAAGTGCGTGTTCATATACGACGTGCAGGACTGGGTTGAACGCGCGCAAAGGCAAATTGACAAATCAACGGACAACGTTAAAACCCGCGACCTTGAGCGCTATATGTACGCGTCGGCAACGGAGGCGGCTATAGATGTGCAGGGGCGCGTTGTCATACCATCGCCGCTAAAGGAGTACGCGGGGATAAAGGCCAAAACGGCGGTTGTTGGCGTTGGCGACCACGTGGAGGTGTGGGACTACGCTGCGTGGAAAGCGTACATGGATAAAGTTTCTGCCACTTTGGTTGCCTAGGCAGGAAATATGGCGCACACGCCGGTACTTTTACAAGAGGTCTTGGAATACTTGAACGTGCAAAAGGGCGAGAAATACATTGATTGCACGCTTGGCGATGGCGGACACACACTTGAGATCTTAAGGCGCGGCGGCAAGGTTTTGGGCATTGACGTGGACGCGGCTTCTTTGGAGGCCGCCCGCGGGAAGATTGCGGACTTGGGGTTATCGGCCGGGTTTGTAGGTGTGCAGGGAAATTTTGCGAACATTGACAAATTGGCGACTTCTGAAGGTTTTGCGTGCGCAAACGGAATAGTGTACGACCTTGGATTTAGTTCGCGCCAGCTTGAAGAAGGCGGCCTTGGCCTAAGCTTTCACAGCGACGAGGTTTTGGACATGCGAATGGACAAAAGCCTAGCGGTGCAAGCTGCGGATTTGGTAAACGCTTTGTCCAAAAGCGAACTCGAGAAGTTATTTTCGCAGTACGGCCAGGAGCGGTATGCCAAAAGGTTTGCAAACGCCATTGTAACTGCTCGTAACCTGAAGAAGATTCGGACAACAAAGGATTTAGTAAACATTATTGTTGCCGAAGCTCCTCCAGGCTATGAAAAAGGGCGAATTCATCCCGCAACCCGCGTCTTTTTGGCACTGCGCGTTGCTGTAAACGATGAGCTCGAAAACCTTTCAAAATCACTGCCTCAAGCCGCGGCGCTGCTTTGCTCTCCGGTAATCGGGGAACCCGGCCAATTTCTGCCTGGCGGGCGAATGCTTGTTATAAGCTTCAATTCGCTCGAGGATCGGCTGGTCAAAGAGTTTAGCCGCAGCGCCCGGCTCAAGGAAGTGGTGGCTGGGGTAGTAACTCCGGGCGATGCGGAGCTGGCGACAAACGTTAGGTCGCGCAGCGCCAAATTGAGAGTCTATGAAAAAAACACACAGATCACTTAAGTTTGCAACCGTTTTTAGTTTTGTACTGCTTGTACTTAGCATTTGTGCACAAGTGTTTGTTGCCAACAAGGCCGCCGTCAAAGGTATGGAGATTTCCGGCCTGGAGCAACGCCGTGCGGAACTGACTAGAGACACAACGGTGCTGCAACTCAATCTGGCAAATTTAGCATCGCTGGCGTATGTAGAGACAGAGGCGTCAAAGATGGGGTTTGTTCACGGCACAGCGTCGGTGGCTGTGATTGGCGCGGTCGCCGTTGCCGCCATCTCCGCAAGTTCCTTTTGACATTTACGCGCTATGCAAAAAACTCACAAGCAGTCAAGCGGGGCACACGCGCGGATAAATTTTTTTATCGCGTGCACGCTTTTTGTAATGGGTATTTTCCTCTTTAAACTTTTTACGATTCAGGTTTTACAACACGAAAAATATGCCGCAATGGCGCAATCCCAATACTGGAGTTTGCAACAAATTCCGGCGAAAAGGGGCCAAATTTTGACAAAGGACGGTTTTGCGTTGGCGTCAAATAGCATTGCGTTTCTGCTATTTGCGCAACCAAAACTAATAAACGACTCGGCGCAAACGGCAAATGATTTGGCGGCGATTCTGATGAAAAAAGACCAAGCGGACGGAGATTTTGCTGCGCTTGAAAAGGAGCTCCACGAAAAGTTGCTCTTGGATTTGTCGTGGGTTGCGTTGGTGCATGGTGTCACCGAAGAAGAGAGGAAAGAAATTGAACAGAAAAATATAGCCGGGTTGGGTTTTGATGAGGAGCCAATCCGCTATTATCCGGAAAAAACACTCGCGGCGCACGTGCTTGGTTTTGTTGGTAAAGACGACGATGGTAATGAACGGGGTTATTTTGGGATTGAAGGGGGATACGACGGCGATTTGCGCGGAAGGCCCGGTAGGATTCTTGAGGAGCGCGACGCCGCCGGTGCGCCAATTTTGGTTGGCGGTTACAGGCGTGTTAATTCAATTGACGGCCGAGATATTGAGTTAACTATTGATAGGCCGGTGCAGTATATTATTGAAAAATATCTCAAGGCTGGCGTGCTTTCGTACGGCGCCGTATCCGGAAGTGTGATTGTAATGAATCCGGTTACTGGCGATGTTTTGGCCATGGCCAACTATCCAACTTACGACCCTGGCAAATACACAGAGGTTAGCGCTGACACCAAAGAAGCTAGTAGCGCAGTCATTGAAAAGCGTAACCTATCTATTTCGGAAACATACGAACCCGGATCGGTTATGAAAGCGTTAACTATAGCGTCTGCAGTTGACGCGGGAAAAGTCACGCCCGCAACTACCTTCACAGACGCCGGTCCCGTTGTTTATTCCGACTACACAATTGATAATTGGGATGGCAAACACTACGGGATGCAAAATATAGTTCAACTGTTGCAAAAATCCAATAATATTGGCGCGGCTTGGGTTGGTCATTTGCTGGGTGCAAATACATTGAGCAAGTATTTCAAAAACTTTGGTTTGGGTGCCGTGACCAACGTTGGCTTGGAAGGCGAAGATACGGGCACAATAAGGAATTATGAAGACTGGACCGACATAGACTTGGCAACGATCTCTTTTGGGCAGGGCATTTCGGCGACTCCTTTGCAAATGCTAAACGCAGTTAATGTGATTGCAAACGGTGGTTTTTTGATGCAGCCGCGCATTGTTGCCAGAGTGCACGACAACGGCGATGTGATTGATATTCCGGAAAAGGAACTTAGGCGTGTGTTGTCCAAAGAAACCGCCGACACCATGGTTGATCTGCTGACCAAGGCGGTGGAGGGCGGGGAGTCAAAGTTTTTTAACATTCGGAATTACAGAATTGCCGGTAAAACCGGAACGGCGCAGATTCCGGTAGAAGGAAAGTATGACCCCACAAAGACAAACGCCACCTTTGTTGGGTTTCTGGCTGCGTCCAAAAAGTTTTCTATGATTGTGCGGTTGGATCGCCCAAGTGCAAGTCCATATGCTTCGGAAACCGCAGTTCCTTTGTGGATGCAAATAACTAAGGAACTTGCCGGATACTACGGCATTCCGCCCGATATTGCTGTGTCTAATTAGACTAGAACAAGCCGGTTTATCTCCAAACTTTTCTGTGCTAGGTTTTTGGGGTGACTAACGTAAAGAAGGGCAAATTTGGCGAGGAGATTGCAAGAAATTTCTTGCGCAGCAAGGGTTATATTCCTTTGTATAGTAATTGGTACTGCCGTTGGGGTGAGTTGGACCTTGTGTGCAAATATTACGATACTCTGGTTTTTGTGGAAGTTAAGTACAGAACGTCACTGAATCACGGCGCACCTTACGATGCCATAACCAGCAGAAAGAAGAAGAACCTCTTGCGTACAATAAATTACTTTTTGCTACAACACAAACTTTTTGACACTAGCTATCGACTTGATGTTGTTGGTGTGGTAAAGGTAACCGGCGGTGTTGAAATAAACCATTACGAAAGCATTACTGCGTAACCGCCGATGACGTGCTTTCTGTTGTTTCGCTCAACTTATGTACTATGTCGGTTCTTAGCCTTGACAGACCCCCGTCGCGTGGGATAAACACCCAAGCGTGGTACGGGCTGGCGGGATAGAGCCCGGGGTGATAAATGTACTCGTCGCCTACTACAAACGACTCAACCGTGTACTTATCCTTGTCGCTGTAAAAGTCCCACAAGTAATACGCGTCTTCTAAAGTCAGCGTTGTTGCCATTTTGGTTGGCGCCGTTACGGCGTTAAAAAAAGTTTCAACATTCATTGGCCAAAATTGGCTCTTCGGTTGTTTGACGGCCTCAACAAGGCCTTGCAGCAGCAAGTGCTGCCTCTTGGCGCGCATTAGGTCGCTACCCTCGCCGTTGTTGCCCTTTCTGGAGCGCGCAAACACAAGCGCTCTTTCTCCGCTCATCACTTCCTGGCCCTGTGTGAAGGTAACGGAGTAAATACCGGTATCGGAGTTGTTGGGGAAAGTATTGTCGGTGAAGGTGGTTTGTACGCCTACCGGAACGCCGCCGAACGCGTCTACAATCCATTTAAAATCTTCAAAATCGGTTCTAATGTAGGCGTGTATTTCTTGGCCGGTAATTTGTTCAAAAGCGGAGACTAAAGCTTCCGGACCGCCAATTGCGTGCAGCGCGTTTATTTTGTTTCCGTTAATCCACAGGTCCCTTGGCACGGAAGTCAGCAAAACTTTGTTTGTCTTTGGATTTACCGACACAAGCAGCATAACGTCGGTGTTGAATGTAGTTTGCGACTTATTTCTTCTGTCTATTCCTATTAGGAGTACGTTTATTGTAGACTTCTCTTTGAAAAGGGAATTGTTGCCCGGTTTTCCAATCAACAAGTCCAGCTTGTCCGATTGCACAATTTTGGTCAACGGCGATATAAACTCCCTGTCGGTTTCAACAAAGTTTTTGAGGTAATACCACGTTCCGAACGCAAAAATCCCAAGCAGTATAACAACCGCCAGCATAACTCCCGTGATGAATGCCTTCATATTCATGCGTGTAAGCATATTTGATTCCGTTTTTCATATCAATAGCCATTTTCCAAATTTTGCATTTGTAGCCGCCAGCGTTTATTATTTCCTTATGCGCAAGATTTTGATTATTGAAGACGACCAGGCGCTGTATCAGCTCTACAAGACCGAACTTGAGCTCGCAGGCTATAAGGTCTCAAACGTGGCGGATGGGAATTTGGCGTTTGAAGCGGTAAAAGACCAAAAACCCGATCTTGTCCTGTTAGACCTTATGTTGCCAGGCAGAAACGGAATTGAGATTTTGCAGGAGATACGGGCGGACAGCAACATCAAAAATACAAAAGTTGTAATGCTCACCAACTTTGGCAATGAAGAAAACGTTAGCTCGGCGTTGGAATACGGCGCGCTGGACTACATTATGAAATACAAAATAGTTCCGTCGGAACTGCCAAACAAAGTTGCAACCATTTTGGGAGAATCCGCGGAATCTGTTGTAACGGTAACCAACAGCTAAGTATGTCGATTGACGATAAGAAGCCAAGCAGTGATTTTATTGCTATGGTAGTGCATGAGCTCAGGTCTCCTTTAACTGTTATCTCCGGGACGGCGGATCTTTTGATCAAAAAATCGGATGTGATAGACAAAAATCAGACCGACGTGCTTTTGCTTCAGATAAAAAGTTCCTCCGACTCTCTGCTCAAAATAGTTAACGACTTGTTGGACGCGGCAAAAATCGACGCGGGTAAGTTTGAAATCTCCAGGAGTACTAACGATATAAACAAGCTTCTGCAAGAAGAATCAAGGTATTATACCGAACTCGCGCGTGCCAAAAGCATAACCCTAAAACTTGACTTGAACACAAACATTCAGCCGTTCGTGTTTGATTATGCCAGAATAACCCAAGTTATGAATAACCTTTTATCCAATGCGATCAAGTTTACCGGCAGTGGCGCGGTGATTATCAGATCGGATGTGCAAGGTACTGATGTTGTTGTGAGTGTTAGCGATTCGGGTGTTGGAATTTCGGATGGGGACAAATCCATGATTTTTGATAAATTTGTTCAAGCCGCGTCCGTTGCCACCAACAACGAAAAGGGAACGGGGCTTGGCCTTGTGATTTCAAAGGGCATAATTAGTGCGCACGGCGGAAAAATATGGGTTGAGGATAACACGCCGTGCGGCTCCAAGTTTGTGTTCAAACTTCCTTTGAAGTGAGAAGTCATGAAACTGCCAGCGACCATTTTTAGAGCTTATGATATTAGGGGTGAGTACCCTGACGAACTCGGTGAGAAGTCGATTGAACTAATAGGCAAAGCGTTTGGGACGTTTCTGCAGGAAAAGTTTGTCTCCTCGCTTACGGACGCCGTGTGCAACGCGCCAACCGTTGCGGTTGGTATGGACGACAGAAAGAGTTCGCCGGCGCTGGCCCGCGCATTTATTGCCGGCGTTACGAGCACCGGTTGCGCTGTGCTCGACGTTGGCCTGAGCATGACGCCCATTATTCACTTTGTATGCTGCACGCAGAATGTCACCGCAGGAGTTATGGTGACGGCCAGCCACAATCCAAAACAATACAACGGGCTAAGATTGGATTACGCCTCCGCTGTCCCGTTTTATGGCGATGACATTCAAAGCCTTTATGAGCTTGTTGAACAAGGAAAGTTTGAAAGGCGCTTTGGAAAGTGTGCAAAGCAGGATGTGTTTCCGCTGTACTTGCACTTTCTTGGCAAGAAATTTAGTTTTGCCGGCGGACCAAAAATTGTTGTGCATTGCGGCAGCGGCACCACAAGCGCATTTGCGCCGGAAATATTCTCCAAACTGGGATGCGCAGTTGTTTCACGAGAATGCCTGCTAAATGCCAACTTTCCAAACGGTGTTCCCAACCCGGAAAACAGAGAATTTATGAAAAAGCTCTCGTCAGCAGTTGTTGCCGAGAAAGCATTCCTTGGCGTGGCTTTTGACACCGACGCCGACAGGTTGGGAGTAGTTGACGAGAAAGGCGCAATCTATGACGCCGATAAACTTTTGCTTTTGTTTGCGCACGACCTCTTGACAAGGAAAAAAGGTGTCAAAGTAGTTTACGACGTGAAAAGCACCGGCTTGCTCAATCAGTTGGTAAGCGGGTGGGGCGGCTCCCCGCAAATGATAAGAACCGGCCACCCGTATTTTGTCTCGGCAATGAAATCCGGCGCGGTGTTGGGTGGGGAATTCTCCGGCCATTTGTACTTTGGCGATGACTACTTTGGCTACGATGACGGCATATACGCCGCGTGTCGCCTTATTGACCTTGTATTGCGCAAAGGCATACCGCTTAGCGAGTTGGTCGCGGCCTACCCAAAGCGCTACCACACATCGGAAATTACAATTCTCTGTCCGGACGAGGGGAAGGCGGATGTTATCGCGGTGCTTGAATCGGCGACCAATTTTGATTTCAACTTTGTATCCGTAAGCACTATTGATGGCATTAGAGTGCAGGTTACCGAATCGGGTTGGTTTTTGGTGCGCGCGTCAAACACATCGCCGTATTTGTCGGTGCGTGTTGAAGGCAAAGACGAAGCGGAAGCGCGACTTATGCTTTCCTACGTCGCCAAGCTCCTGAGCCATCGCAAATCCATTAATTTGGAGAATTTGAACGCAGCGGAGTTTTATGAATCGTAGGTGATATACTTTATTTGTATGAAGAAGTCTGCCCAGCTCGCCCTTTGGTTTAAAGAAATAAACAAAAATGATTTGGCCCTGGTCGGTGGAAAAGGCGCCAACCTTGGCGAAATGTACGCCGCGGCCATTCCCGTGCCAAATGGTTTTGTTCTAACGGCAAAAGCCTATTACGACTTTTTAAAATCCACATCTCTCAAACAAAAAATTCTAACCGAGTTGGCGCACTTAAACATTGAAGATTCAAAAGGGCTCATGGAGGCTTCCCACAAAATTGAGACTGCCATTCTAACGGCGCAGATGCCAACAAAAATTCAGGATGAAATTAAAAACTACTACCACAAATTGTGCGGCGAGTACGACAAGTACGTTGCCGTGAGATCGTCCGCCACCGCTGAGGACTTGCCCGACGCGTCTTTTGCCGGCCAGCAGGAAACGTACCTCAACGTGAAAGGCTATAAAGACGTTGTCAAAAATGTGCAGAAATGTTGGGCGTCTCTGTTTGAGCCCAGGGCTATTTTTTACAGAACGGACAAGGGATTTGACCATTTGAAAGTTGGTATAGCCGTTCCGGTTCAGCTAATGGTTCAATCCGAAGTCTCCGGCATAATGTTTACCGTTAATCCTTTGAACAACAACACCGGCGATGTGTCAATTGAAGCCGCGTATGGCTTGGGCCAGCCGGTTGTTTCCGGAGAGTTAACGCCCGATCAGTATTTGGTGACTAAGGCTTCGGGCAAAATAAGCCAAAAACACATTGCAAAGCAAACGTGGCAATTAACTTTGGCGGGCAAGACGGCCATTTCCCAGAGCCATCAAGACGACCAAAAGCTGGCTGACAAATACGTTGAAGAACTGGCGCAAATAGGCATAAAGATAGAGAAGCACTACGGGCGGCCGCAAGACATTGAGTGGGCAATGCAAGACAGAACGCTATATATTGTGCAATCGCGGCCGGTGACCACAATGAAGCAGGTAAAGTCAAACACTGCGGCCGCGGGTTTGGTTGATAAAGGGGCGAAAGTCTTGTTAGAAGGTCTTGGCGCTTCGCCGGGGGTGGTGAGCGGTAAAGTGCGCATTGTGCCGTCGCCGACGGATATTGGCAAGGTGAAGGCGGGCGATGTTTTAGTCGCCGAAATGACCAACCCGGACTATGTTCCCGCCATGCGCCGTGCGGTTGCCGTGGTAACCGATAAGGGCGGGAGAACCTCGCACGCCGCAATTGTTAGCCGAGAGCTTGGGATTGCCGCGGTGGTTGGTACAAGTATGGCCACCAGAATTCTCAAAAACGACGAGATAATTACGGTTGACGGCGCAACCGGTAAAATTTACGAAGGCGATGTTGCGCCCAAAAAATCTCAAAAAGAAGAAATAGTATCCCTGGTAGATGCAACCATTAAAACGGCTACAAAAGTGTACGTGAACCTGGCAGAACCCGACCTTGCCGGCGAGATGGCAACGCGCAATGTTGACGGCGTTGGCCTTTTACGCGCCGAGTTCATGATTGCAGACATTGGCACCCACCCGCGAAAATTCATAGAAGACAACAAGAAGGCCGAATTTGTGAACAAGCTGGCCGGTGGTTTAGAGCTGTTTGCAAAAAGCTTTTCGCCCAGGCCGGTTGTGTACAGAACCACGGACTTTAGGTCAAACGAATACAAAAACTTAAAAGGCGGGAGCAAATACGAAAAAGACGAGTTTAACCCAATGCTCGGCTTTAGGGGCGTTTCCAGGTATTTGGACGACCCGGACGTTTTTGCCATGGAAATGGAAGCCGTGAAAAAAGTTCGCAACAAGCTTGGATACAAGAATTTGCACGTGATGCTGCCATTTGTGCGGACCGTAGACCAACTAAGGCAAGTCAAAAAATTGATGGCGTCGCTTGACTTGAGGCGCAGCGGGCTGTTTAAGCTGTGGATGATGGTTGAGATACCGTCAAACGTTTTTCTCTTGGACGAGTTTTTGGATGAGGGGATTGACGGTGTGTCTATTGGCACAAACGACCTCACCATGTTGATTCTGGGCGTTGACCGCGACAGTGAGAAGGTGGCAAATGTATACAACGAATTAGATGCGGCGGTACTAATTGCGCTTGAAAAGATTGTCACAACCTGCGCCAAGCGCAAAGTGACTTGCTCAATATGCGGCCAGGCGCCGTCCGAGTATCCGGAATTGGTAGAAAAGCTCGTTGAGTGGGGAATTACTTCGGTATCCGTTAGCCCCGACGTTATAGACAAAACCCGAAAAATTGTGTCCGACGCCGAAAACAAATTGCTAAAGAAAAGCCCCAAACATGTCAAGAATCTCAAACATTAAGTGTCACAAGCTTGTAAACTCCCGCGGCGATTGGACTATACAAACACGCGTTGAGCTGGAGGACGGGTCTGTGGGCAGCCAAGTTGTGCCGGAAGGCGCGTCCAAAGGCGAGCACGAGGCTGTTTACATTCCCGTTGGCAAGGCGGTTGACGTTGTGACGAGCGCGTTGGGTTCTGTTTTGCACGGCGAGGACGTTTTTGACCAGCAAAACATAGACAAAATTCTTGTTGAGGTTGACGGAACGGAGAATAAGCGCAACCTTGGAGCAAACAGTATTTTGTCGGTTTCTTTGGCGGCGGCGAACGCCGCCGCCAAATCCCTTAAAATACCCCTCTACAAATATCTGGGCAAAATGTACGGAAACTCGGACTTTGCCTTTCCAACTCCGCTGTTCAACGTATTCAACGGCGGCAAGCACGCGTACAACAATTTGTCTTTTCAGGAATTTATTGTGATTCCGGCCAAAAGGTACGCTTTTGACAAGGCGTACGAAATTGGTGTAGACGTTTACGATAGACTGGAGAAGGCGTTGGAGGCGGGCGGGCACGATACGGACGTTGGCGATGAGGGCGGCTTTGCGCCGTCCGGTTTTACTACTTCCGGTGTGTTCGAGTTGCTGCGCAAAGCCGCCCGTGGCAAGTACAAAGTTGGCGATGACATCTTTTTTGGTTGTGACATTGCCGCCGACTCGTTTAGGGAAATGTGGCGATATTTAATCCACGAGGAAAATTTAAGTCTAAACACCCAAGGTTTATTTGACTATCATCAGCAAATCTTGAGCGAAAATGAAATTATCTACTACGAAGACCCATTTGCCGAAAATGACGAAAGAGGGTGGGAGTTGCTGATGAAGGAGTTTAAAGACCGCGCCCTCATAGTCGCCGATGATCTTACAGTGACAAACGCTAAGCTTTTGAAAGGTGTGATTAAAAAGGGGCTCGCCAATGCGGTGATTGTGAAGCCAAACCAAATAGGCACGCTCACCGAAACCATGGAATTTATAGAAGCGGCGAAAAAGGCAAATATGGCGATAGTGGTGTCTCACAGGAGCGGCGACAGTGCCGAAGACACTTTTATCGCCGATTTGGCTCTGGCTGTGCGCGCCGACTTTATAAAGGCCGGAGCGCCGGCAAGGGGCGAACGCGTTGCAAAGTATAATCGGCTGTTGGATATATATTATGACAAGTTTATTGACAATGTTGACGTGTCGGCTTAATTTCGGGTTTGACCCGGTTCAACCCTGTACGCAGCGTAGTCTTGGCCGAGCGGGGTCTCCACGGCGGCGGTTTCCTCGTCTGTAAGATTTTCAAAGCGCTTTCTTATGCCCCGTATGGAGTTGCCGCTGCAAGCAATGGCAACGTTTAGTTTGTTTTCTTTGACAAAGGGCAACAATTCGTCCAGAAACTCGCCGACGCGTTTTACAACCATTGCAATGCTTTCGCCGTTTGGCGGCACAAAATTGTAGTCTCGTCTTTGTTTGTGCAACGTGTCGGGATTTTCCAGAAAGGCCTCAAGTTTGCTTGTGCCCTGTAAATCGCCGTACGAGCGTTCTCGAAGCCTTGGGTCTTTGTGAATCTCAAGGTTTCTTGCGTGCTCGTTTTTTGCCATTGCTATATTCATCGTCTCAATGGCCCTTTTTTGGTCTGACGAAACAAGCATGTCAATTTTTTTGTCTTTGAGCTTTTCGGACAAGGTCTCGGCTTGGCGCCTTCCTTCTTCAGTTAACTCAACGTCGCGCCATCCGCTGTACAAAAAATCCGCGTTATCCGTGGTTTGCCCGTGTCTGAAAACGTAGAGTGTTGGGCGGCCGATGCTTTCTTCTTTGGGCAGTGGGCTAACGTTCTTGTAGGTTAGGAGCCTTATGGCTTCGTTTACTTTGTCAATTCCGTATTCGTCGTGGTATTTTTGGAGTTGGATGGGGCTCACGTTATTGATTTTATCCGTTCGTGCTAGACTATACAAATGCAATCCGTTATTGACGCCGTCTTAAATCACAACCTGCGCGCGCTCATAGAAAGCATTGGCTACTTTGGCGTTTACGGTGTTATTTTTGCCGAGTCCGGCCTTTTGGTAGGTTTTTTCCTTCCCGGCGACAGCCTAATTTTCACCGCCGGCTTTCTCGCATCGCCCAACGTGGGATTTTTCAACATCTGGACGCTTTTGATCGGTTCTTGGATCGCCGCGGTGGTGGGCGACAACGTTGGCTATCAATTCGGCCATAAAGTGGGAAAGTCGTTATTCCAAAAAGAAGCGTCGCTCTTGTTTAACAAGAAAAATCTTGTGCGGGCGCAGGAATTTTACGAAAGGCACGGTGGGAAGGCGATTGTATTGGCGCGTTTCATGCCTGTAGTGCGAACCTTTGCGCCCATTGTTGCCGGTGTTGGCAAAATGGATGCAAAGCGGTTTATGATTTATAACTTCCTTGGCGGGACGCTTTGGGTTTGGGGATTGGGTTTGGCCGGTTATTTCTTGGGGAGCCTGATTCCGGACGTTGACAAGTATCTGCTTCCAATTGTTACTATCATCGTGCTGATCTCAATTGCGCCGCCGGTGTGGCATTTATACAAAGAGCACAAAATGAGCATGTTTGCCAAAGCTTGGCTTTGGATAACAAGGCTCGTCAGATACGGCGCATAAACATTATTTGTATTTTCTAATCACGCCCGTAACTTTCCCCTGAATCTCAATGTCCTTTGGATGCACGTATATGGGATCCATTTCGTCGTTAGCGGGTTGGAGCCTAATTCTGTCTTTTTCCTTGTAAAAGGTTTTTAGCGTGGCAAACGCGCCTTGGAGCAACGCCACAACAATGTCGCCGTCTTTGGCCGTGTCCTGCTGTTGGACAACAACGTAATCGCCGTCAAAAATGCCCTCTTGAATCATTGATGCGCCTCTTACCTGCAGTACATAGCACCTTTTCACGCTTGAGACCAAATCGGAAGAAACGGTTATTGTGTCGATGGGGTTTTCTATTGCGTCAATTGGCCTTCCCGCCGCAATATACCCCACTACCTGCAACTCAATCCCTTGCAGCGAAGTGTTTATTTTATCGTCCAGAATCTCAATGCCTCTGACAAGCCCATCAAATCTTTTTATGACGCCTTTTTTGGCCAAAGTCTGCAGGTGCTCGTGCACGGTGGCGAGCGAAGAAAGCCCCATTGCATCGGCGATTTCCTGCAAAGTGGGCGATGTGCTGTTTTTCTGAATATACTGGGAAATAAAATTTATAATCTCGCGCTGGCGCCTATACAAAGTTACCGGTGACATTTTCCTCCTTTACCTTTCGGTTAATTTTCGTATGTAATAATACTACCGAATACTTACCGAACGTGTCAAGGGGTTTCAATGCTGGCAAGCTCGCGTTCACGTATTAGCTGAACAGTGTCTACGCCGTTCTTACAATCTCTGAATGCTGTCCTTAATGTATCTAACGGATCAATTCTTGTGTCTGGAAAAACACTATAACCTGTTTCTTTTCTAATGCTCTCTGCTACTTTTGCTATGTCTTTCGGCTTATAGATGTAATCGAATTTTGTTTCCGGGTGTTTGCCTTTCATTCCAGCGAACTCCTTGGTATGAATACCATAAATCCTTCCCCGCGAGTCGAAAGCAACCTTGTATCTCTCATAATAGGGAAAGTACGCGGCGTCTCGAGCATCTTTGTCCTCGTAGGGTACGTAAAATCTTAAATTAACATCAGTAAGTGCTAGCTGGCCTTCTTCTGTGTGAAAGTGTGCTACCACGTCTTGGAATGGCGTATCGCCGTGCATATCCACCGCGCCGGGCCCCTTCAAGATTAGCCCAACTTGAACCGCATCACCTTTTTCGTCAATTCGGAAATAAACACTTAGGAAGCCTTCAAGTTTGTCAGGTGCGGCATCAGTACTTACTTCAATTAATCCTTCCAATTTATCCTCCATACCAAATCTAATAGTAAGCGAGTCGTTTACCGTTAGCTCTGGTATTTCTCTTGGGTCTACACCTATCCCTTTTAGTAGTTGTCTGGCGGCCGTTGCGGATTCGGATTTTCTTCTTTCCCACATTTCAGCAGCAAGCTTACTCTTTGACGCAATTTCCTCACGCGCGGCACTCTCGGCACTTTCTGGCGAATGTTCAGCATAGGGGTTTAGCTCTGCAGCTCTACTTTGAATTGCATCTTCTGAATATCTCTTTAGACTGTCATACCTATCCACGTATAAAATTGTAGCACAATGGTTTGGTGTGTAAATACAGTTGATACTGGTCTTACGTCGTTAAGCCCTTAGTTTCAACGGAAAGAGTTTTCTCTGAAAAGGATCTAGACCTAACTGCAAAGCCTCCAATGTGGTGGCGCCCAGCAATGGCTCATCGTTTTCTTCGGCGAAAAGCACCGGAGCAGCTCCAATTGATTTGTTGTATTCAAAATATGCATTCCCCATTTTTCTGGATATTTCTTGTCCGTTGGCTAAATAGAACGTTCTTTCATCAACGGGTTTTATGCCAATTTCTTTCAAAATTTCCGCCGGAACAAAACTATACGTTGAACCGGAGTCTACTAAAAAGCGCAACTTTTTTGATTTTTCGTGATTTTCTGGATTAATAACTTTCAAATCGACAAAAGAGATTCCCACACTTATATTCTAATACGTGTTGTACAAATGTCAATACCGAACAAAATGCAAAACTGTGTTATCATTTCTTTGAAGTGTTCAAACTTGTTTCGGACTACAAACCAACCGGTGACCAGCCGCAGGCCATAGACGCGCTGACTAAGGGTGTGGCCGGTGGCGCAAAACACCAGGTTTTGCTTGGCGTAACGGGCTCGGGAAAAACTTTCGCCGTTGCTAACGTCATAAAAAACGTAAACAAACCTACGCTTGTAATCTCCCACAACAAAACTCTGGCCGCCCAGCTCTATCAGGAATTTCGCGACTTTTTTCCCAAAAATGCCGTGGAGTATTTTGTGAGCTATTACGATTACTACCAGCCGGAAAGCTACATTCCTCAAACGGACACCTACATAGAAAAAGACGCCGCCATCAACGAAGAAATAGACAAAATGCGATTATCCGCCACCACGTCGTTAATGACTCGCCGCGACGTTATTGTTGTTGCGTCGGTTTCGTGCATTTATAACCTTGGTTCGCCCGCGGAGTACTCAAAGTGGGCGTTGGAGCTTCGCGCTGGCATGAAGGTGCGCCAGGCCGATTTGCTTCGCCGGCTGTCTCAAATCTATTATGAAAGATCCGAGTTTGAGTTTAAGCGCGGCACTTACAGGGTTCGCGGCGATGTTATAGACGTCTTTCCCGCCTATAAAGACTTTGCGGTGAGGATTGAACTTTTGGACGAGCATATAACGCGCATATCGCATTTTGACCCGCTAACCGGCGACGGTAGCGAGCCGGACAACGGCATAACGCTGATTTATCCTGCCAAACACTACATTACCGCCGAAGAACGCCGGGAAGGCGCGCTGGCTCAAATTGAGCGCGATTTGGCAAAAAGGCTCGGCGAGTTCAAAGCAGCCGGTAAAAACGTTGAAGCCTACAGGCTGCAACAGCGTACAAACTACGATCTTGAGCTGATGCGGGAGATTGGCTTTTGCAAAGGCATAGAAAACTATTCGCGATACTTTGACGGGAGAAGCCCCGGAGACACGCCGTACTCGCTCATGGACTTTTTCCCCAAAGACTACCTTTTGGTCATTGACGAGTCTCACATCACCGTTCCGCAAGTTAGGGGCATGTTCAACGGGGATCGCTCGCGCAAAGAAACTTTGATAAACTTTGGCTTTCGCCTTCCGTCGGCGCTGGACAACCGCCCGCTCAACTTTGACGAGTTTATGCGTAAAGTGAATCAGGTTGTATACACCAGCGCAACCCCTGCCGCCTGGGAGCTGAGCATGGCCGCCGGACACGTTGTGCAGCAGCTTGTGCGCCCAACCGGCATTGTAGATCCGCAGGTTGTTATTTGCCCAACCAAAAACCAGATCAAAGATTTGGAAGCACGCATACTTGTGCGCGTCGCCCGTAAAGAGCGCGTCTTGGTCACTACGCTCACCAAGCGCATGGCGGAGGAGCTTTCGGCGTATTTAATTGAAAAAGGCATTAAGGTCACGTACTTGCATTCCGACATCGCCACGCTGGAACGCACGGACATTTTGGACAATCTGCGTCGCGGTGAGTACGACGTCTTGGTGGGTATTAACTTGTTGCGCGAAGGTTTGGACCTTCCTGAGGTTTCTTTGGTGGCAATTTTAGACGCGGACAAAGAAGGTTTTCTACGGTCCGAGTCGGCGCTGATTCAGACAATGGGCAGGGCGGCGCGTCACGTTTTGGGCGAGGTTGTTATGTATGCGGATTTAATCACCGAAAGCATGCGCAAAGCCGTTGGCGAGGTAGACAGGCGCCGCGCGATTCAGGTTGAATATAACAAGTTGCACAAGATAACGCCCCAAAAGATATCAAAGCCCATTCGCGAAAAACTCATCGATGAGATTATTGAAGAGAAGACAAAAGGGCAACGCGGCCTTGACGATGTTGACTACGCGCAACTTCCTCCGCCGCAGCTAAAGCGCGAGCTCAAACGCCTCACCGAAATGATGAAGTACGAAGCCGAGCTCCTGAATTTTGAAAAGGCCGCGGCTTTGAGGGATAAATTGCACGAGGTGAAGAAGTACCAGGTTTAAGCCTCTAATGTATTGACTCTTGCCCACCGCAGTCCCATAATCCCAAGTGGAATCCTGCCAAATAATCAGGATGGCGAAAAAGTTTTTATCTTTTCTTTACAAATCTGTTTTGACGCTGGCCAATATGCTTGTGTACCTTGGTCTGGCTATTATTTTTCCTTTTGAGAAAATTCTGGCTCTTGCTGTCTTTTTGAGCAAAAGATTTGTGCAGCAAATTTCTGCGGTGAAAATTAAACGGATAGTTTTTGTCAAGCCCAAACTCCGCGCTCTATCTTGGCTAAAAAGCCCCATAACATCTATAAAACTTCCCAAAGTGAAGCTAAAAAAAGGAATTAAGCTGGCGAAAAAATTTGTGCGTCCCTACATAATTGGCAAGCCCGCCTATTTTGTGTACGGCACGTTCTTTTCGTTGTTGTTTGTTGTTGCGCCGTACAACGTGTACACATGGTATAGGCAGCTCCCCCAGCCGATACTGCTCGCCCAGACCCAAAACAAGTCGACGCGAATTTTGGACAGAAACGGGCGCATGCTCTTTGAAATATATGTTGACAGGCAGTACAACCCGGTAGCGCTAACTTCTGTGCCAAAGTATATGGTGGATGCCACGCTGGCGGTTGAAGACTCCAGTTTTTACGGTCACATTGGCATAAGGCCGTTTAGCATGCTGCGCGCCGCCAAGGCCACGCTGGTTGACGATACGCTCCAAGGCGGTTCCACCATAACCCAGCAGCTTGTGAAAAATGTTCTGCTTTCGCCGGAGAGGACGTTTGGGCGCAAGTTAAAGGAAATAGTTTTGGCGCTAATGGTTGAGCGCACTTACACCAAAGATAAAATTTTGGAGCTTTACTTAAACAACATTGCTTACGGAGGAACGGCTTGGGGTGTGCAGTCGGCAGCGCAAAAATATTTTGGCAAGGATATTTCGCAAATCGATTTGGCCGAAGCCGGGTTGTTGGCGGGGTTGCCGTCGGCGCCGTCTGTTTATTCGCCGTTTATGGACAAAGAGGTGGCCAAGCAACGCCAGAAAATAGTTTTGGACAGAATGACGGAACTTGGCTTTATCACAAAAGAACAGTCCGACGAGGCGTTTGCGCGGGAGTTGGTTTTTGTGCTACAAACCGAATACATCCGCGCGCCGCACTTTGTAAATCATGTACAGAATGAATTGATTGACTTGTATGGCAAGCGTATGGTGTATTTTGGCGGGCTCACAATAAAAACCACCTTGGATTTGGACATACAGGAGAAAGTGCAGACAATAGTTACCGATGAAGTGGAGAAGTCCGGACCGGCGCTGAATATCTCAAACGGCGCAACGGCGGTGTTGGATGCCAAATCCGGCGGGATTTTGGCTTACGTAGGCTCAAAAGACTATTTTTCCCAAAAAGACGGCAACTTTGACGTGTTGACCGCCAGCAGACAGCCCGGCTCTTCCATAAAGCCGGTGACTTACGCGCTGGCGCTGGCAAGCGGCCGAACACCGGCCACTGTAATAGAAGATTCGCCGGTTTCGTATTCCGCATACGGCCAAACATATTCGCCGGTTAACTACGACGGCAAGTTTCACGGCAAGGTTACACTGCGGCAAGCGTTGGCAAACTCTTACAACGTTCCGGCCGTAAAACTGCTCAGAAGCCTTGGGGTGGAAAAAATGGTTGAGCTTGGCACAAAAATGGGTTTGACCACTTGGCAGTTTGATAACACCTTTGGTCTGTCCGTTACCTTGGGCGGCAAGGAAGTGCGCCCGTTGGATCTGGTGAATGTTTATGCAACGCTGGCGCGCGGAGGGGAGTATGCGCCGGTGGCAGGCATTTTGTCGGTAACGGACGCAAACGGCTTTGAAATTTATGAGGCCGATGGTAAGCGCGCGCAGGTTGTGGATGGCGGTGTGGCGTACTTAATATCGCACATACTTTCGGACAACAATGCGCGAGCCGCCGCCTTTGGCTACAACAGCGAGTTGGTTGTCCCCGGCTACACGGTAGCGGTAAAAACCGGCACAACCGATGCAAAGCGCGACAATTGGACTTTGGGCTACACGCCGTCTTATGTTGTTGGCGTGTGGGTTGGGAATAACGACAATACACCAATGAACCCCAGCCTTGCATCGGGCTTAAGCGGCGCTGCTCCCATTTGGAACAAGATAATGCGTAGTGTCCTTGACGGTAAACAAAACGAACCTTTTGTCATACCATCAACCGTTTTTGTAAAAGTTGATAAAGAATGTCAAAATGCTTCCGAGGTGTTTCTCAACGGCACTGCGCCAAAAAACCTATGCGCGATCAAAAAAGATGACAAGAGCGAGAGGAGGTGATTGTTGTGACAAAGTTGATGCAATGGTTCAACGCATTTATGAAAAAAATTAAAGAAGACAACCCAAATGCCAACTGGAAGAATCTTCTTACCGGTGCCGGGTTGCTTGCGCTGGTTGCGGTTTTTAGCGTTTGGTATTTTGGTAACCAGCCGCAGAAAGAGTTGCCGGAAGCTTTGAGTAACCTGGCCAATATGGTAAATCCAACCCAGGAGCAAGCGGCCGAGCAGGCGACTGTTGCGGAAGAGGCTGAGGTTTTGGAAGGCGAAGGGCTGTGGCAAGTTGCGCAGCGCGTTTGCGGCGACGGCGAGGCGTACAATTATTTGGCGGACGCAAACGGAATGACAATTTGGAGCGCTGTACACGTTGGCCAAAAGCTAAAAGTAGCGTGTAAGTGATTAGCCCGTACGCCTGCCCAGGCTAGTGACAAACCCGAAATTTTCCCGTATATTCTAGGATCATGTCTGGGGCAACGGATACTATAAATGTGTATGGCGCACGCCAGCACAACCTAAAGAACATTGATCTTAAAATTCCCAAAAACAAGCTGGTGGTCTTCACGGGCGTTTCCGGTTCCGGCAAGTCGTCTTTGGCTATGGACACCGTATACGCCGAGGGCCAGCGCCGCTACGTAGAAAGCCTGTCTGCCTACGCGAGGCAGTTTTTGGGTGTAATGGACAAACCGGACGTTGACAGGATTGAAGGCTTATCACCGGCCATAGCAATTGACCAAAAGACTACATCGCGCAACCCGCGGTCAACCGTTGGTACGGTCACCGAAATTTATGACTTCCTCAGGCTTTTATTTGCCAGGGTGGGTCACCCGCACTGTCCGCAGTGCGGCCGCGAAATAAGCAGGCAAAGCCCGCAGCAGATAGCGGACAGAATTTTTGAGCTTGTTGCGTTGGAGCCGGCTTTTAAGTCGCCGCGTGGGGTGCGGGTTGTTGTACTTGCGCCAATTGTAAGGGACAGGAAAGGTGAGTACTCGGCACTCTTTGAAAACCTGAAGAAACAAGGCATTATCCGTGCCAGAATAGACGGTGTCACAAGGGAGTTGAGCGAACACTTTGAGCTCATAAAGACAAACAAACATTCTGTTGACGCTATTGTGGGTAGGTTCATTTTGACCAGGGACAAGCTGAAAAATGATCGCAAGGACACGGAATCGGGAGTTTATCAGGCGGTTGAGGCGGCGCTTAGGCTTGCGTCCGGAAATGCGGTTGTAAGCATAGTCAGAGACAAGGCTTTTGACTTTACAACATCGCCCGTTGATTTTGAGGATCATTTATTTTCGGAGAATTTTGCCTGCCCTGTGTGTAATTTATCTTTACCGGATTTGGAACCCAGAACGTTTTCTTTTAACTCGCCGCACGGAGCGTGCCCAAGATGTGACGGCTTGGGAACCCAGCTGGAGGTGGACGAGGCGTTGATAATAAACCCGAGACTATCTATTAAAGAAGGCGGCGTTTTCCCGTGGGCGCGGCTTTTTGAACACAACTCTTGGACGTCAATGGTAATTAACGCCGTGGCAAAAGAATACGGTTTTTTGCTTGATGAACCTATTGGAAGCTTAAAAAAGCAACACTACACTCTGCTCCTTTTTGGCGCGCCCGGGAAAAAATTTAGAGTGGAATACACAACAAAAGATGGTAACACGGGTGTGTTCAACGCGCGATTTGAAGGTGTTATTCCCAATCTTAAGCGCCGTTACGCCGAAACAAAGTCAGACTTTATAAGGCAGGAAATTGAAAAATACATGATTAACGAACCTTGCAATAAATGCGGCGGAACAAGGCTCAAAGATGAGGCTTTGTCGGTTGTTGTGGTTGGCAAAAACATTAACCAAGTTACCAATTTGTCTATTCAGGAAGTATACGCGTGGACTGTAGCGCTGTTTGGCGAGTTTTCCGAGCGCGAGAAAATAATCGCCCAACCAATTTTGAAGGAAATTACGTACAGGTTGCAGTTTTTGCTTGATGTTGGGTTGAGTTATTTAACGTTGAGCCGCGCGGCGGCAAACCTGTCCGGCGGCGAGGCGCAAAGAATACGGCTGGCGTCTCAAATAGGCTCCGGGCTGTCCGGTGTTTTGTATGTGCTGGACGAGCCGTCCGTTGGATTGCACCAAAAAGACCAGTACAAGTTGCTGCAAACGCTCAAGCACCTTAGGGACCTTGGCAACACGGTTTTGGTGGTGGAGCACGATACCGAGACAATGCTTGAGAGCGACTATATTTTTGACATTGGCCCCGGCGCCGGCGAACACGGCGGGAGAATTATAGCCCAGGGCTATTACCGCCAGATTATGAAAGACCCCAACTCGCTCACGGGTAAGTATTTGTCCGGCAAGCGCGTGGTCGGTGAAGAGGCTCAGAAGTATTTGCGGCAACTTTCTTTGGACGAACCAGTAAACCACAACAACGCAGGAAAATATCTCAAATTGCACAAGGCCTTTGGCCACAACCTAAAAGGCATAGATTTTGATATACCTTTGGGCAGGTTTGTGTGCGTAACCGGCGTCTCGGGCTCCGGCAAGTCAACCTTGGTTATGGACACCCTTCTTAGAGCAATGCGGCAAGATTTTGGCCTCAAAAACGACGAACGCCCGGAGCCTTACGCCGGTTTGGAGGGTATTGAACACGTGGATAAAGTAATTGCAATTGACCAATCTCCCATTGGTCGTACCCCCAAGTCTAATCCGGCAACGTACACAAAGGCCTTTGACCACATTAGAGAGCTATTTTCAAAAACTGAGGAGGCAAGAATCCGCGGGTATCAAAGCGGGCGGTTCAGCTTTAACGTGAAGGGCGGGCGATGCGAGGCGTGTCACGGCGAAGGCCAAATTAGAATCGAAATGCAATTTATGCCGGACGTGTATGTGAGTTGCGAAGTTTGCGGAGGCAAGCGATACAACAGAGAGGCTTTGGAAATTACGTATAAAGGAAAGAACATAAGTGAAGTGCTTGCCCTGACCGTTGACGATGCTTTGGAGTTTTTTGGGAATATTCCACAAATACGAACTAAACTCCAGACAATAAGCGATGTGGGATTGGGCTACATAAGGCTTGGGCAACCGGCGCCAACGTTGTCCGGCGGCGAGGCGCAAAGGGTGAAACTGGCGTCGGAGTTAGCCAAACGGTCAACGGGGAAAACCTTCTATATTTTGGATGAGCCAACCACCGGATTGCACTTTGCGGATTTAGAACGGCTGATTACCGTTATGAAACGCCTCACTCATCTTGGAAATACGGTTTTGATAATAGAACATAACTTGGATGTTATTTCCAACGCCGACTATGTAGTTGACCTAGGGCCTCAAGGAGGTAACGCAGGAGGTGAGGTAATCTTTTGCGGTACTTTGGCTGAATTACTAAAAGATAAGAAATCGTACACAGCCCAAGCATTAAGGAAAATGCAACGAACACAAAATTAGCTTTAACTTTGGTTCTTTGCACGTTTGGAACAATATCTACGCGTTGCGTCTTTGTCTCGCCGTTAAAATCTTTGTATTTTATAACTTTGTCGTTTTTATCAATATATATGCTTTGGGTTGCGTAAGGCGGAAGTTTGCTTTTTGTGCTGTTTATGTCATAAATGGTCACGTTTCCTTTGTTGACCGCAAGTGCTTCGGTTTCTCTTTTCAAAATCGCAATAGGATTCCAGTTAATTGTTTCATACAAGGTAATTTCCTCGTTCTTTGGCGTGTCGGTTTGCGCAAAACCAACCTCAACTTGGCGCTCGCTTCCGCTGACCTTATAAGTTCCGGCCGGAGTGGGATATTCCGAGTCTATGCCTTTTGTCACAAACGCAATATGGTTTGTGTCCAGTTTTGTGAAATAGTCCGTTTTAGAGGTTGCTCCCCATGTTGGGTCTATTGCTACCCAGCCAAAGACAGGGTCGAAGTACTCCGGCCACGAGTGCAAAAAGTCCCCACCTTTCAGGCTAATCGACAGGGGCTCGTTTGCGCTTTCTTTTGCAAACGCGTATCCGTTTATTTCCCGGGCCGGAATCTTCATTGCTCTGGCCAATGCTATAAAAAGGTCGGTAAACTCCATGCATGCTTTTGGCGTGTCGGTAGTGAGCGCGCTTATCGCGCCGCTTCTCTCCACATAATCCTTTTTTGCCAATTCAAAGTCATATGACAGATTGGTAGTTATGAAGCCGTATATACTTTGGGCATTTTGGGCCACGGTCATATTGCTGTTGTATAGCTCCTTTGCTTTTAGTTGGATATCGCGCGAATCTACCTCCCAAAATTTGTCGGATTTTGTGTACAGTCCAACCAGATCCTTTGGGATGTCGCTTATTGATCCGCCAAACTCAGGGCGAATTTGCATGCTGTATATTTGTGCAGATCCTGTGAGGCTTACATTAATTTGTTCTTTTGGTCTTACTTCGTAAGCCGCCAGAATGTTTCCGTCCTTATCAACTCTAATGTTTCTTGGTTGGGGAGATAGCTCTTTGTATATAATTTGCTGTCTGCTTTGAATGTCGTGCGGAAGAGCTATTTCTTGGAGTACTGGTAACGCTTTTGTGTTTTTAAGGCTGTACTGGAGCTTAAAATTCATTGTTTGGTGTGTACCGAAGGATGCCGAAACACCGGCCCGATTAAAATCATACGCAACATAGCCGGCTTTTGTCTCTTTAGTTATTGGCCTTGGCGAAATATATATTTCCGGTCCAAAGGTTAATGGAATGTTAAGAGTGCTTTTATAGTCGCCCACGCCTTCTTGTGCCAATGCAAAAGGCACGTGCACGTTCCATATTTCCCCAACCTTTGTGGCTATATCTTTGGTTTTGTAGCCTATCTCAATAGTTTTTGCCCGGCCTTCTCCTACCGCGGGGTTGTTAAATCTGGCATTTATAGAAGTTCCGGCATCGGTTTCTTTGACATCTAAATCAACATCGCCGTCGCTGTCCTTTCCGCGAACATCGTATATGTGTATCTGTTTTACTGTGATGGAGTAGCTGGTTGCTATTACGCTGTTTACTTTGTTTGTTATTTTTACCTTCTGCAGGACGTCTGTTTCCCCTGTCTGGTCTATGCTGTAAATGGTTTCGTAAGAGGTTTCAAACGCATCCTGGGGTTGCGCCATGGCATAGCGAGTTGTGCTCAGTGCAAAAAGCAAGCCGGCTAAAGATGCAAAAAGATGTTTGTGCATAACGCACTACATTATAGCGCTACATTGGTGCTGGAAACTCTTGCGCTGTAAAATGAGTCGGCTATGACTACAAACGACTTTTTGCTTTCTAAAGTAAAAGCTCTACCAAAAGCTGCGGGTGTTTATATGTTCGTAAACAAGAATAACGATGTTATATACGTTGGCAAGGCAAAAATTCTTAGAGATAGAGTATCATCATATTTTGGAAATGATCTAGACCCGGCGTCAAAAACCTGGCAGCTTGTTCAAAACGCCGCCGACCTTCGCCATATAGAGGTTTTTTCGGAATTTGAGGCGCTGATTCTGGAAGCTGATTTAATCAGAAAGTTCAAACCCAAGTACAACATTGTGTTAAAAGATGACCGGTCGTGTCTATACATTGCGATAAAAAACGATAGTTTACCGTTTGAAACCGGAGTCATAAAACTTCCAAAAATTGTGTTGGCAAGGAAGAAGGATCTACTGGCCACCGATGTGTGTTTTGGGCCGTTTCCTGAAAGTAATACCGCAAGGTATGTTTTGCGTATGTTAAGGAAAGCAATTCCGTTTAGAGATTGTAGCAAGAGCAAATATACAAGATACAAAAAATACGACCGACCTTGTTTGTTCGGTCATTTAGAGCTATGTCCCGCGCCGTGTGTTGGCAGGATTACATTGCCCGACTATAAACGCAACATCTATAAAGTTAAAAAAGTGCTTTCCGGCAATAGCGCGGGCCTATTAAAATCTATTGAAAGGGCAATGAACACCGCAGCCAAGAAAAGAGAGTTTGAAAAGGCCGGGGAGCACAGAGATATTTTGACTAGATTTAATTTTATTAGGGAACGGAGCAGGGCGGCTCAAGGTTATATTGATAATCCGTATTTGGTTGAGGACACTCTTTTGCAGGCCGTGCGCGATCTTGCTTTGGATATAGCTATTTTGAAAGATGCCCCGAAAAGAATTGAATGTTACGACATATCAAACTTGTCGGGCAAAGAAGCCACCGGCGCCATGGTAGTTGCTATAGACGGCCGCATTTCTCCCAACGACTATCGGCGATTTAAGATCAAACTTACTGCAAAGCCAAATGATGTCGGCATGTTGACGGAGGTGTTAACACGGCGATTTAAGAACAACTGGGACCTGCCAAACCTTTTGGTTGTAGACGGCGGTAAGGGTCAGGTTTCGGCGGCGCTGGCGGTACTCGGCGATTTGGGATTAACCGTGCCGGTTGTGGGTTTGGCAAAGCGCCTTGAAGAAATTGTCTTTAAGGTCGGCAGCGACTACAAAGTCTTGGAGTTGCCAAGAAACAATAACGGTTTGAAACTTTTGCAAAGACTGCGGGACGAGGCTCACAGATTTTCCAGACGGTATCATCATTACTTGCGCATGAAAGGTTTACGTTAGCTTTTCCGGTAGTATAATTGTTTAAATGAGATACGCCATTCGCAGTTTTGTTTTCGCGTACATCTCCGTGTACATAACGCAAGCATACGTTGACGGATTTGATTTTGGGACAGCATTTGTGAGTTCCTTTCTGCTTGTTGTAATAGCTATTGCCCTGCTCAATATGTTTATGATTCCCATATTAAAGCTTGTGTCCGTTCCGTCAACAGGTATTTTTTATGCGGCTATGAGCTTTTTATTAACGTTACTCGTTTTGTATCTTATGACAGTTTTTATTCCGGCGTTTGAAATAAAAAACACAACCTTGCGGGAAGTGGTTATTCCCGGTTTTACATTCTCGGCGAAAACTCTTACAATATACTGGTCTTTGATTGTCTCGTCGGTGTTTGTGAGTTCAATCGTCAATTTTCTAGTTTGGCTTTGCGGTGGTAAAAAATGACATTAAAAATAGTTCAAATCGTAATCTCCGTACTGCTAATGTTTCTTGTACTTATTCAAACAAAAAACGCAGGTCTTTCCAACGCTTTCGGCGGCGGTAGCTTTTTCTACAGGTCAAAAAGGGGTTTGGAAAAAGTTATATTCTTATTCACAATACTGTTGGGCGTTGCTTTGGTAGTAAATTCCTTGTTCCTTTTACTTTTGGGCTAGTATGTCGGGAATTATTGTTGAAGGCGGCGTTCCGCTCACCGGGAGTGTAACAATTTCCGGTGCAAAAAACTCTGCGCTAAAGATTATTCACGCGGCGATGTTTTCGAACGAGGATGTTTTTGTGGACAATGTCCCAAGAATTGAAAACGTGCTGACCGATATGGAAATTATTAGGTTGTTGGGTGGTAAAGCCGAATGGATTTCCAAGAACCGCGTTGTGTTAAACGGCGCGCGTTTGGAGTCGCATGAAATACCCTATGAGCTTGGGAGCAAAAACAGAACTTCTATATTGCTTGCACTGCCGTTGCTTTTTAAATTTGGCAAGGCGCTGGTTCCAAAGCCCGGCGGGTGTCGTATTGGCTTTAGACCTATTAATCGTTGGCTAGAGACTTGGGATGCGCTGGGTTTTAAGGTAGAAGAAAACGCCAAATACTACAGGATTAGTGTAGGTGTGCCCAAGGCTACCAACATTACGTTTAAGATAAATACGCACATGGGAACCGATTGCGCAATCTTATCGTCCATTTTTGTACCCGGGCAAACCACTATTAACAACGCGGCGGAAGAACCGGAAGTTGATGAACTTATTAACTTCTGTAACCTAATAGGCGCGGACATTTCCAGAGTAGAACCGCGTAAGATTGTTGTAAACGGAAAAAACGTGTTTGGACCAACAACAAAGGAATCCGGCGAATTTAGAGTGGGCAGCGACAGAAACGAAGTAGTAACTTTTGCAGTGGCTGCAATAGTTACGGGTGGTAATGTAATCATCCGCGGTGTAGCGCGCAACAGCATACTCTCGTTTATCAGTGCACTTTCAAAGATTGGGTGCGGTTACGAGCTCACCGGCGATGAAATGCGCGTTTGGCACAACGGCCAAGAATTAACACCAATAAACATTACAACCGCTCCGGCACCGGGATTTATGACCGATTGGCAGCCGTTGATTACGCTTCTGTTAACGCTTGCCAGCGGTGAGAGCATTGTTCACGATACTGTGTTTACCGACAGATTTGGGTATATTAAAGACCTGAATAGAATGGGTAGCAAGATTGAGCTTTTTGAGCCCACCCAGCTTGGCCTTGTGTCGGAGGTTAGCGACGAAGGTTATGATGTTGCAAGGCTCGGCGAGCCAAAAACCGCGGCAAAGATAAAAGGGCCAACTAAGCTAAAAGGTGAGAGAATATTAATTCCGGATCTTCGAGCAGGCGCCACACTCATACTTGCGGCTCTTAGCGCAACCGGAAAGAGCGATATATCCGGATACGAAAACGTTGAGCGGGGCTACGAGGATTTTATTTCAAAGCTCACACAACTTGGCGCCCGTATAACTACTTATTAATTTTCCCACAGCCAACACGCCATTCTGCTATACTGCACACTAGCATATGCAAGAGCAACTACTCTATCTTTTCCTTGCAGCAATAGCTTCCGCAGCGCTATACCCGTTTTGGATCGGCTTTGTGTACAAGTTCAATATGGGCGAGGAAGTTAGGGGCGATGGTCCCCAGTCCCATTTGAAAAAGGCCGGTACGCCAACAATGGGCGGTTTGGTGTTTATCCTTACCACCGCGCTACTGACGTTTGTGTTTAACCGTTCGCGAACGCAAACTCTATTTCCGGTTTTTGTTGCTTCGGCTGCAGGGTTGTTCGGAATCGTAGAGGATTTGGCAAAAATATATTTCAAATACAGAACAAGCATTACGGGGACATTTGCAATGGCCAATCAGTCCGGCGGCGTGTTGAAACTAGTGGCGATACCATGGCGGGCGTTCAAAGAATTTTGGCGGGTTGTGGGAAGCAGAACCGACATTGGGCTGCAAACCTATCAGAAGTTTCTGATTCAGGCGGCAATTGGCGGGTTTGTTTCTATGTGGGTGTACTTTAAATTGGGTTGGGATTTTATTTGGCTTCCTTTGCTTGGCGATGTGCACGTTGGCATACTCTACCCGATTTTCATCTTCCTCTTGTTTATAGTAGTTTTAAACTCCGTGGCCTTTACAGATGGCCTGGATGGACTGGCCGGCGGTTTGGGGTTGATTGCAGTTTTAGCTTTCTGGGTGATTGCTAACCAGCTTGGTTATAACTCGTTGGCGTCATTCTGTGCTACCTTTGCCGGCTCCCTGTTACCGTTTTTGTATTTTAACGTAAATCCGGCCAGAATATTTATGGGTAATGTGGGCGCACACGTGCTGGGTGCGGTATTGGTGATGTTGGCTGTGATAATGCACAGAGAGATTGTTCTTTTTCTTATTTGCGGTGTGTTTTTGTTGGATGGTATTTCAAGTCCTTTGCAGCAGCTTTCGGTTAAATTAACTCGAAAGAGAGTATTTTTGATGGCGCCGGCGCACCATCATTTTGAAGTCCTTGGCTGGCCGGAAACAAAGGTAACGTTTAGATTTTGGCTTGTTGGCGCCATGCTATCGTTTGTTGGCATTTTTGTTGCACTGCTATGACCGGCAAAAACCAAACGTACGCGGATAAAACTCTATTGCTTTTAATGGGCTCGCTTCTTCTGTTTGGAGTAATTATGGTATATGACGCAACCGGCGTATTTGCCCAGGGCGTATTCGGGGAAGCCTATAGACTAGTGGTTTTACACGTTGGGTGGATTCTTGTCGGTTTGGTGGGGTTTTTCTTCTTCTATAATTTTGACTATAAAAAAAGTGCGAAAATTGCTTATCCGCTTTTTGCGCTATCAATAGTCTTTTTGCTGATACTGGCAATAGTAGGGGTATTGCCGTGTGCAAACAACATATCATTTGTACCGTGCTTAAACGGTGCAAATAGATGGTTTTATCTAAATCCTTCGCCGCTACCATCCATTCCGTTTCTTGGTGTATTGGGCTTTCAGCCTAGTGAACTCGCCAAGTTGAGCATGATTTTGTATCTCGCGGTAACAATTGCAAAGAGTCTGCAAGACAGGTGGACACCGTTTATACTGTTTCTTGTGATTTCGGCAGGCACATCGCTGTTGGTTCTTTTGCAGCCAAACATGTCTACCGCCACGTTACTGTTTCTAATCGGCGCGGCAATGTATATATCTTCCGGGAGCACGCTCTTGCCTGTGTTTGCAGCGATTCCAACCATGGTTTTGGCGGCTTTGGGCTTTATTTTGTCATCCGATTACAGAAAAGAAAGATTTATCACTTTCCTCAACCCTGGTGCTTCCGGCGACTTGAGCATAGGCTACCACATAAAACAGATTCAAATAGCCCTGGGCTCGGGGGGTATTTTTGGAGTTGGATTTGGCCAGTCGCGACAGAAATTTCAGTACCTGCCGGAAGTAGCTTCCGATTCGCTGTTTGCTATAGTCGGCGAAGAATTAGGCTTTATTGGAACCGCTTTGCTTGTTATTGTCTTTGTCGCGCTTATCTGCAAGGGCTATTCAATTGCTAAGCACGCCCCCGACCCGCTTGGGCGGTTATTGGCTTGCGGTGTAACCACATGGCTGGCTTTGCAATTTTTTATAAATATAGCCGCAATGACACAATTGATACCGCTAACCGGTGTTCCAATTCCGCTTGTTTCTTACGGCGGCTCGTCAATGGTATTTAGCCTCATGGGACTTGGTATTTTGGCAAATGTGTCAAGGAGCATAAAAAGATGAAATTGGTAATAACCGGCGGACATCACACAGCGGCCTTGCCGGTAATTGAAGAAATAAAGAGAAACGCCCCGCGCACGGAGGTTTTTTGGATAGGGAGGAAGTACGCCGTCGCCGGAGACAAAAATTATTCGTTGGAATATCGGGACATAACAGCGCTAAACATTCCGTTTTTTGACCTACAGGCCGGTAAGTTCTACAAAACAGTAGACCCGTTGATTTTATTAAAGTTGCCGGTAGGGCTGATACAAGCGCTTTATTTGCTTGTAAAGCTAAAACCAGCTGCCATTTTGTCTTTTGGGAGTTATTTGGCGGTGCCGGTGGTAGTAGCCGGGTGGTTTCTTGGTATTCCGTCGTTTACCCACGAGCAAACGCTAACAGCCGGTTATGCAAACAGACTGATTGCCATTTTCGCAAAAAAAGTTCTTTTGAGTTGGCCGGAATCTGCGCGCTTTTTTCCAAAGGGAAAAACGTTTATAACCGGGCTACCGTTGCGCGCGGAAATTTTTTCCGTTTTGTCATCGGTTTTTGAAGTCAATAAAGCTTTGCCAACCGTCTATGTAACCGCCGGCAAAACCGGTTCGCACAAAATCAATCTCGCCGTTATACACGCTCTTAAAGACTTGCTGGCTGTTTGCAACATAATCCATCAGTGTGGGGCTAATTCCGTGTTTAACGATTATGAGCTGGCTGTGCAGACGTACGCGGAATTGCAGGAAAATGAAGTGGTACGCGGAAAGTATTGTCCGCGAAGATTTGTCCTTGGAAATGAGATAGGCGAAGTATACGCAAAGTCGACGCTTGTTATATCACGAGGTGGCGCACATACAGTTGGTGAGTTGTTGGCGCTGGAAAAACCTTGTCTGTTGATTCCTATCCCGTGGGTTTCGCACAATGAGCAAAATATAAATGCTTCTGTTCTTGTGAAATCGGGATTGGGAAAGATATTGAATGAATCCGAACTGACAAGCGAGACACTGCTGCTAAACGTTAAAGCATTCTTGGAAAATATCGGCGACTATAAAGTCAAAAACAGTAATCACAGCAGTATTATTGCAAAAAACGCGGCGCACTCAATCTATCAGCAGATTAGCCAATTTTTGCGGTAAGTATGCCTGTACGTAATCGTTCCAAACTTACCCGGTTTTTTGTGTTTGTTCCGTATGTATTAGCTGCTGCGGTTGTGTTCCTTGTCGGTTATTATCTGTTGGTAGAGAGCGGATTTTTTGCCATCGCCGAAGTTGCCGTTTCCGGCGCCCATACGTTTGTAAGCGAAACAGACCTGTCCGCGCTTGTAAACCAGCGTGTCCGCGGACAAAACATATTTTTGCTCAAGTCTGCGGAGTTGGAAAATGTGCTTCTGACAAATTTTCAGGGTGCTAAAGGTGTGGCAGTTGCTAAAGTGTTGCCCAAGAGGATTGTTGTCAACGTCGTAGAAAGAACGCCGCTTGCTGTTATATACAGCAGTGGTTGGTCTAACGGATATCTTGTGGATGATGTCGGATACGTATTGGGCATAGTTGACCCAAAGAAAACGCTTCTCCCAAAAATTGATTATAACGGCGAGCGGAGCGAGACGTTGGAGACCGATGGGACTCACGAAGGAGACGTGCGCGTTGGTTATTTTTTGGACGAAAAACTGGTACGCACTTATGTGGTGATTCTTAAAGCAATTGACCGGGAAAAGCTGCATGCAACAAGCATGTTAATTGGCAAAGATGAATTAATTCTGGGAATTTCCGGTTCGGTTGATGTTGTGCTTGCAACAAATAAAGATATAGACGCGTCTGTTTCAACATTGTCTTTACTGCTTAAACAGTTGGCTGCCGATGGCAGGAAACCTAAAAGGATTGATCTGCGATATGATAAAGTTGTAGTATTATTCTAACCTTATGGCCAGGGAAAAGATTATTACAGCTATAGACGTAGGATCCACCAAGATAAGCACAATTGTTGCCGCGCTATCCGATAGCAAAATATCCGTTATTGGCGTCTCCAGAGTTCCGTCACTGGGCATAAGCAAGGGTAATGTTATTGATATCGACGACGCCGTGGAATCCATCTCAAACAGCCTGGAGCGTGCCGAAAGAATGGCTGGGATTTCAGTCTCGTCGGCGTTGGTGACGGTTAGCGGAAGCCACATTGACACTAAGAACTCACACGGCGTAGTTGCCGTTTCTCATCAAGGTGCGGAAATTACTCCCGACGACGTTGCCCGCGTGACCGACGCCGCGCAAGCCGTTACTTTGCCGTCAACGCAAGAAATCATTCATGTAATCCCGCGCGACTTTGTAGTTGACTCGCAAGATGGTATCCGCGACCCGGTTGGCATGTCGGGAATTAGGCTTGAGGTGGAGACTAATATAATCCACGGTTCCTCAACGGCTATGCGAAATTTGGCCAAGTGTGTTGGGCAGGTTGGCGTTGAGGTGTCGGACTTGGTGTATACCGCTTTAGCATCTTCCGAAGCCGTTTTGACCGATACCGAAAAAGAATTGGGGACCATTTTGCTGGATATTGGCGGGGGAACATCGGCAATGATAATGTTTTTTGAAGGCAGTCCAATTTACTCGTCTGTTTTGCCAATTGGCGGAAAACACATAACCAATGATTTGGCCATTGGTTTGCGCGCAAATATGGAAGCGGCCGAAAAGATAAAAGTGAGGTTGAGTGACGAGCGCGCCAGTTTGTCGGCTTTGGACCACGGGAGTATGGGAGGACTAAAAGAGGATATAGATGTGTCGGAGTTTGACCTTGACATAAATCAGGTTCCGCGAAAACTGCTGTATGAGATTATGGACTCAAGAGTTGACGAAATTTTTAATTTGGTGGCGCTTGAGATAAAAAAAGCCAACCTTGTTGGTAAACTTCCGGCGGGAATAGTTTTAACGGGCGGAGCGGGACTAACCTCCGGAATTGAACGCGTTGCAAAATCGGTTTTGAAGATGCCGGTGCGGGTTGGCTATCCAAAAGGTGTTACCGGTTTAATTGATGAAATTGAAGGCCCGGCTTTTTCCGCAGTGGTCGGTAGCATAATTTACGGGTCAAAGCTAGTAAGAAGCGGCCCCATGTTGTCATTTGAATCCCAACGCGGTAATATACGTAGTGTATTTTCAAAGTTGATTGATAAAGCAAAATCCTTCCTGCCCTAATAGCTAAACGTTGTAGATGTTTGTCAAACCTGGAATAGAAAAATTTGCGAAGATACGGGTTGTCGGAATAGGCGGCGCCGGCTGCAACGTGGTCAACACCATGATTGCCTCGCAGCAAATTTCCGGCGTTGAGTTTATTGCGGTAAACACAGATGCGCAAGCTTTATCCATTAGCAAAGCCACTGTAAAAATTCCCATTGGGCAAGATATAACAAAAGGGCTTGGTTCCGGGTCAGACCCTGAAATAGGCAGACGAGCCGCAGAGGAATCGTCTGACGTTATTAGGTCTAATCTGGAAGGGTCGGATATGGTGTTTATAACGGCCGGCATGGGCGGAGGAACCGGTACGGGGGCGTCTCCGGTGGTGGCTGCGCTAGCAAGGGAGTTGGGCGCGTTAACGGTTGGCGTGGTCACAAAACCGTTCCTTTTTGAAGGTGCACACCGAATGGAGAATGCCGAAAGAGGTATTGCAGACGTAAAAAAAGAAGTGGATGCTTTAATCACCATTCCAAACCAAAAATTGCTCGAAATAGCCGACGACAAAATGTCCATTATTGACGCGTTTAGAGTTTCCGACAGCGTATTGCACCAAGGCGTCCAGGGAATTTCGGATCTAATTGTAATGCCCGGGCTCATTAACGTTGACTTTGCGGACGTACGTGCCGTTATGAAGGATGCGGGTTCCGCGCTCATGGGGATTGGCATCGGGACGGGAGAAAATCGTGCGGTTAACGCGGCGAGGGCTGCAATATCATCGCCGTTGCTGGATATTTCGGTAGAAGGCGCAACGGGAATATTGTTTAATGTTATTGGCGGACCCGATCTTGGTTTGAAAGAAACAAACGAAGCAGCGCAAATAATAAGAGAAGCCGCGAGTCCGGACGCCAACGTAATCTTCGGCACAACAATTGATGAGAATATGAAAGATCAGATAAAGATAACCGTTATTGCGACGGGTTTTGACAACGGTTTACGAAATCAGTTTGGCATTGAGAAGCGTAAGAAGCAGGAGGCCGGATCCGGAGAAGCGCCCAAAACCGATTTTGGATTGCCACAACAGGACTTAGAAGACAAGGAAAGCCAATACGATATCCCTACTTTTCTGCGAAGGTGAGTAAGCAGACATACGCTATTGCATGCTAACTTTTAATGTGGTTGAATTAAAAAACGTTCTAATTTTTGTGAAGTGAGCCTCGCGGGTCGATAAGCTTAACGGCAGTGTAAGGTTATCGTCTCCCGAAGCCGCCTGCCTAATGAATTGGCTAAAAAGTCAACCAACAGACAAGTTCCCTCCTTCCATTAAAACAAAAGTCACCGGTTCAAAAAAAAACCCTACTATTGATTTGACCGATAACGCAAGAACTGTTTTAGAACGACGGTATCTTAGGAAGAACGAAAAAGGTGTTATTGCCGAAACGGTTGAGGAAATGTTTGACCGGGTGGCAAAAACGGTTGCGGCTCCCGATGAGCCTTATAGAGACGTTGCCCAAACGGAAATTGAGTTTTATAACATGCTCACAACAAAAAAGTTTTTCCCAAACTCCCCAACGTTTACCGGTGCCGGTACACCGCTTGGCCAACTCGCGGCTTGTTTTGTGCTCCCGATAGAAGATGACTTGGGTAGAAACGAAGACGGCATTTTTTCGGTTTTGCGCGCCGCGGCGCTGATTCAGCAAGTAGGGGGCGGAAACGGATTTTCTTTTTCGGACCTTCGCCAAAGCGGGGCAATTGTAAAAAGCAGCGGCGGCAAGGCAACAGGGCCCGTTGGGTTTCTGCGCGTTTATGACGCCGCTTTTGGAGAAGTTGCCCAAGGCGGCGCTCGTCGCGGCGCCAACATGGCGGTTTTGCGCGTTGACCATCCGGATGTGCGGGAGTTCATAAGGTGTAAGAGCAGCGAGGGCACAATTTCAAACTTCAACATCTCCGTGGCGGTAACCGACGAATTTATGGAGGCGGTAAAAAAAGACACCACTTACAATCTTATTGCGCCGCAGTCCGGAGAAGTTATTGAATCGCCAAGAGCCCGTGAGATATTTGAGATGATAGTAAAGTATGCGCATCAAAACGGCGAGCCCGGCGTTTTGTTTATAGATGCGGCCAACAGACAAAATCCCGTTCCGCATTTGTACGCGCTCAAGGCAACAAATCCATGCGGCGAGCAGTTCCTAGGCCCGTACGAAAATTGTTGTTTAGGTTCTATCAACCTTGCGCAACACCTAAACGAATTTGGTTCTTTGGACTGGGAAGAGTTAAAACTAACAATTAAACTTGCTACGCACTTTTTGGACAATGTGGTGACTGCAAACAAGTACGTGCCTTCGGTTCCCCAACTAAGAATCGCCGCCGAAAATGCCAGAAGAATAGGCCTTGGTTTTATGGGCTTGGCCGACGTTATGTATTCCATGGGAATAAGGTACGGCAGCGACGAGGCCGCCGAGTTTGCCGCCCAAATTACCGAGTTTATTCGTTTTCACGCCATGAGCACATCTGTGGCGCTTGCAAAAGAGCGCGGGGCATTCTTGGCGATAAAAGGGAGTGTTTATGACCCGGAAAACATAAAATGGCAAGCACCCGCACCGTTGAGTACATTCAGCCACAACTTTGGCAGACCGTCTGTTGTTTGGGATGATGTGTTGACAGGCATTGCGCATTATGGCATAAGGAACGCGGCGCAAACAACCGTGGCGCCCACCGGTGTTATTTCAACCGTGGCCGGTGTTGAGGGTTACGGGTGTGAGCCCGCCTTTGCGTTGGCGTACACGCGGAATGTGTATCAGACCGCCGGTGATGCAGAAAAGCTGACTCTTGATTATATGAGCCCTCTTTTTTCAATGGCTTTGGACAGCCTAAACTTTGATCCCGAAACCAGAAAAAGAGTTGTCGACAAAATATTGAAAACCGGCTCGTGCCAAGATATAGACGAAATTCCCCAGCATATAAAAAATGTTTTCGTTGTGTCGTCCGATATAACTCCCGCCGAGCATATACAAATGCAGGCGGCGATACAGGTTTTTGTAGACAATTCCATATCAAAAACATGCAATTTTCCGGCTACCGCCACACAGGAGGATGTTGCCGCGGCTTATATGTTGGGCTGGGCGTCCGGTTGTAAAGGTCTAACCGTATACGTTACCGGAACCAGAAAAGAAGTGGTGCTTTCGACAAAAGAAACAAAAGATAAGCTTAATTCGCCGATTTCACCGTTGGCAAAGGCAATTCCGGCGGACAGAGGATATAAATTGTCAGGTACCACGTATAAGATGAACACCCCGCAAGGAAAGGCGTTTGTTACGGTGAACAGAGATGAGGCCGGAAATCCGTTTGAAGTGTTTGTGCAGGTAGGAAAGGCGGGGAGCGACTCGTTGGCATTGTCGGAAGCGCTGGGGAGATCTCTTTCCGGGTGGTTGAGAACATCATCCGACCCTACCAGAACTGTAAAAGAAATAGTTGTTCAGCTTCTTGGGATTGGCGGCGCAAGAACGGTTGGGTTTGGCAAAAACAGAGTCAGTTCGGTGCCGGACGCGGTAGCACAGGTTTTAGCGGATGAGTTTGGAATAAAAATTAGGGCAAACGGTTCAAACGTAGTGGAAGATAAACGTCCCGAGGTGTCGGTTGCGTCGTATACAAACATTTGTCCCGAATGCGGCAACAGTTCGTTTATTCAGGAAGAAGGCTGTTCCAAGTGCTTTAGCTGTGGATTTAGCCTTTGTTAATTGTGTTATAGTACTGGAAGTGTGCCCTTCCTTATGGAGGGGTTTTTTGTTAGGCTAAAAGCAACATGAACGGTTTTAAAGAAATACAATCAACAGCCAACTTTGCCGGCTTAGAAAAAGAGCATACGGATCGTTGGGAGAAACTTGGTGTTGTAGAAATGCTAAAGAAGGCGCGCAGCGGATGTGAAGAAAAGGTGTACTACGATGGTCCCATCACGGCCAACAACATGCCTCATTACGGCCACGCAATAACCTGGACGTTAAAAGACATAATCCCCAGATATTGGAGCATGCGGGGCTATTTTGTTTCCCGAAACATGGGGTGGGACTGCCAAGGCATTCCTGTTGAATGGGAGGTTGAGAAAGAGCTGGGTTTTAAAGACAAACGCGACATAGAAAAATTCGGCGTTGCCAAGTTTAACGAACTCTGCAAAAAATCGGTTTTTAGGTACAGGGATAGTATTTTCCAGTACGAAAGGCAGCTTGGGCGTTGGTTTGACAACGCCGATATGTATTACACCATGGATAAAAACTACATTGAAAGCATGTGGTGGTCGTTAAAGGTATTGTATGAGAAAGGTTTGTTGTATGAGGGACACAAAGTTGTTGCTTACTCTACGCGCGCCGGTACCCCGTTGTCTACCCACGAGGTAAAAGACGGCGGCTACTTGGAAATGGAAGACCCGTACGTAATTGTGAAGTTTAAGCTAAATGATCTGAAACATCCGGATACTTATTTTTTGGCGTGGACAACTACTCCGTGGACGATTCCTGGTAATTTATTGCTTGCACTATCGTCAAAGATCAAATACGTAAAAGTAACATGCGGCGGTGAGCGTTATATAATCGCCAAAGATTGCGTTGATGCTGTTTTCAAGGGCAAGGCCTGCGATGGCGTGGAAGACATACCGGCAAAATCTCTCCTGAATATGGAATACCAACAACCCTTTGACTTTTTTGAGAAAAAGCGCAGCGAAGGCTGTTTTAAAGTGGTAGAGGCCGCCCACATTACCACCGACGAAGGCACCGGAATTGTGCACCTTGCTCCCTACGGCGCGGAAGATTTTGACGTGTTTATGACTTTGGGTATTCCGCTGTTTGACTATTTGGACGAAACGGGCAATTTTAACCAAGTCTTGCCAAAATACGCGGGGCTGTTTTATAAAGACGCAAACCAAAAAATAATCGCCGACCTAAAGGAGTCGGACGCGCTTTTTGACACCGGCACGCTGCTTCACCGAATGCCAATGTGCTACAGAACAAAAACTCCCCTCATCTACAAACCAATAAAAAGCTGGTATCTGGCGGTAACCAAAATCAAAGCCAAAATGATAAAAGAAAACCGGCGAATTAATTGGGTACCGCAGCACGTTAGAGATGGCAATTCCGGCCAATGGATAGAAAACGCCAAAGACTGGTCTTTGAGCAGACAAAGATACTGGGGGACGCCGCTACCAATTTGGATTAACGACGCGACCGGCGAAATTAAATTTATCGGATCGTTTGCGCAGTTGAAGGACTTGTCAGGAGTTGCTGTTGTTGACCCGCACAAGCCGTTTGTTGACGAAATAACCTGGAAAGATGAAAAGTACGGAGGTACCTTTAGGCGTATACCGGACGTTATTGACGTTTGGTACGACTCCGGCTCTGTTCCGTTTGCAAAATTGCACTATCCTTTTGAAAACAAAGATGTTTTTGAGAAAAGATTTCCGGCTGACTACATTTCGGAGGGTATGGACCAAACCCATTTGTGGTTTTACACAATGCACGTGTTGGGTGTTGCCCTTTTTGACAGAATTCCGTTTGAAAACGTTGTTGTAAACGGAATGATGCTAGACAAAAACGGTGATAAGTTGTCAAAGAGCAAAGGAAACTTTTTGCCAATGGACACGGTCCTGGAACAGTATGGCGCCGATGTTCTTCGCTACTTTATAACAACATCGCCAATAGTCCAAGGCGAGTTTGCGCGCTTCTATGAAGATGCCCTTGCGACGGTGAGAAAAGAATTCTTTTTGCTCGTTTGGAACTCGCTCAAATATTTTCTCACGTACGCCAAGCTGCACAACTACGCGCCATCGCTTGCGCAACCAACATCCCCGGCCGTTTTGGACGTGTGGATACTGGCGCGTTTACAAGAGACCATAAACGCAATGTGTGAAAATCTTGACAAGTATTTAATAATGAACGCGGCTAAAGCGCTGGCGCCGTTTGCGGTCGACCTGTCTACGTGGTACATAAGAAGGTCTCGGGAAAGACTCAAGCTGGGAGATCTGGCCGCTCTTGGGGTTTTGTACTACACGTTTGTGATTTTCTCAAAGCTAATGGCGCCAATTCTACCTTTTCTCTCCGAAACTTTATATAGTCTTTTGAACGCAAATCAGTTATTCGGGCTTGATTCGGTTCATTTAGATTTATATCCGGAAAGAATCAAGCTAACAGCCGCGCAGGAAGAAGTATTAAAGGTAATGACAAATACCAGGCGCGTTGTTTCCTTGGCGTTATCGGTAAGGGATACAGCGGGAATTGGCGTGCGCCAGCCTTTAGAGACGCTGTTTATTTTGAGCAAAAAGGAGCAGATGCGCATTTATGATGAGCTTGTCAAAGATGATGTAAATGTCAAAAATGTGGTGATGGCTTCCGATGCAAAAGAATTGCCCGGCGGGCTTGCGAGTGCTAAAGATGGCGATGTTTTTGTCTATCTTGATTTGACGCTCTCACAAGAGTTGAAAGAAGAGGGCGCCGTGCGGGAACTGGTGAGAAAAATACAGGATATGCGCAAAAGAAACGGTTTGGGTGTAACTCAAAAAGTGTCTGTAGTTGTAGACGGTAAGGACGTGCCTGAAAAACTGCTTCTGACCTTTGGCGATGTGCTCAAACAAAAAGTGTTGGCTACTAAGATAATCCGAGGTGATAAATATGAACTTACTCCGCAGGATTGACGCGGGAGTTGCTCTTGCGCCATTGCTCATCTTTAGCATTGGGGCTGTAACGCTTTTATCCACTTCTTCGGATAGAGTGACCAATCAGTTGTTTTTCTTTTCATTTGGCTTGGCGCTGTATATCCTTGCCGCTCTTATTGATTATGAGTTTTATAAGCATTATTGGTTTGTTGCGTACGGTGTTGTTGTAGCACTGCTGGCGCTAACATACTTGGCCGGACATGTTGTAGGCGGCGCCGCGCGCTGGCTTAACCTCAGCTTATTTACCATCCAGCCGTCTGAATTTGCAAAAGTAGCCGTAGTTATATTTACTGCATCTTTAATTTCAACGCTCAAGCGACGCTCTCTAAACCCAACCTTTCTTGTCAGGCTTACGGCGCTTTTTCTGCCCGTGTTGTTCTTGGTTGTTGTTCAGCCGGACCTTGGGACAGCAATAATACTGCTCCTGATTTTTGTAGGGATATTGTTCTACGCGGGCGTGAACAAAATATATTTTGTTTTGGCGTTTGTTGTTTTGGGGCTATTTTCATCGCCGATTTGGGCAAACCTGCACGATTATCAGAAAGAAAGAATAATTGTGTTTTTAAACCCTACGCTTGACGTGGCGGGTTCCGGATACAATGTGATTCAATCTACTATTGCAATAGGGTCCGGCGGTTTGCTGGGTCGCGGTTTTGGTCACGGCACGCAAACCCATTTGCAGTTTTTACCCGTTTACTGGACCGATTTCATTTTCGCGGCTTTTGCCGAAGAATGGGGTTTGGTGGGTGTAGTTTGCATTTTAGTTTTCTACGCAGCATTGCTGGTTAGCGTGCTTCGCATTTCTTTCAAAGTTGAGAGCAGCTTTGGCAGCCTGCTTTGTGCCGGAGTCTTCATTTTGTTTTTCTCGCAATTTGGCATAAACGTTGGTATGAACCTTGGCATACTGCCCGTAACCGGCATTCCCCTTCCGCTCGTATCTTACGGCGGCAGCTCGTTGGTAACGTCTTTATTCCTGTTGGGCTTGGTGCAGTCGGTTTGGATTCACAGACGGGGCCGATGATGGTATATTTAGTGCACCTATGCCTGCTTTCATCGTTGTTTCTTTGAGCGGCAATCAACTTTATGTCAGCGCCGACCCTGGTTTGGCCAACGGCTTTACCGCACAGACCAGAATAATGCCGCCCGGCGCGGTTGACAACTCGCAAATTGTTGACGCCAAAGTATTTGCCAACATCCTCGCCGAAGCCATTGTTGCCCTTGTTGGCCCAAATGCCAAAAACTCGACACTGCACTTTCTGGTTGAGCCGCAAGACGTTTATGTGCGGTTTATTTCAACCAGAAAAGACAGCGGCGATGTGTCATCGCAAATAGAGGCCGAAGTGGCAGCCAAGCTGGAAGGTGTGAATGTTGCCGATCTTTACTATTCGTGCCAGAAAATAGCCCCGTTTGTGTTTCAATTTGTTGGTATAAAGAAAAATGCGGTGTCAGCGTACCTGGAGGTTGGAAGTAGCCTTGGTATTCCCGTTGCCGCCGTTACGCCTTGGGTTTTGCTTCTGCCCAAATATGTGAATAAAGGCGCGCCGTGTGTATTTCTTGCGAGGCGCCTTGACAACCAAATAGTGGCATTGTCCGAACTAAACGGAGTTTATTTCTCGGAAGCGTACACGGAGGATAAATCGGTTGAGGAGTTGCAAACGCTGGTGCAAAAGCTTTCGGTGTATGAACGGTCAAAGCCCATACAAAATGTGTATACGCTTGATTATGAACAATTTAGCTTAAGTAGCAGTTATGTTGTGGCGGAACTGTTTGCCGACGAAAAGTTTGCCAAGTGGCCGCAGCACAAACTGCACGTGTTGTACGAAAGCGTGATGGCAGCCGATCCAAACGGCGCGTTGTTTGGCACGCAGCTAAATCTGCTCAATTTGCTGCCGGTACCGGTTGGCTCGCAAAAGCAAAGCTCGCTGGTATACGTTGGTGCGACGCTTGGCGTTGTTTTGTCCGTTGGGGCTTTGGTGGGCGGAATTATGATGCTCAAGAATTCCGGGAGGAGTGCTTTGGAAAAAGTGCAACAGCCGCAGCAGGTATTGAGCGAAGCTACGCACGAGGCAACCGAGTCAACGCAAACCACGCAGTCCCAGCAATTGCCGGAGCTAAAGCGCGATGATATTAGGCTGCGCGTTGAGAACGGTGCGGGCGTGGCGGGTGTTGCCGCCAAATCCCGCGACGAGTTACTAGCCCTGGGCTACCAGGTTGTTTCCATTGGGAACGCGGCGGAAAACAGAAGCGACACGCTTGTGCGCATGAAGGCCGACAAACGTGTTTACAGGGACCTGTTATTTTCCGATCTGAAAGACAAGCATGATGTTGTGATAGAGGATACCTTGGCCGCCGATGCCGAGTACGACGTTCTCGTCGTAATAGGTGCAAAGTGACTCTAGAGGCATTTCTTTGTCGCAACTGCGGTAAAACCGTGCCTCACGCGGCATGGGGCACAAAAAACAGAAATCACTGCCCGGGTTGTTTGTATTCGCTCCACGTTGATGATAAAGTCGGCGATCGGCTGTCGGCGTGCAACGGGCTTATGGAGCCGATGGGCAAAATTGTAAAACCAAATGGCGAGGAAGTTCTTGTACACAAATGTCTAAAGTGCAGCGAAGTGCGAAAAAACCGCATCGCCGGCGATGACTCCGTTGCCGATGTAGCCGCGCTTGAAACAATGCACTTCTTATAGTATGCTGCTGTGAGCATATGGGATACGCAATTGTAAAAATAGGCGGAAGCCAGATAAAAGTGGAAGAAGGCCAAACCATTAAGGTGCCAAGGGTTAAAAGCCCTAGCTTTGATGTTCTAGCCTACAACGATGGCGCAAAGCTGACCGTTGGCGAACCACTGTTGACTAATGTAACCGTAAAAGCTTCTATTACCGCCGAAACCGCTGAAAAAACCAGAGTAGCCCGCTTTAGAGCAAAATCCCGGTACAGAAAAGTAAAAGGACACAAGCAACCATATTCGCAAATTAGAATCGACAAAATTTTAGTAAAGGCAAGCAGAAAACATGGCGCATAAAAAAGCCGGCGGCGCAAGTGCCCAACAAAAAGGGAATGTTGCCGGAAAGCGACTTGGCATTAAAGTTTCCGGCGGAAGCGTTGTTAAGCCGGGCCAGATTATAGCAAGGCAGCGCGGCAAAACTTTTCTTCCGGGCAATAACGTTGGTATGGGAAAAGACTTTACCATTTATTCTTTGGTAAACGGGATAGTAGCTTTTGTGTACGCAACTCGCAGGAAAAAGAAAATAAACGTTGTGTTGTCAAAGCAGTCGCAAGCTGCTTAACGGTAAAATAACCATCACCGCGCGTCCTACTATGAATTTTTTGTCAACTGCTCCCCATGTTCGGGAATCCACGCTGTTTTCTTTGTTATCGCCAAGCATATAGTAGGCATCTTCCGGGATGGTTATACCGTTTATAACGCTGTTTGGCAATCCTTCTATCCTTTTAATCACGTGTATGCCTCTTTGTTTCGGGTGTTCAAATATCACAATCTCGTCTTTTTTGAAAGGTTCAAACTTGAAGGTGATTTTTTCCGCGAGAACGAATTCGTTATTCTGAAGGGTTGGATTCATTGAAGCGCCAACTACTCTAACGGGTTGAACAAGGAAAAGGAAGACAAAAATAAAGATGGCTGTGCAAATTGCCATTGCGCCAAATACTTCCTTTAAAGCTTTTACCAGTGATTTTTTAAGGCCGCTCATATGGAAATTCTAAGCCTGTTATAGTATTCTGGCTACAAGAAAGAGGTTTGGTCACTTAGCTCAGCTGGTTAGAGCGCTGCGTTCACATCGCAGAGGCCGTAGGTTCAAATCCTACAGTGACCACCATTTTTGGGCAAGGAATTTGAGTTGTATGATGATAGCTTGTGTTAGCGGGTCCTGTCTAGCATTTCCCCCACGACCGCTCGCCGCCTTTCTGCCCCGCCAGGGCGGGACAGGTGTCGGCTGCGCGTCTTTATGCAGGGCGGCACCCTGCACCCATGCTAGTCACCCGCTAACACACTAAATTCTCCTACAGCTCAAATTCCTTGCCCAGAACCTCCCACAGCTCCTGGTAGCCGCCGTCGTAGCCCAGGGCCCAAATACCAACACCCAGCAGGTTTTTCTCCTTAACTAAGTTGTACTTTATTTTCAGCGAGTCGGGGTTGTCAAAGTAAACTTCCCGCGTTGCGCCCGTTTCATTGCTAATGTATGTAAAGTACGGTGACTGGCCGGCGGTGTCCCACAAAATTTCCGGCTCGTATTTGAGTTTGGTCTCCATAACATCGGCGTAAGTTTGGGAGTCCGAATAGCCGTCCGAGTCGTTTCCCGGTATTCTCTTGGAGTTGGCCTCCGCGGCTTCTACCACCCAGTTGTACCCGTAATACGGCACACCCATTATCAATTTGCTCGGCGCGACGTTGGACAGGTAATCGGCCAGCATTGATGTTATATCGTATTCGTGGAATTTCCCTGCGCCGCCAATTGGAGCCACCGGTCCGGCGTATTCAGACTCCGGCCTGTGAAAGTCATACGCCATAATAAAAAGCGCGTCACTCACTTTTGCCAATTCTTGCGGAATTGTGAGGCGGTTTCGCAAATGTGCGTCGGCAAAGCTTGAGACAACAACAAAAGAGCTGCCGTACTTTTTATCCAATTTTTCGTTTAAGAAGCCCACAAACTTTGTGTACCTGTCCGCGGCTGTTCTCTCAACTTCGCCCGTGTATTCAAAGTCCAGGTTTACATTTTGCATGCCCGCGTAATCCAGTTCTGACTCAAGGTTTGCCGCAAGGGTAGCCCAGCACTCTTCACAAGCCAAAAAGGAGTCGGAAACTTCATCATCGTGAGATATTACGGTCACCGAAAATCTTACGTTTTGTTTTTTGCCCCCTTTAATCAAATCTTTCAGCGCTTTGCTGTTTCGCCACGAACTGTACCCTGATTCGTCTTTATCAAAAGTTCCGTCTTTTTTTATGTGGAGAGCAAAAAAGGAAATATCCGTAACTTTATCCGTGTGAATGTGTTGGGCGTTTTCCAGGCTCCAGTATGGCAAAAAGCCGTAAACAACTTTTTTGGCGAGCTGTGTTTGTGATTGTGCCGCAAGGCTAACCGAGTCGCCAAACGGGGAGAGCGCGGCGTTGGCCGCTTTTGTGTTCCTAACAAAAACCGCGGCGATTGCCAGCAGAACAACACCCAGAAAAACGTCTATTGTGAGTACTATTCGCCTGTGCACACCACCATTATACAGGTCCGGGAAATGCTAGAATGCAGGCAGTATGATGAAAAAAGGCATTTTTGCTGTGATCTTAATTATGGTTGTTGTGTTTGTGCTTATTGGGCGCAACGAATTTAAGAAAGATACTCAGCCAGCAGCACCCGAACCGTATAGTCGCAGCTCCTTCAGCGCGCCGCAGTCAAAATGCGAAACCGGCGCAACCCTTGACTATTATTACTACGAAGCCGCGAAAACGGAGTACAAGAACAACAAGTTTGGGCTCTACATATACGCTGAAAACAAAGACTTTTTCAAACTTGCTTCCCAACTGGTAAATTCAAACGGCGGGGATTGGGGCTATGTTTTAATCCCGTATAACGTCAAAGATAGAGACGAGTCAAAATGGGCCTCCGCGTTTGACAAGCTAAACGAGTACCACCTTATTCCGATAATCCAGCTGTGGGACGCTGATCCAAGCGACTACGAAGACGACACAAAAGATGCGGCCAAGTTTCTCAACCGGTTTCTGTGGCCAATCAAAACGCGCTACGTAAGCGCATACAACGAGCCGAACGACGCCAAGTTCTGGAAGGGTCACGCGGACCCAAAAAGTTACGCAAAAGTATTAGCGTACACAATAGACGCATTCAAAGAAGAAAATCCGGACTTCTTTATACTCAACGGCGCCTTTAACACCAGCGCACCAACAACCGGCGATTATATGGACGCGTTTGACTATATGGCGCAAATGAACGAAGAAGTTCCGGGAGTTTTCGAGAAGCTTGACGGTTGGGCTTCTCACCCATACCCGCAGCCAAACTTTGCCGGTGGGGTTTATGCCACCGGAAGGTGGAGCATTACCGCGTACAGAAACGAGCTGTTGTATCTAAAGGAAGTACTTGGTGTTGCAAAAGACCTTCCCGTCTTTATAACCGAAACCGGCTGGGCGCACGCGGAAGGAGAAAATTGGAACGCTTCGTATTTGCCGGTGACCAAGGTGGCCGAAAACTATAAAAACGCATATACCAACGTTTGGTTGAACGACGCGCGGATTGTTGCAGTAGCTCCCTTCACGATTCGCTACGACCCGCCGTTTGACCACTTCTCGTGGGTCAACAAAGACAATGTTCCTTATCTACACTTCCAAGTTGTAAAATCACTACAGAAAGTTGCCGGCGAGCCGCCCAAGTTGATAAAGGCAAAGCTGCAAATTCCATGCTAATCACAGAACTTGCCAAAAAAATAGCCTCAAATACGCTTTACCAAATGATTGGCAAGTTGGTCACCATGGCCGTTACCATCGCCGTAACCGTTATTGTCACCCGTTTGTACGACAGAGAAGGTTACGGGCTGTTTAACATAATGCAGGTCTTTCCGGCGCTCTTTTTTGTAATCGTCGATTTTGGTTTTAACGCAATTGCCACCCGCGAACTCTCCAAAAACACGGACCGCGCACAAACCTTTATTGGCAACATAATCTTAATGAGGCTGGCGTTTTCGGCGATATTAATTGCGCTGTGCGTTTTGGCTCTGCAGTTTTTTCCGTATAGTCCTCAGCTAAGACTTGGCATTTACATGAGTTTGTTCTTGATTGTCACGCAAGCCATGGTTGCCACCACCAACATAATTTTTCAGGTTAAGCTAAGGTACGACTATTCTATGTGGAGTTTGGTTTTGGGAAGTACTGCTGTTTTAGCCCTTGTTCTTGGCCTGGCGCGCGTGGGGGCCGATATAGTTTGGCTTAGCTTTAGCTATGTTATTGGTGGGCTTGTAACGTTTGCAGCCGGTTGGTATTTTGTGAGGAGGTTGGGCGTTCAGGTGCATCTTAAGTTTGACGCGAGCACGTGCTCTTTTTTGCTCGCGCAGGCGTTACCCATTGGGCTTATGTTTGTTTTTAGCCAAATAAACTTTAAAGCCGACTCAATAATGCTTTCGGTTCTGGAGCTACCAAAAAGTATAGGTTTGGGCAACACCGAGTCTGTTGCATTATACGGCTTGCCATACAAAATCTTTGAGGTTTTGCTTGTGGTTCCAACCTTTTTCATGAACGCAGCCTATCCGGTGTTTGTCAGAAAAATGACGGAAGGGCAACCTTTTTTGAAAAACGTGTTTTTCAAGTCGACGGGGGTTTTGCTGGGATTGGGAGTTTTGGTGAGTTTGGTTGGAATAGTGACTGCGCCGGTTGCGGTTGATTTGTTGGGGGGAGAGCAGTTTGCGCAGTCGGCTTTGGTTTTGCGATTGTTGCTAATTGGCATGCCCATTTTTTACGCTACGCAACCTATTGCATGGTTGCTGGTTACACTGGATAAACAAAAACATCTGCCGTACATATATTTAGTCGCGGCTGTGTTTAATGTGAGCATGAACTACCTTTTTATCACAAAGTATTCGTTTTACGCATCGGCGATAATTACGTGGGTTTCCGAACTGCTCATTCTTGTACTGCTTATTGCGGCTGCCGGAAAGGCTTGGAAAGCCAAATATGCTTAAGTACGGGTTTTATGCGTGCGTCTTCCTTTTGTCGCTTGGACAGTTTGCGGTGATTGGTAGAACTGGCTTGGGCACTATGAGTGTTTCCGACTTGGCAGTGGCAGCGTTTGCGCTGGCGGGATGTGCGTACTTTTTGGCTAGGAAAAGGGCTGCCGTACCAAAGTATTTGCTGGCTTTCTTTGTTTTTGCTTTTGTTGCCATGCTTAGCCTTGGGTTTAACTTTCACAAACTTGCATTTGAAGACTTTGGCGTTGCGTTTTTGTACTTAGCAAGATTTATTGTCTATTTGCTGGGTGGTGTTGTTTTATACAATATGTTGCGTACAAAGATGATGGCGCCAAGTGCGATATTGGCCGCTTTTGGTGCTTCGGCGATTTTTGTGGCCGTTGTTGGGTTTATTCAGCTGGTTGTGTTGCCGGACTATTCGGTGCTGGATTTGGCGTTGGGGTTTGACCCCCACAAAAATCGCCTGGGTTCAACCTTCTTTGACCCAAACTTTACCGCGGGTTATCTGGCGCTTGTGGTCTCGCTTTTGCTGGGAAGCATACGCGGCAAAAAATCCGGCGCTGCGCTTAAATTGGTGCTTGCTTTGGCGGTTTTAACCATCGCCGTGTTTCTGACTTTTTCCAGAAGCGGGTGGCTAATGCTGGGTGTGGTAGTTTTTGTGTTTGGAATGCTTAGATACAGGTGGATGCTGCTTGCGGCCTTACTCATTGCTTTTCTCGCGTACTTTGCCGTTCCGCGCGTGCAAACAAGAATAACCGGCGCCACGGACCCGGCCGATTCGGCAAGATTCAGGCTTATCTCGTGGAAAAACACCGCGCTTGTTGCATCGGACAATTTAGTCACCGGTGTTGGTTTTAATGCGTTTAGGTTTGCCCAAAAAGAATACGGCTTTTTTGACCCGGGGAGTTTTGGCGGCAACGCGGGCGGGGGATCGGATTCAAGCTTTCTGCTGGTTTTGGCCACAACCGGGGTTTTGGGTTTTGCCATATTTCTCTTTGCCTATTTTTATCCGGTGATTGGCGGCGGTTGGAAAACAGTCGGAGCTTTGCCTTTGGTTGCAGCCTTGGCCGGGCTCTTTGTTCACAGCCAGTTTGTAAACTCGGTCTTTTTCCCGCCGATATTGTTTTTGCTCTTTTCGACGCTTGCGGTGACTAACTTTCTTTTTGATAAATGACGTGAATAATTTTCTCGGCTTTGTTGCCGGCTTTGTCCGTTGCAGCCACTTTAATCTCAACGCCGCCTTCGTCAACACCGAGCAAAATCTCAAAGCTTAAATCAGGCCTGGAAATTGCAACTTTGCCGTTTATAATCACCGTTGCTTCTTCATTTAGCTTTCCCGTTACGGTTACGCGCCTGTTTAGATTTTTCACCGCCTCGCCGTCTTTTGGCGATGAGATTGTAATTTCCGGCTTATCATCGTCGGAAATTACGGTGATGGTTTCGGACTTTGGGCTTTCGTTGTTGTTTGAGTCCGCGGCCTTGACAAAGATTAGATTTTT
>Ga0209210_1000350_pt1 | contig 50449 bp, 50 predicted proteins | sample RifGroA1_FD_183991 | JGI IMG/M metagenome (GOLD analysis project Ga0209210, IMG submission 183991) | Contaminated groundwater microbial communities from Rifle, Colorado, USA - Rifle Groundwater A1 (SPAdes) (version 2) | ecosystem: Environmental > Aquatic > Deep subsurface > Groundwater >...
GCAATAGCCAAGGCAAAGAAACAGTTTAATGTTGAAGGAATCGTGACGGGAGCCATAGAATCTGTTTATCAAGCGACAAGAATACAGAAAATCTGCGATGAATTGGATTTATGGTGCTTCAATCCACTTTGGCAGACTGACCAGCTGGAACATTTAGATGAATTGGTCAAACAATGCTTCAAAATAATCATAACGGGAGTTTTTGCCGAGCCGTTCACTAAAAAATGGCTTGGAAGAGAGATAGATGATAAATCTGTTAAGGAATTAGCGCATTTGCACAAGGAATTTAAGATAAATCCCGCGGGAGAGGGCGGAGAGTTTGAAACTTTGGTCACTGACGGGCCCGATTTTAAGAAAAGACTGGAAATCAAAGAATCTGAAGTGTTTTACAAGAACTTCAACGGATTATTTAAGATCAAAAAAGCGGAGCTGGTGGATAAGAAATGATACTAATAATCGATCTTTGCTATGAAAAAGATTCTTTAAGTAATCTTGAATTTGTCCAGCCGATAAGAAGGATTGTTGAATCTGCGCATAAAAACACAAAAGTCCTGCATTTTACTGAATTAGACAGCGAAACAATCGGTCATTCAGAAAAAATTATACTTTGCGGAACTGCTCTGAAAGACAATGAGTTTGTCTGTCACAGAGATGAATTTGAATTCTTGAAAGATTACAAAAAACCGGTTTTAGGGATATGTGCAGGAATGCAGATGATTGGACTGGTATTTGGTGCAAATATAATAAATCAAAAAGAGATTGGAATGACGCAGATATTGACAAAAGATAATATTTTCAAAGACAAAATGGTTTCCGTTTTTGAACTTCACAACCACAATATCACTTTGCCTCGGGGATTTACAGAGATAGCCTACAATGACAAAGGAATGCAGGCAATAAAAAATGATAATATGTACGGGATTACATTCCATCCTGAAGTAAGAAACAGGGATTTTATTTTAAGTTTCCTGAAACTATAAAATACCGAATATATTCTGGATGATTTCTTAATATTCTTGATATAGTCTGCAAACAATTAACTACACTGTCTGCGGGATAATCCCTTACAACGTTTCCACTGGACAAGTGCGCGTGAGCTATTTAAACAGGACAATTCTTAAAAAAATAAAAGAATGGCCGAATTGGCCAAGGTGCCTAGTTGATTGCTAAGCGAGTATTTAACCGTACTCATACGGGTTCAAATGTTCGCTATGGGAAATCCAGGCAACTGAATATCCCGTCCTCGCCGAAATTATATTATTGATATTTTCGCATTTATTTTCTCAACAGTTAAATTTATATACCATTTATTCTCAAGAATTCTTGAGGTGGTATTAAATGTTAAACAAATATTTTAGGGCTCATCACGACAAGTTATACGTTGTGTTCAGAGTGATAGTTGGTTTGCTGTTCTTTGTGCATGGAGCGCAAAAGCTATTCGGCTGGTTCGGAAGCAAAGGAGCAGCAACAGCGTTTACAATGTTCTGGACGGCGGGAGTTATCGAATTAGTAGCTGGCCTGTTAATCGCTGTCGGATTGTTCTCAAGACTTGCTGCATTAATAGGCGGATTGGAAATGATAGCTGCATACTTCATAGCGCACATTCCGCAAGGAATCTTTCCGTATGAAAACGGCGGAGAATTGGCTTTGTTATACTTAGCTGCATTCTTTGTTGTCCTGATAAATGGAAACGGAAAAGCTAACTTAGAAAAATCAGTCTGCAGGAAAGAGTGCTTCTAAGCACTTTTTAATTTCTTTTTTTAATATATTATTCTGTATGCAGCAATAAACAAGATTATGTTGACAATATAAACAGAACTGCAAACAATACATAACCCTTTAATCTTGAAGTACTGGACATAACCAAGATACAAACTTGCTATTATTGAAAGTGCAGATAGATAAAGAACATAACTCAGGTTATAAAAGCTTAAAAAAAATATGACAATATAAAACAATACTCCTGCAAGTGAATTAGAAAATCCGTCAAATATCCTTGAATACTTGCTGTTTACAACCTTGCTGCAGCTCACTGTGTCTGTAATGTCGCATAATGCTTTGTAGTGATGATTCTTCTTTATCCGTATTTCAACGTAATAAGAATACAAAGAAAGAAGCAAGCCAATAATGGCGATTGTTTGTATTATCATTTCACAATAAGAGTCCCTTTCATTTCTCTATGTCCTGCTCCACAATATACTGAGCATTTGAAAGTGAACTCTCCTTTTTTGTCAGCTACGAACTCTATTGTCTCTTCAACACCAGGCTGCAAATTCACATTAATGCTGTAATCAGGAAGAGCAAAACTGTGCTCAACATCAACACTTTTAACAGTTAACTTGACTGCATCTCCTTGATTGACAGTTATTGTAGAAGGCTCAAACTCCCAGTTCTTTGCAGTCATAGTAAATTCTTTTACAGAAGATACATCCTTAACTGCATAAGTTGTTGCTGGCGTATTCGTCTGTGAAGAACAAGCTGCCAATATTAATACAGTTAGTAAAAAGAGTAATCTTTTCATGAAATATCTGAACAATGGTTGATTTAAAAATGTTACGTATTGAATCGTTTATCTAAGCAATACTTATCTGCGCCGTATAAGAACACAACAAATGAAGCGACAGCCAAGGCATAATCTCTAATTGCTATGTCATTATATCCTAGGCCAATTGCTATCCCTAAAACATGCAAAGCAATCAGTAAAGAAGACGTCCTTGTCAAGAATCCGACCAACAATAAAGTTCCAAATATAACCTCAAATATGCCGTTGACGACCATAAACGTCAATGAAGAAAACGGAATCAAATTAGTAACGGAAAGAGATAAATAGCCCACCAATGTGCTTGGAGAAAGAACGTTTGTCAATCCAAACCAAAGCATAAGAAGAGAGATTCCTATCCTCAACACAACTGGCGCGTATTGTTTGTACGTGTTCATAGTTTCTTATTCATTCAATTGTTTTTAAATTTATTCTAAACAGAATAAGTTGTGATAATTATCTTTCTGCAAGAAAGCGCTGTATCTCTGCAGTCTTATCCTGATTTAATGAAATATGATCATCATAACTGCTGCCAGTCCTCTTTTTGGTAATAATAACCCAGACATCATTTTGTAGTTCTTTGAGTGCTTTGTCTATTGCTCTTTGTCCTGCTGGTCTTATTCTGGTTTGTTCTGGGAGGCCCTTCATAACAAAATCAAGAGGGTATGTTTTCCTCCCCACATATTAGATCTCACCAGCTTGTTTAGAATTAGGCGTTTTATAGAAATTACGTCTTCCATAGCTCAGTTTTAGGATACGGGATTTAAATAGATTACCCTCTATATTTATATATTGATGTATAATAACGAAAGATTTAAATAGTTAGGAAAGTACCAACTAGTTATGGAACAAGAATCAATATTTTTGGATGCTGTTGGAGATAGTCCAACAATGAGGATAATGCAGCATTTAATTGAAGGCAGAGATTTTGACTATACTTTGACTGACTTAATTGAATCTGGTGTCAGCTGGGGGACTCTGCATACTGTATTTCCTAAACTAATCAAACATGGAATTGTTGTAAAAACAAGAGAAGTCGGAAGAGCAAAATTATATAAAATAAATAAAGAGAATATTGTCGCTAAGAAATTGATTGAATTATATGATTATTTGATACAGAAATCACTTGAACAATTGAAGAATAAGAAGAAAGTAATTATCTCTGCCTGATTAAAGTGTGCAGCAATCATCCGCCACTAAATTAATAAAGGGTTATTTACAAATACTAAAATATGAAGAAGCTGGAAAAGGCAACTTTTGCAGCAGGATGCTTCTGGGGGATTGAAGCTGCATTCAGAGAGATTAAAGGAGTTACTGATGTTATTTCTGGTTACATAGGAGGAAACACAAAGAATCCAACGTATGAGCAAGTTTGTTCCGGAAAAACAGGCCATGCAGAAGCTGTTGAAATAACATTCAATCCTGAGATTGTTTCCTATAAAAAACTGCTTGAAATATTCTGGAAAGTACATAATCCGATATCATTGAACAGACAGGGATTGGATATCGGAACAAATTACCGTTCAGCAATCTTCTATCATGATGAAAAACAAAAACAGGAAGCGATTGAATCCATGAAAAATGCGCAAAAAATGTTTAAAGATAAAATAGTCACAAAAATAACTAAAGCATCAGAATTCTATAAAGCAGAAGAATATCATCAAAAGTATCTGGAAAAGCACGGGAGACATATCTGCTAATATTATAAATAATCTATCATTTACACCGCACTCAGGCAAAATTCTCGTTTTAATAATTATAAAATAAAAAACGTTTTTGCCGCCGGCTTGACCCTTGCTCGTTAAGCAGACTGCCGTTTCTCCGTAAGGGGCACAATCTCTGCAAAACGTCGAAGCAAAGCTGTGCCCAATTTTGGCAAAGCCAAAATGGGCCCATCTCGATTTCATCGAGATTGGGCACAATTTACGCTGTTGCAACCCTCTCCGGCAAGTAATTCTAATTTTATCTTGGGTCTCACGTTGTGGCGGCAAAACTAACATTTTAAATCATCATAATAACCTTTAAAAATAAGCCAGTCTGCATATAACATATGGTAGACAAGCATTCTAAGGGTGACAATAATGACACCTTGATTGAGCTAAAAAATGTATGGAAAACATACGATATGGGTCATGTAAAGGTTCATGCTTTGAGAGGGATGGACCTCAAAGTAAAGAGAGATGAGTTCATCTCGATAATGGGGCCTTCCGGTTCAGGAAAATCAACTGCGATGAACATGGTAGGAGCTTTAGATGTGCCGAGCAAAGGAACAATCCTTCTTGGCGGCCATGATATATCAAAACTTCATGAATCTGATCTGGCACAGATAAGGGGGAGAAAAATAGGATTTATTTTTCAGCAGTTCAATCTCATCAACACATTGACCGCAAAAGAGAATGTCATGCTGAGCATGATGTTCCAGGGAAAGGATGAAGCTGCAAGAATGAAAAGAGCTGAGGCATTACTGGATTTAGTCGGCTTGTCAGACAGAATCAATCACAAGCCATCAGAACTTTCGGGGGGGCAGCAGCAGAGAGTTGCCATTGCAAGAGCATTGGCAAATGACCCGGAAATTATCCTTGCAGATGAGCCAACAGGAAATCTGGACTCAAAATCCGGGGAAATAATCATGGAAATACTCACAAAACTGCATGTAAAGGAAGGCAAAACCGTCATTTTAGTCACCCATGACGCCCATGTCGCCCACCATGCCGAAAAGATATATTTATTAAAAGACGGATTCATAGAAGGTTCTAAGGCAATAAAGCGCCAGATGCACGAAAAGGTCCTTGAGAGGGGCTGGGACCATAAAAAGATCGGTGAAGGATTATTATGAAAAAGAGCATAGTGTTTTTGACATTCTTATTGTTGATTGTCCCTGTTTTTGCTGTCTTAAATGAATACGGCGGCCTAAATGTCGAATATAATAATTATCTGCACATAGCAAGCATCAAATACGAGCCTTATCCCGCAGAACCTGGCAAATATTTCGATTTATGGATTAAAATTCAGAACTCCGGGATTGACAAGGCAGATGTCAAATTCAAGTTGATTCCGAAATTTCCTTTCAGCCTTGACGCAAATGAAATCGCCGAAAGAAATATTGCCGGATTAAGCGCAGGAGAGACCACGCTGCTTCATTATAAGATAAGAGTTGCTTCATCTGCTGTCGAGGGAAGCACCCCTCTTGATTATGAAGCACAGGTTGGAAATGCCAGACAGTCTGCAAACATGAATATATGGGTACAGACTATTGATGCCAATGTCGACATAAGTTCAGTAAAAACACAGATTCTTGTTCCCGGAAAGATAACTCCTGTTGAGATTAATTTGGAAAATAAGGCTGACTCTCCTATGAATAACATAGTTGTGAAGCTGGATTTAACAGCAACAACCCTGCCTTTCGTCCCTATAAATTCAACGACAGAGAAAAAATTATTCTTCATAGAACCCGGAAAAATAAATTCAGTCATATTTAATCTCATGGCGCTGCCAGGAGCAGCAGCGAATGCCTACAAAGTCCCAATCCTGATAAAATTCACAGACGGCACAGGAAAAACTTACAACAAGACAGGATTGATAGGATTAGTGGTCGGTTCCAGTCCGGATCTGATGGTCACGACTTCCTCATCCGACATCTATTCGAAAGGAACAGGAAATATCGCATTGAAAGTCACAAACAGAGGATTAACTGATATTAAATTTGTAAGCGCCAATCTTAAGCCTGCAAAAGAATATGAAGTAATATCAGAAAATAATATCTATCTTGGGAATATTGATTCTGATGACTACGAGACGGCAGAATACAGGATTAAAGTGATTAAAGTAAAAAAAGGCATTGTTCCTTTGCAGCTTGAGCTTAACTATCTTGATGCAAACAACAACAATTACTCTGAAGTCAGGCAGGTTGAGCTAAAAATTGTGAGCGCCAAAGATCTCGGAATCTCAAATAATGGGGGAGCAGGCAGGATAATATTTGTGATAATCATCATCGGCGCAGGATATTATTTCTACAGGAAGTGGGAAAAAAAGAAGCTTGCTAAGAAATGATAAAAGATTACTTTCTTCTTGCATACAGAAACATAATAAAACGCGGATTAAGAAGCTGGCTCACTATGATTGGTATTTTCATAGGTATTGCCGCAGTTGTTGCATTAATTGGATTGGGAGAAGGGTTAAGGGGAGCGATAACTGCCCAGTTCGGTATTCTCGGAACAGATGTCCTCAGCATAAGAGCATCAGGAATTGATTTTGCAGGCCCTCCCGGAACCGCAGTGATAAATCCGTTAAAAGACGACTTGGTTGACAAGATAGAAAATGTGCAGGGAGTGGAATCTGCATTCAACAGATTTATAGATTCTGCAATTGTTGAATTTAACGAAATAAGAGATACGGGTTTTATCGGCTCAGTACCAACAGAAGAAGACAGAAAACCATTCGAGGAGATGCTTAACCTGGAAGTTGAAGACGGAAGATTGTTAAGAGATGGTGATTCCAAAAGAGTTGTTCTTGGGAATAATTTCAAAGATGAAGACAACAGGTTCAGGAAGTCAGTCATTGTGGGAGACAGGATACTGATCAACAAAGAGATTTTTGAAGTCGTTGGAATACTCAAGAGAAAAGGGAGCTTTATCCTTGACGGAGCGGTCTTTATGAACGAAGACGTCTTGCTCGATAAAGTAAGGACAAATGACGAAGAGGTCAACATAATAGCTGTAAAAGTCAGGGATGAAAATGAAATAGAGCGGGTCAAGGAAAATATCGAAAAACTCATGAGAAAGGAACGAGATGTTGACAGGGGAGAGGAAGATTTCATAGTTGAAAGCCCTCAAGCTGCATTAAAATCTCTCGATTCGACTCTTTTTGCAGTGCAGATGTTTGTCGTGATAATAGCGATAATTTCCCTTCTTGTTGGAGGGATCGGGATAATGAACACCATGTACACCTCAGTTGTTGAAAGAACGAAAGAAGTCGGGATAATGAAGGCGATAGGAGCGAAGAATTCCGCAATTTTTTCTTTATTTTTCATTGAATCAGGATTATTAGGTTCTGTCGGCGGAGTGGTTGGAGTAATCATGGGACTGATATTTTCGTATGGTTCTGCAGCGCTAGGAAGAGCGATTCTTGGAACCAGCCTGATACAGGCAAAAGTAAGTCTTCCTCTAATTATTGGAGCACTCGCATTTTCATTTGTAATCGGAACAATTTTTGGATCACTGCCCGCATACCAGGCATCAAAGCTCAGGCCGATAGAAAGCATAAGAAAGGTAATATGAAAGGAATAATGTTGCGCCAGTTACAAATCATATTAATTTACGATTAGCACCACATCGTGAGTAAACAAAACAAAATATGAAAGAAGAACTAAAATATGTAATCCAGAACATCTCGCACAGAAAATTAAGAAGCGGGTTAAGCATATTGTCAATTCTCATAGGAATAACTGCGATATTTGCATTGCTTAGTTTTGGATTCGGAATACAGGCGTATATCGATTCAATCGCTTCAGAAGCAGGAGTGGATAAATTATTTATTCAGGCAAGGGGGATTGGAGCTCCCGGAACTGACCAGAACTTCTTCATCTCGAAAGAAGATATAGACTTCGTAAAGAAACAGATAGGGGTAAATGAGATTGTAGGATTATATATGAAAGCAGGAGAGATTGAATCAAGAAACCAGAAAAGAATAAACTTTGCCACAGCATTCGACACAAAATATCTCAGGCTCGTGGAAGAATCTTTTGCGATAGATATCGCTGCCGGAAGATCATTAAAAAACAACGAGATAAACAAGATTGTTCTCGGTTATAACTACCAGTTTGATGATGAAATATTTGAAAGAGGGCTTATTTTAGGAGATAAAGTTATCATCAATTCAAAAGAATTCGAGATTGTCGGATTCTACAGCTCCGTTGGAAATCCCCAGGATGATGCGAATATTTACATGACAAAGCAGGCAGCTGAAGAACTTTATGGAGAAGATATAAAGGATAAATTCGGATTTGCAATAATCAGGGCGGAAAAAGGTGTGAATCCTACTGAACTAGCAGAAAGAATCAAGGAAAAACTGAGAAAACACAACAATCAGGAGGAAGGCGAGGAAAATTTCTTTGTGCAAAGTTTTGAAGATGCGCTACAGACATTCGGGAACATAATCACAATAATAAATTCAGTTTTGGTATTGATTGCGGTAATATCAATGATTGTCGCTTTCGTCAACATAATGAACACCATGTACACTGCCGTGCTGGAAAGAACGAAGGAAATAGGGATAATGAAATCAATAGGCGCAAGAAATGAATTCATAAGATTCATATTTGTTCTTGAAGCAGGATTGCTTGGATTTATAGGGGGAATTCTTGGAGTTATTTTAGGATTTATTGTTGCAAAGATTGGAGGGACAACAGCAGCAAACGCAGGATTTTCACTATTAAAACCTACTTTCCCAATCTGGCTGACACTCGGCTGCATCGCTTTTGCGACATTAGTCGGAGCTTGTTCAGGTTACTTCCCGGCAAGACAGGCTTCTAAGTTAAAGCCGGTTGATGCGCTTAGGTATGAATAGAAACTACCTATGTTCTTTCTTCGTATTTTCAATTAGTTTGACATATTCTTTTATATCTTCATCAAGAATTGAATTTATTATAGGCCTTATTGATCTGTAATAATATTTTAATTCCGTATTAGTCAAAGTTTCGTGATTTGTTATTTTATTCATTATACTCATCTTCCCTGGAGAAAATATCTCAGACAGCGACTTATTGAGCGTGATTTTATTTCTTGCCTTCATTTGCTGCGATTTTGATTTGTCTTTTCTCATTGTCGACTCCTTAAATGAATCGTAATAATGCGCAAATTCCGATTCGTCAATAGCTCCCTTTAGTCTATGTATAAAGATAATTTTTGTGAGATGCTTGCTGTTTATTCCTTCTTTTTTGAATATTTCATTTGCAATCATTATTACTTTGTTTAATTTGCTGAGCTGTTCTTTCGTCAGCATTTCTTTTAAATAATCATAATCAAACTCTTCCTGCAGTAAGAGCGGAATTGCAATTTTTAATCTTTCGCCGTCTTGCTTTAGAATCTCTATTATTGCATCTTCTGCGCCATATGAAGGAAAAGCGAGGTCAAAGCCTTTCTTTTCCAGTTCTTTCATTAATTTTGCAGAAATCATAATGATCTCTCCAGATGCCTGAATTTTGCATCATAATCTGCAATCAATGATGTTTCTGCAATTTCGTAATATCGTTTCTTTAAAGATTCGAAATTGATATTCTCTTTTCTGATTATTGTAATCATATCTTCATAATCTCTATTTTCCGCCCGTGCGATTTTTGTTATAATTATATCAAGCCAATTAAGCCTGAATAATTTTATTTTCCCAATTTGTTTAATCAATTTCGAATCTTCTTTCCAGTTTATCGTTAATGGAACGCCCATTATCTGACCGTCATCATAGAAGAAATCCAATCGTATATCTTCAAAATTCCATATATTTGGAATGCCGCTGCTTTTTTCTTTTAACCCTGCTTGGATTAATAAATTTCTTAGCACTTGTTTGTCTTTCGTTGTTATAAAATCAATATCTTTTGTAGATTCTTTTATTCCTTTCAAAACCATTGCAGTTCCGCCCAATGCGTATAGTTCTAATTCTTCATCTAAGTCGGCGATTAAATTAAGGAAATCATCGAGTTCTGCGATTCCCGTGCTTTTTGTGTTCTTGTAGTTATCTTCATACATAATCATACACCTATTCATACAAATACGTATGACTATATAAATGTTATGTTTTTTGGAAAAATAACTTGCTGCAAGACAGGCTTCTAAGTTAAAGCCGGTTGATGCGCTTAGGTATGAATAAGTTTTTAAAGAGAATATATTAGATTGTAAATATGCCATCCGTCTGGACAAACACAATTCTGAGCGTAATCATTGTCTCTTTAATTTCGTTAATCGGCGTTTTCTTTTTATCATTAAAAGAAAAAAAACTTAATAAAATACTGCATCTTTTGGTCAGTTTCGCAACAGGAGCCTTATTCGGGGATGTGTTCATTCATTTGATGCCGAAGATAGCAGAAAAAGGATTCACAACATCTGCCTCGTTTTCGATATTATCAGGATTGCTTGTGTTTTTCATCATCGAGAAATTTGTTCAGTGGCATCACTGCCATCATCCTGAGCATCAGCACCATAAGGAAAAGCCGCTGGCAACTATGAACTTAGTCGGAGATGGACTGCATAATTTAATTGACGGGATGATTGTAGCTGGAAGCTACTTATTGAGCTTTGAGATAGGATTAGCAACCACATTGGCAGTTTTACTGCATGAAATACCACAGGAAATAGGAGATTTTGCCGTTTTATTATATTCAGGATTCTCAAAAGCAAAAGCGTTATTGTTTAATTTTCTGTCGGCATTGACTTCAATTATAGGGGCGGTATTTGTTTTGGCTTTGGCAGGATCGCAAAAATTTACATTTTTAATTCCATTCACAGTCGGGGGATTCATATATATCGCAGGAGCTGACTTGCTTCCTGAACTGCACAAGGAAAAATATTCTTTTAAGACGGCCTTTACGCAGTTGATAGCCATGGTTGCAGGAATAGCTATCATGTACATTCTAGTCTTTCTGGAATAAGTCTAGCCAAGAATTAGAAAACTTTAAAAGATAGCTGTAATTCCTGGTTTTGATGGAAACATTATTAGATAATTCGTTTAATATTTCAGAAATGGCCGTAAAGCGCGTAAAAGTGGCTCCTGAACACAAAAATCGCGTCTTTAAAAATAATACAGTAAGCAAGGCTATCGCTGAAGGAGTTATCAGATATATACAGCAGAATCCCGGAAAGATAAAAAGTATTCTCGGTCTTGGATGCGGAAATGGTGTCATGGAGATTGCCTATTCCTTATTTGGAGTCCCTTTTGTCGCTGGAACAGATATCGATTCTACATCAATAATGCATGCCATAGCGAATGCAGAAGTAAATGGTGTTGAAGGCAGAACTGATTTTAGAACTGGAGATATGTATCATCCTTTCAAAGGAAGAAGATTCAACATGGGTGTACATGACGCATCTTCGGTAGCACATCCTGTCGCAAAATTAACTGACTGGTATCCCGGTGAGAAAAACAGCGGCGGAGAATTAGGGACTGAAACTTCAGAAAAAGCTTTGGATAGTTTAGATGAACTCCTGGAAAAAGATGGCGTATTCTTTTTCCCAAGAGTAACTCTTGCGGCTCATGATGAAATCGCAGTTATGGCTAGAAGAAAATATGAAAGCAGAGTTGTTGACATTGTAGACAAATACTTCCCAAAAAGAATCATGTTCGCTAACTGTTTGTGTGATCCGGAGTGTGAATGGGTAAAGAACAGTAAAGCTGACAAGAGAGGAGGAAAGATGATTCCTCATCCTGTGCTTGCAGAATTAAAAAATAAAGGAATAATATATTACGAACAAGTAGGGGACATATTAGTATGGTATCTGCATGCACAGCTGATAACGGCCAAATCTTAATTATTTCAGTATTTCTCCTGTTTTCATATACCACATATACAAATCTAATTCTGCTAAGGACATTTCTAATTTATCAGCTAACACCCTAAATTTGTTTTCAATTTCAAAGTAAGTTTTATTCGTCAATGATTTCGGCTTCTCTTTTATTAATTTATTTTCAACCATCAAATTTAAAATATGCCTGTCTAAAATAGCTAAATCAAAATAACCAACATTTCTCAGGAAGTGAGATGCTTCCTTGTAACCAAGCCCTTTAATGTTTTTAACTAAAAACTCTCTTGCTTCAGACTGCTCGGATGAATTTATTCCGCTTTTAACAATGTTCTTAATAATATTCTTGATGTTTGAATACTTTCTTGCACCAACGATGAACTTCGCCTTGTTATTATGAAAACGATGCTTATTCCTTCTTATACATTCAGCTAATTCTTTCCACGACTTATATCTAAATCCTTCGTGTCCTAATTCTTTCTGTATTGCAATTGCAGTCTTTGCCTTGGAATTAGCAGTTAATAGGCAAAAGCATAATTCTGAGAACCATTCCTTATCTGATTTGTTTTTAAAAGATGAAAACTCTGAGAGTCTTTTATTTACTACTTTATTAATGTCTGATTTTTGAAGGTTTTTAACATCTTTCAGCAGATTCATTTTATTCTCTTTATCCCATCCAGTAATTCGTTCTCTTTTCTTCGTGAGATATGCGTCTTGCCAAATCTTACTAAAATTCTGTTCAATCGCCCCCAGTATATTCTAGGAAATAACTTCTTTAGATCATTTTCAACTTGTTCCTGATTCTTTCCTCTTGTCCAGCTGAGATAATGAGAAATATAATCGACATGAGTGTCAACACCAATATGGTCTCCTCCGAACTCAGACAAAAACACATTTGCCGTCTTCCTTCCGACACCGGGCAATTTTACCAGTTTATCAAAATCACGAGGAGGATTCCCTTTGTACAGTGAAGCTAATATTTTACAGCAGTTTTTTATGCTCTTTGACTTATTCCTGAAGAAATTTACAGGCCTTATTATTTTTTGTATCGAAATTAATGAAGCATTTCCTAACGCCTTAGTTGTCTTATATCTGGAAAATAATAAATTAGAAACTCTTATCGTCGTCTCGTCTCTTGTGCGGGCAGAAAGCATTGTAGAAATCAATGTCTGCCAAGGTTTTGACCATTCCTCTGCAGCAAGCCTTATTCCTTCCTTAGATAACTTCTCTAGTTCTTTTAGCTGTTTTAAAGCTTTTTGGGAATGCATAGTTATTGGTTAAGACTATTTGTTTTTAAGTCTTTTCATAAAATCATTGTAACTCAATCTATTTCCAAAGACATCAATAAGCTTCTCCCTTATTTGAGCATCAGACAATGTCAATAATCCGTACTCTAACTCGTTACTTCCGCGTAATTCTTTTATGTCTTCTGGAAATGTAAATGCCGCCATAGGATATGACTTGTAACCATCACAGAGCAAGAAATTTCTTTTTACAATGCCAGTTAGATAAAAAATATGATGGCCAAAGTGATTGAAGAACATTACATAATCTGCTATTTTATCGGGATTATTTTTTATTCTTTTTTCAGAATACAGGTATTTTCCATCAAATACTCTCTGACAACGTACTCCTAATGTCTTTTTATCTGGTTCAAAGATGTCTATGTCCTTTATATCTTGTGACTGGCCAGAGTGATGAAATAAAAAAGATCTTGCAATGAATTCCTTCTTTTCTTTTAAAAGAAGTTCTTGTGCTGCTCTTTCTGCAATATTTCCAATGACCAAATCATGCACGTTGATATCGAAAGTTTTTGTCTGATCTTCTGAGACGTTCATATATGAAAGAATCTTTTCTGTTGGAAATCTAAAATACACAAAACCAAGAGTTGACAAAACCTTTTCTCCTGCATTCAAATAATCATCAAGAGGAATATGTGAACTTTTAAGACCATTCTCCTTTAAAACCTTTTTTATTATAGACAATGAGCCTTGTTTATCCTTTTCGCTCCAAACCCAGCCGCCTTTCTTTGCATTAATAATGTGGTTGTTTGGATTTATATTCTTAAAATCGACCCCGATTCTATCCTCAATGGAGCCGTCTTTATGGTCTCTTGTCCACGTTAGATCATCGCGTAAGAGGTCTAAAGCACAAGATCTTTCGGTTCTCTCCTTGAGAAACTCTTCTCTGAGTCTTTGATTGACATAGACCGTATCTTTTATCTCATCTATGATGTCCATGACAAAGTCAAACTTAGCTAATATTTAAAAGTAATCATTGCAAGAATAAACTAATTATTTCTTCTCTTCTTTCTTTTTTATAGACAGCTGTCCTCTTGTAAGCTTCTGCGAAGCAACCATCAGTCCGTAGAAAAGCATAATATAAATCGCAAGTGTCAATAATTCCAGACCGAGCGAGCTTAAATTAAAGTGGAAAAACATGACCTGCCTTAGCAGATTCTCTGAAATGACAAACGGAGTATAGGAGGCAAATATTCTTACAGAATCAGAAATGCTTTCAAGAGGCATTACTGTCGAAGACAAGAACAGCAGCAATGCTGAAACAGTGATTGAAGCCAGGACATAAGTTTCTTCTGACTTGAAAAGATAACCGATAAACATTCCCAATAATATGAATGCCGCTGAAATAAATAATAAAATGAAAACACTTGAACCGAGCGAAGAAATAATATCCGTTTCAAAGAATAATCCGGAAATCAGCAAAAACACCGCAAGTTGGAATATAATAACAATGAATGAAGTCACAAATGTCCCTAAATTAAACACTGCATCGCTCGTAGGAGTTATGAAATTCCTGAATACAGATTTTGATTTCTTTTCAATCATTACCAATGTTGAACTGAGGAGTATTGAGGTTATCATGATAACTAAAACAATTAAAGTCGGGAATAAATAATTGAAATGAGTCTCAGGAGTGGTTACCGGCTCTATCTTTGTTTTTATCGGGCTTATTATCTGCTCGGCATCAGAACTCTGCACATTCTGCAGCCTTGCCGCCATATTTTCAACAGAAGCAGTTAAATCACTCGCGGCCTTGATAGAATCAGTTATGCTTCCGTCAATCATTATCAAATCGCCCTTGATGCCTGTTTTTTTCTGTTTTATCTGCTCCAACTGCGATTTGGCGTTTTCAAGAGCTGAATTAAGGCTTAATATCATGTATTCCAGTGACTTTACGCTCTGATTTCCTTCAAGATAAGTCAATGCTGCGTTTAAAGAACTTGAAGCTGAGCTTAAATCTGAAGTTATGACTGTTTTCTCGTCATCTGAAAGTGCTGACGAGCTTACCACATTTTTTGATGATGTTATTTTTGATTTTGCTGAATTTATCTTTGATGTGACTGTCGAAAGGCTCGACTTTGCATCTGAAACAGAGACATCTTCCCCGAAATCAGTATTGATGTTGATCTCATCTATGAGCGATATTGCGCTTGATGCGCTTGTTTTTGCCGCTTCCTGTTTTGTTCCTATGGATGTGATATCTGTCTTTCCCTTGTTAAGATCATCTTTTGTCTGAATTACCCTGTTAAGCAGGTCATTCGCATAGCTCGTCCTTAACTCAGTCGCGCGTTCAGAAACCTTTGTGGTGAAGATATCAACAACAATCCAGACGAGGTTTAATTTCGAATAATCGACTATGAACGTGACTTCGTTGTTAAGCTTGTCCATATTTTCAGGAAACACAAGACATATGGATGATTCTCCTTTCTTGACCGAATCAGAGCACGCTTCTTTGGCTTCAAACTTCTCTATATTGAACTTGTTCTCCTCTATCTTCGCTATGATTGAATTTGTGAATTCATTATAAGAAGGAGAATATAACCCGACATTAAGCCCGGGAAGCCTTGAATTGCTGAACGACATTCCAATCAAAGAAACAAGGAGCAAAGGCCCTAACAAAATAATCAAAGCTGAAATTTTGGATCTTATAAATATCTTGAAATTCTTTTCTATTATTGTGAATAATTTCATCGAGCATCACCTGCGAGATGAAATAGACAAACCTCTGGTTTGGCGTTTTTCATTTGACACCCTGTATTATCGAAGTGAATACCTCATTTAATGTCGGCCTTTGAACTTCAAGATCCAGTATGCTTTCTTTTTCTCTTTCAGCAATGTCTATGATTTTTTTTAATATTAATTCAGGCTCTTTGGTATAAACAACCATGCTGCTTCCCCGAACTGTTATCTTGGACATTGGAAATCCTTTGAGAAGAGCAGCAATCTTCGGATAATTCTTTGATTCAAGATTGACGATGACCTCCTTATCATAAGAATAATTATGCCTTAGCTCCTCTGCCGTCCCTATGTGAGCCGCAGTCTTGTCATAAATAATTGCTATTCTGCTGCACAGTTCATCGATCTCGTCTAAAAAGTGAGAAGATATTATGACAGTTTTTCCTAAAGAATTAATTTTTTTGATTAATTTCCAGACATGTTTTCGTAACAATGGGTCTAAATCTGCGGTCGGCTCGTCCAAAATCAGTATTTTTGGATCATGTATCAGAGAGCAGGCGATATCCAGCCTTTTCTGCATTCCTCCGGAAAGTTCTCCGCCTAAAGTATTTTCTTCTCCGCTCAGCTCAACCAGATCAATCATTTTCTTTATTCTTTGCGGGATATAATTGTTTGGAATGCCATATAGTTTTGCGAAATATTCAAGGTTTTCTTTTACTGTCAGCTTGTCATAAAAACTCGGAGACTGAGTTGAAAATCCTATTGTCTGCTTAAGAGAAGGATCTTTTTCTAAAGTTAAATAATTCAGGACTCCAACTCCTTCTTTTTTATAAGAAATTTCACCCTTATTTATCGGATAAAATCCAACCATTGACTGAAGAAGCGTTGTTTTTCCTGCGCCTGATGTGCCTATTATTCCGAAAATTTCCCCTTCATTGATGTCCAAAGACACATTATCAAGAACAAGCTTCTTGCCAAAGCTCTTGCTAACACCTCTTATCTTCACTATGGGCTGCGCCATAGCTGTTTTTAAGCTTAGTTTGTTTATAAATGTTTTCTGGTTATTTATAAGTAAATTTATAAAATAAGGAGGTTATCGAATTAGCATGGTATTAGAGAACTTAGGGAGCGCTTTGAAGGACACTTTAAGCAAGATAAGCAAAGCCATCTTTGTAGATGAAAGGCTCATAAATGAGCTTGTTAAAGAAATTCAAAAGGCACTTTTGAAGGGAGACGTCAATGTCAAGCTTGTTCTTCAGCTGACTGACAAGATCAAGCAGAGGGCACTGAAAGAAGATCCTCCCGGCGGACTGACTAAAAAAGAATATCTGACAAACATCGTCTATCAGGAATTAGTCAATTTCTTAGGAGAAGAAAAAGTTTCAATCAAGATTGATAAAAAGCAGACAAGAATAATGCTTGTTGGATTATTTGGAAACGGAAAAAGCACAACAGCAGGAAAATTAGCAAAATATTTCAAGAAAAGAGGGCATAAGATAGCTTTAATTTCTTTAGATGTGTGGAGGCCTGCAGCATTTGAGCAGCTAAGGCAGGTGGGTGAAAGGGCAGAAGTTTCTGTGTTCGGCAATCCAAAGCAGAAAGATCCTGCAAAAATCCTGAAAGAATTTGAGAAAGACCTGGCAAAATATGATTTAGTCATTTATGATACAGCAGGAAGAGATGCATTGAATCATGAACTGATTGACGAATTGAGATTGGTTAATAAGTTAGTCAATCCGCATGAAGTGCTTCTTGTCATGGGCGCAGACGTAGGACAGGCTGCTGAAAAACAGGCCCAAACATTCCATGATACCTGCAATGTGACTGGAGTTATCATAACTAAATTAGACGGTACAGCGAAAGGAGGAGGAGCCTTAAGCGCCTGCGCGATAACCGGAGCCAAAGTTAAATTTATAGGAATAGGAGAAAAAATTGACGCATTAGAAGAATTTGACCCAAGAAGATTTGTTGGGCGTTTATTGGGGATGGGAGATATCGAAGCCCTGCTTGAAAAAGCAAAAGAAGCTATTTCTGAAGAAGAAGCTGCTGACTTAAGCAAAAAATTACTGAAAGGGGAATTTACTTTGGTTGATTTGTATTCACAAATGGAAGCAATGTCGAAGATGGGTCCATTGGGAAAAATAATGGAGATGATTCCGGGATTTGGACAGCTGAAGATACCAAAAGAAGCGCTGCAGGGACAGGAAGAGAAATTAAAGAAATGGAAGCACATAATGAATTCGATGACAAAGAAAGAACTGGAAGAGCCTGAAGAGATTGACGGAAAAAGAGCAGAAAGAATCGCGAAAGGAGCAGGAGTTCCAGTCTCTGATGTCAGAGATTTGATAAAACAATATAAACAGTCCAAAAAATTAGTTAAAATGATGAAAGGCGGAAAAGGAATGGAGCAGATGATGAAGAAAATGGGAGGGAAGATTCCTAAATGATTGATTTAAACGATTTTTAGCCTGTTATTACTTTACTAAAATTTGACCTATGTTTCTTTGATTGGTTCGGAAAGTCTAACTAATTCTTAGCAGTTTCAATCAGATAAACTCTCGCCCAGGCCAGAAAAGGCAGCGCAATCAGCATCCTTAGAATGATGAAGAAATAAGAAACAAAAGAAGTTCCTGAAATGAATGATTTGAACAGGAAATATGTTATCTGAAAATTAAGCAGCAAAACTAAAAATATTAATGCGTAAGCGACAACAAAAGTAAAGATATTTTTTATTCCTGAACTAAATGTTTTCTTCAGATTTTGCTTTAATTTCATTGGTGTTAAAGATACCGAGATGAATGCGAAGTAAAGCAATATCAAAAGTATTGCTGCGCCAAAAAACCTAATCAAAGCGGAAGGTATTAATGGAGTGAGCCTTATCTGTGTAATCAAAGAGAAAAGCGTAAGTAAAACAAAATATAATAATATTGATATAAGCCAAAACAGGCTTGTCTTAGAAAAACTGCTTAGATAATCTTTATTATTTTTATTTGCTATTTTGCTTGCAAAAGACCATGCCGAACCCTGAACCATTGCCCAGATTACATATAATGCGATAGAAGCAAGCGCTGCCACAAAAATAAACGATTTGATATTAGTTGTGAAAATTGAATCTGAAAAAAGCACCAACAAGCCTGATTTATGCTGGGATAAAGCCAAAGACACGTCTGCCGTTAATTTTCCTGACTGGGAAACAATGGATGTAAGATACGGTCCTGCTGCGTTCCTGAACATCGAACTAAGTATTCCTAATAACAGGAAGAATAACAGATCGAGTACAGCAATGATTGGTAAAATCTTCCAATTCTTCTTCACTGCAAACCACGATTTGACCAATGAATCAACGAAAACGACCATTATAAGCCTTCTGGGGCTATTTTATATAAAAGTTAGTCATTATCTTTTCGTAGTAAAAGTAAAACTTTATATAATAGCACATTTATAGCAAAAAAATGAACAATTTCAAGAAATTTATTCTTAGCGGTGCATTGGCACTAGGAATGGGAAGCTTATCAGGGTGTTCGCTACTACCAGCGCTGCCTGGGGCTAAATACAATGAAATGCTTATCACTACTAACTGCCCCGATTCAAAAAATGCTGAATTCGGAACAATAGAATTAATAATAGACGAACAGGCTGGGTGGTTTGCTGTAGGAGAAGAAGGAATTCCCGAAAACATTGAATTAAATATCGGAGACTGCACATATAAAATAAAAATGGATCATGAACGATCTGGAAAAAACTATTGTAATACAACATCTAGAGGCCAGATATCAGCTCCGCTGGGTTCGCAGCGAATATCTTCAAGGTATTTATGGCATGGTAAGTCCGGCTATATTCACATAGACAAAAAAGATCTTGGCATTAAGTTTATACGCCCTTATTGCGAATTACACATAGAGAATTGTCTGCCTTTTAACATTAAGTGTGCAAAAGTTAAGTGATAATTCTCAGATATATGCTTATTTTGATACTTTTCTGAGATATTTATCACTAAGTAGTGACTACAAATCGAAAGGTTTATATACTAATAATACCTTCCAAAAACCATGAACAAGCTTGAAAGATTGGTTCTGAGCGGGATGTTCGCAGTAAGTGCTTTGAATATAGCCGCACCTGGCACTTCTTATTCCCTTACAGATGATGAAAGGCTAAGAGCTAGACAGAAATATGCAGAAAAACAAAATCAATCTTCTCAGGAAGAAAGAGAAAGGGAAAAAACAGCTGAAAGAAATAGAGAGGAAGCCAATAAAAGAGCCTTAAAAGAAAGAGAGGTACAAGCTTTGGAAGAGCTTTCAAGACGGCCAAATGTTGTTGTTGTAGGTCCTGATGAAAAAGAAAAACCAGATACTAGATCTGATTTACAAAAAGTGAAAGACGGAATTAAAAAAGGCGGAGATGAATATTGTGAGGTTTACCCGCTTGCATTAAAACTTTACAAAAAAAATAAAGGCATAAAACAACCTGAACCAAGTTCAATATCGAAATTATTTAAAAAGAAACAAAATAAAGTAGTAACTGGTGACGAATATAGAGATTTGGCTGCCATTACTTGTCAGGAATGTTTTAAATATAAAAGAAGTCTTAATCCTAGCCAATGGGGTGATGAAGATTATAAACCGCTCGATGGATTGGATGAAGCAGGAATAGATATTAGAAAAAAACATATAATTTACTCAATGAACAAAAATGGAGAAAAAACGATAGCAAAAGGTTCTTTTATTGTTGAGAAAGATCTTGAATTGAAATGTAGTTCTCAAGGTGAAAGTTTACCAAGAAAAATAAATATATCAGATATTGAATTTTATATTCCAACTGCCGGAATTGCCGGGTTAAAAAATGGGCATACAGTAAATTGCGAAAAAGATAGTTTTGTTTTTATGAAAAGAAAGAAGGAAAAAATAAATGTTGCCGGGTTTGATAAAATAAAAATAACAAACAAAAGATATGAGTTCGGAGATGAACGCATCATAGCTTTCAGTGAAAAAGCATTTGCCAAAGCAAGAAAAGAACTTCTGAAAAATGGATTTTACTTTGCACATGTTGTAAAAGATGATACAGAAGTGAAAGTGCCATATCTTGACCGGTCGAAAAGTTTTTGGGTGAAGCACATTAAAGATGAAATTCAATACGAAGACAAGAATTACGAATTAGAATATCGCGGAAAGACACCACGAGCTATTGCTTTTATAGAAATAAATGGGAAAGCTGTTAAAGAAATTCCTAGTGCAATCAGCGGAAGAAAAACTGGACAAAGAAGTTTCATTCATGATTATAATGTAAGATCGTTTTTGGATATATACGAAGAAGGAAAGTGTATATATACAGCTAAACCTCTTATATTTGCATTTGGAATTGAAAAAGATGTAGCTGATATTGAAGGTTTTTGCCCAAAATGTCGGACTGGAGATTTATTAAATGAAAAAAAGGCAATAACATATTCAGTCTGGAGTATTGAAGCTGGTAATCAAGAGCAACTTGACGCATTTTTCAAAGACCCGCAGAAATTTGTCAACAACATAATATATTTTAAAAATGAACCAAATAATGGTTCAAAATAAGTTTATTCTACTTTCAACTTATTAGTTTTTGTTTCATCAACAACTCCATTAATAACAAGTTTAACATCATAATTTAGATTTGACGGATAATCTATCTTTACATTTCTAGAACCAGAATCTATTGTGTCTAGTGCGAGAGGAGTATTTTCTCCGATTTTTACTGCAAGCGATTTAATCGCCCCAGGCTGTGCTCTTATCTTCCATCTAACTGTTATGTCTTCCCCTAATTTAACTGTTGCCGGGCTTACTTCAAACTCCTGAACTTCAACTTCAGCCACTCCTTGTTCAGCAGTCTTGAATGATTTACAAACAACTTTGTAATTCACAGTTTCTTTCTGTATTTTTCCTTCTGAATAAACTGGAGTTCTTGACATCTTCCAGTTGCTTGGGTTATTCTTGCAGTCAGAACCAATATCACAAACAGCTTCATACAATGTAATCTCAGTTGACCAATCCTGACTTGCTGAATTGCACTGAGCTGAACCGCCAGCAGCTTTGGTGTATTGAACATGGAATGCCGCGCCTTTGTATGAATCGAAGAACTCATTATTACCAACAACGGCAACACTTTTACTAATATCACCCAAAACTCTAAATTGAACATTGCTGCATTTTACAAGCGCGCCGCTGCTGAAATCCGCAATAGAATTTTTTTCTCCCGCTTTATTAATAACCATTCTGTCGTCCTTAAAGCTCACTCCACTGCATATATAATTTTTTTCGTCTGGGAATGTAACGATAAACTCAGTATTTGATGCGAAAACATCAGCTGTAGCACTTCCTGCAGCGATAGTCATCTTGTTCCCGGTGTTCACTTTTATAATAGGCTCACTGACAACGCCCATGTGCTTAGTTTCAATTTTTTTATCAGGATAATTATAATCATTTACACCCTGAAGTAATTTTGGAGCATAATACATATCACTAATCTCGGTGTTTGTTGCCGAATTTCTCGTTACATATTTTGCAAATTTAGATATTTCCGTATCTTTGGGGCTTAAAACTTCAATTCTTGTCCTTAAATCCAAATAGTCACCAACATAATAAGTATTCTCAACATTATTTGTTGTCGGCTTTCCTACAAATTTAGCCAATCCTGTATCTCCAATCTTGAATTCGCATCTGAAGCCAATTTGAGTAAACATGCAAGTCGAAGGGACAAGGCCGTCTTCTCTCAAGTCTGACTCGCATTTATCTTCAACATTCTTTCCTGAATTATCTTTGTAAGAGTAAGTTAATCTGACTTTATCATATCTGAACTCAGCGTCAGGAATTGAAAGATATTCCGCGTCATCCCAGACATCCCCCTGCTTAAGAGAAGATGTTGCTATTGGAACCTGCACAGTCTTTGGTGCAGGCTGTCCGAAGCAGTCGCATTCTCCTCTTGGATTAGAGCTTGAAGGATATCTTGTGCACGAATTATCATTTGAACATAATAATTCAAGCCTTAGATTTGAAATATCAGCTCCAGCAGATAAAACTCCCCCTGCGTAATACAGATAAGTTGTCTTTCCTTCTTTAAGAGGATTTGATGTGATGAATCTCCTGTTTGCAGGGAATACAGCACATGTGCTTTTTACCGGAACAGTTGAAGCCTTGCTCAATAGATCTGAAACAGCCTCTAAATTCCAATCTCCCGTTAAAGCTCCAATACATGCACTGTGTAATAAAGCATTTTCATTGAATAATGTTTTATAAGACTGAGTATCGCCGTATCTTCCGGATATTGTATCTGTAATAGATGATCCTGCCTGGCTTATATATTTGAACGGATTAATCGTACTTCCAAGACCGAACCCTAATCCTTTAACATCCCCTAATTTATTCAATACACCAGGAACGCACATGATAGCATCAATGACCAAATCACATACAACCTCAGATAATAACGCATTGCATGCTCCGGTGTTTCCTTTTCCAGTCAAAGCAATATCCTCAAAGCACCTGCTTACCGCCCTCATCAAACCCCTGTATGTAATTAAATAACCATTAATCGCTGGCAGACATAATGATTTTGTCGCTGAAACTATGCTTGAAGTAGGACTATATACATATTTGTCAGAATATGCAGAAGCAACAGCAGACAATACTGCAGGAGGAAGCTTGTATTGTTCAGTTGAAGTTATCTGTGCTCCTTTTAATTTTGAAACAGCAGTTATACAATCGCTACCTTCAGGCCTAGGAGAACATATTCCTGTTTCCCTGTTGAATTTCAAGTCCGGATAGATCACTTTAAATGAAGTGCTTGTTTCTGAATTTACATTTACTAGATTATTCTGAGATACACCTTCGCTTGGATTTGCCAGTGTGACCTCTCCCTGACTCACAGCAGTAATTTCCTGTGTCGTAGATATGGCTTTAAGATATTCTCCATAAGCGACTTTTGTCTCGAATGATTCATCGCCTTCGACCAGTACTTTTTCTCTGTAAATCATAAATGCGGCCTGCTTGTCTTTGTCTGAACTCTCAACTGAAACAATCTTGACCTGGTTAGGATCCTGAGAAGCGCACATATCTCGTTCAAGGAATTCGCTTGTTCTGATGAAGCCTTCCTGGAATCCCCCCATTGTTTCAGCTTCGCCTCCTGCTTTTCTTGCAGCAATATCATAAACATTTTTATAAGGCCATGCTAAATTGACTCCGAATATATTTGGAAGGACCAATCCCCATGCTCTCTGGAATTCTGCTTCGCAATCAGTTCCTGTTCCTGCCGCAGAAGGATTAAGAATATCATCTGCGCATCTTGATGCTGCTCCTCTATTTCCAGCAACTGCTCCCCCAGACGGCGTAGTTACTCCAAAGAATGATGACGTTCCCGGTCTTTTAACAATTAAATCTGAATAAGTATTTACGTGATAAGACAATGAAGGGACGCTTGGACAAAATATCCTATCGCAAGGTGTATTGACCAATACCTGCTGTCTCTTTAATGATTTTAAGTTTGCCTTGCAACAGCTTAGCATATCCTGGTATTGTGAATCAGTACTGCATTCGGGTTGCCCATTATTATATATTATAGCATTAGAATTAGCAGCTAAATATTCCTTAAAGTCTTTTCCCTTGCATGTAATCTTATCAGTCAGCAGTAAAAGATAATGAACGACAATCCCTGCTCCGCATATAGCCATTGTCCACTTTTGGACATTTTGAGTTATATCTAAGATATCATCAATATTATCAGCCTGTGTCTTCAGCCATGTCGCGGCTGACAATAATCCTTTTTTTACATCTCCTTTGTTGAAAATATCAATGGCAGGCTCAACCTGGATTGCAAAGTTAATGCATTTCTTCTGGATTATAGGGTCGCTCCTTCCGCCGCCTGGCTTGTCATAAGTATATTCCAACTCTATCAATAACGGGAATTCAAGCTCAGAAATAAATTCTCTCGCAGAGTCTCCCCTGTAATTTGTAGGCCCAAAATTATGATCTGTTTTCTTCAGATTGATAAGAGCATAAAGCTGTTTTGTATCAGGGCCGACTGAAAGAGGATATATTGTTGTTGTACCCATTATTCCATTTGCGCCTACAGACAGGTTATATTTTCCTCTCAGATCAACCTGAGACAATGCCTGTTTCGTTATCACAGGACTTCTTGACATTTCAAACTCAGGAGTAGGGCCATTCCATTCGAGGTCCATGGTTAAGGTAAGCTGAGAAGCTCCGGCCTTGAGTATCGGTTCAGGAATGCTCTTTGGATTAGGCTCAGGAGCAGATATAGAGAAAAATCCTCCTGCGCCGCATCTTGCATAATAAACAATAGTTTTTTTCTCAATTATGTTTCCGCCATTGTCAAACGCAAGAAGTTCAATATCATTTTTCCACGCTTCGCCTGTATCAACCGCTATCGCCGGCGGCAAATCAGCAGTCTCTATCCTATAGATTGATTCAAGCTGTATTGGAATCTCGAATGTACCGTCTGGATTTACTTCTGCAATATAACTTGCTCTTTGCCTTGAAATTCCCCTTACAGATAATGTAAATTTGCTGCTTAATCTGTCCCATGCTTCTTTGACACTTAAAGGAATAGAGCCTTTTACTTTGGAAATTCCTTCAACCCTGCCATTTACAAAATCAATCGCATCATTTGTTGATTTTTCATTTACTAAAGCGACGACATAAACTCCTCCGCCTTTGCTCATTTTTCCCCTGATGATTCTTTCAGTTACATAAGACGGACTCAACTCGTCAAGATTATCGTCAGCAAAATTCAACTCTCTCGTATCGACCGAGATAAATCTGTTGAAATTCACATCCTCATCTGAATCGTATGCGTTTCCTGCAGAATCTACCGCGTATATCCGTATAGCGTATTCCTCATTTTCAGTATCCGGGAAAGTAATGACGGATGACCATGGGCTGCTTGCATTCACTAAAGAAATAAAGACTTTGTTGTTCTTCCTGTTCGTAACAGCAATCGTGATGCGTGCAGATTCATCTGAATTTCCTTTTATTTCAAGAGTCTTTTCGCTCCACTGTTTTGGAATAGGATTGTCAACAGTTATTCCAGGGCTTGCTGTATCGACAGTTATTGTTTTTGCTATTTCATTTCTGTTCCTTGCAGGATCCAGTGCAGAAATTGTTATTGTATGCTGCATCACTCTCGGATTTGGAGCTCCGGCGATTCCGCTTGGAATCACAACATTATTTACTGAGAATATCCCGTCATCGCTTGTGACGTTGAATCCCGTGCTGAACTGCCTTCCGTCAACATAGATGTAAATCTCGGCATTCGGCTCAGTTGCTCCGATTATATTTATTGTATTCTTATTTATGAAATCAGGGATTTCAGCGCTGATGAAAGGAGGAATCGTATCAAGAAGAGCTGTAGTGAACTCATTCGGGCCTAAAACAGATGTTCCGTTGTCATTCTGAGAGCTTACATTGAAGAAATATTTAGTTTCTGCTTTTAATCCATTAAGGACAAGAGTATGATTCACAACCTGCTTTGAATTTGATTTAGTATTGTCGAGCACAGTTATATTTTCTCCGAATTTGACTTCGCTGGAAGAGATCTGGTCAGTATTCCAGTTAATAATTGCATACCTATCTGAAACTTCCTTGACCGCAACATCGTTTATCTTCAAAGCTTCTGCAGTTGCAAAAGGCAATGACAGCATTAAAACTATCATAAATGCTCCGATGTTCATCTTTGCTGTCTTTTCCATTTTATTCTTAGCTGAATGTAGGTTTTAACTGTTCTTGGTATGACTTATCGTCAGATAGGTACAGCGCAGCATTGGCCTGCTCTTCTTCTGAAACAGCTATCGGTATCTTCTGGACTAGATTGAATGTCACAGTTGATTTTCCGGCAATATCCGGATATTTGACGTTCCAATCTCCAACATATCCTCCAATGACTCTTTGACCGTCCTGAATTAAAAATGCCTCTATATGATATGTATGATCCCAATTTATTAATTCTATTTCTGAAACATCTTCGCTTGATTCTGTTGAATAAACCTGCTCGAAATCAGGATCGCTCAGACTTGTGATAACTACCACTACAGAATCTCCCTTAGGAAGCTGTTCAACTCTGTTGAAATTATCAGAATCATACTTATTGAAATTTACCTTGAATTTCTTGACCGGCATCATAAGTATTTCTGCGTAATCCGTCCCTTCATAGACTGTTTTTCCATGCATATATCCGTCAAGTAACGCTGATAGCTCTCCGTTCGTGCATGCGGAAGGTATCTTTGTCCTTAACCTGTAAGCTCCCATGTCTGATGTCGTATTTCCCAGGCCGCATAAAAATCTTACGCACTTGTATTCAACAACTGCACCGTAAAGTTCTTCATAAGTCGTCGCATCTTTCGCCCTGATATCAACTGTTCTGTCGTTTGTTGTTGTGCAAAAATCATAATCAACATCGGGAGATTCAAACTGCGATGGCGTAAATTCTCTTTTATCTCCCGCATTGTGATTGATTGTTACCGGGAATGCAAAATTAAATGAGAATCCGTCTCCATTGAATGCTGCCGCATCCCTCAAAGTCGAAAGAACAGAATATTCGATATCATAAGTGAAGTGCCACGTGTTTATGCAGAAAAATCCAAGAAGTTTTTCCTGCGACCTCCCCATATTGGACCTGAGCAACGGCTGGTCATTCGGCCTTACATGAAGCTCAAATCTTGATTCCCTCGGATAGAAGAATGCTGCCACGATGTCCGAATAAGTTTTGCTTAGAGGGAAAACCAGATGATTTGCTGAATAAATATTTCCGGCATCAAACAACTTGACGCTGTTTCCCGCCACAGTGACCTGCTGAATATTATAATAGACGGCTGATTTTGCTATATCAATCATATCCGATTTTTTCCACGTATGAGGCTTGCACGAAAATTCCATTCCTGTGAACGGGAATCTGTCAGCTGATGCTGAGAGCAGTTCCATCGTTAAATTTTCAAAGAAAGTCTTTCTTGTTTCTGACTCAAGAATATCAGCTGCCATTGAATAAATCTTTCCGAGCTTTACACCTATATTTCTTGCAACAAATTCATTTCTTGTCCTTTCTCCAGTAATCTTATTTTCAGATTCAACAGGATAATTTAATTTGACAAAAACATCATTTTCATTAATCATTGTTTCAGCAGAAATATTTCCAACCATTCTAAAATTAAACCTGTCTTTGAATGATTCGAAATTTTTAAGGCATGAGTTTACATTTTGTGTGACATAATCAGAGATTTGGGTCGAGATAGATTCCTTGGTGGGAATTCTAGGCTGTCCCCTGTAATACCACAAAGGGATCTTCGGCTCCCCTCTTGTAGAAAATGAAAAGTAAGACTGCTCATTTATCCTTATATTCTCAGGAACTTCAAGATAGCCTCCTGTGTTTCCTATCAGAACAATCGCCTGCTGTGAAACATCTTCTAAACAGAATCCAATATACTGCTGAAGCTCTGATTCTTTTTCTGTAAATACTCTCAGTCCCGGCTGGATGCCTGAAATATAGAGCGCGAAGCCGACTACAAATAGAATGATTATACCTACCACGATAAATACTGTTATCTGTCCTTTTTTGTCCATTTTTCTCTTTCTAGCTTATTACTTAGTTTAAATACAGCCTTTTTAAAGGTTTAGTTAGTTTTTAGCAGTAAAAGACTACTTTGCCAAACCGACCTCTATTTTTTCTACAATCTCTTTTGCCCCATTTAGCAGATTACTTAATATCTCCTCGTTAACATCTGTCTGAGTCCCATACTGAAACTCTTCTCGTAATGATTTGGCATCTTTCGGCTTCATTTGTTCAGCAGTTCTGATAAAAGCGATATCGGCCAGATTAATGCCAACATTAACTGTTTTAATAATATGTTCTACGGCACTAATTGTGCATTCGTGGTTCTTTGATTCGTAGCCATTTTTATACAAAATGGCAAGCAGCGAATGATACATGGCGTAATAACACTGTGAAACTGCCCAGTCACTAAATCCTCCCTTAACATTATAATCTGCGGCCAGTAAATTGTGTTTTGCTTTATCAATATGCTCACTTGCCTTTTTGATGTTAGAACTAATCTTCTTCAGCCTATTTTCATTGGATAAACACCAACCTAATTTCGATTTAGCGTTTGGCATATTTAATAACCTCTACAAACGCAGACTCTCCCTTCAGTACAACGCAGTTTTTCACAATTGAAAGGATTGCTTCTTTCTTATTTTTTAGTTCTGCAACTAAATCTTTCTTTTTAATTATTAATGGAACTACGGGCTTTGTTCTTAGTTTCGAAAGTTCTAAACAGAAAGCATTAACTTCCTTAACCTTATCTGTCATAAACAGCACATCAACATCATTAAATTCTTTTTTTGTTAAAACCGAGCCAAACAAAATAATCAGTTCTGCCTTATCAAAATGCTGTATTGATTCGGAATACAACTTAGGATATCCTTTCAAACTTCTTTTTTCTTCCAATAAGAGCAATTCGCATAATTTATGCGTTTCTGGATTTTTAAGGTCCAAAGCATAATAAACAGCGTTTCCGACTGCTTGAGCAATTACTAATTTATTTATTTCTAGATCTTTGAGAATTTTAAAAGAGCTCCCGGCACTGATATTTACGGATTTGGCAATCTGATTAATATTATAACCCAACTTCTCAGTATTTCTAAGCATATACCTTATAATTTTTGCCGTATTTCCCTGCACCATATTCAATTAAAGTGAATAATTATTCATTTAAAATGAATAATCCTATTTAAACCTTTCTATTAAAGCTTTACGTCTAATTATAGCTTAAGCAGTTCTTTCCTTATTTGGCCTAAACGAAGCAAAATGCCTTTTGCCTCATTCACTGACACATCCTTTCCATAATAATTAATATCATTTCTTATTATCCTGAGCTCATCAAATTCCTCTGCTAGTTCTGATTTATTTAATATTTCTTTTAAAAACGCTGTGTAACAAACGTGGTTGTATATCTTATACCCATTTTCCAGCGATATCGCTTCCAACAATTCCCTTACAGAATCATAAGCAAGAGATACTATCGAAGAAGCCGAATCATCATCTAATGCAAACCTATTTGATGAACAGAATTTTTTCTCGCTTGTTTTTCTCAGAGAAGATGCAAGTTCATCATCGGCACTAATCTTTTTAGCCGATTTATTGCTTAGGCAAGTCCCCCAATTCCATTTCATTTCCATTTAATCCTCCCAAATAAAATAACCCCGTTAATGATGTTGTTCAGCAGATGTTCATTTTTGACATCACTTAATGATTTAAACCAATGAATAGATACTTTTCTTTTAAGCAGAGCCTCAATTTGAGCCAAGTCTATGGGCTTTTTTTCAGAGGAGAATATAGCAATATCAACGTCTGAATCTTCTCGCACTTCAGCTTTTGAGAGTGAACCGAATAATACACCGCCTATGCTGACGAACTTCTTTTTAAATAATGCCGAAACCTTTTTTAGCATATTTTTCCAGTATAAGCGGGATAATTCAACGATTTCCTCATTTGCATTGTTCAATGAAAACAGCAGATGCCCCCTTTCTTCCTTTTGGCTTAAATAACCGTCTTTCGCATATTCCTTAAGGAGTTTTGAAGCCCACGGAGGGCTTATTTTGACAATCCTTGCATATTCTCTTACAGATATCTGCCTATAGCAATCCTCAAAAAACGGCCCCAGGTTGTTAAGTATAGTTAACATGTGTTAGTATTTTATTAACATGTGTTAATAAACCTTTCGGTTAAAGCTTTACTGATTTTAAGGCATTGGTTAAGTATAGTCTAAACCACGAAAAATACACCTGGAGTCCTATTACAGTCAGTACAAGATAGACCGTCTCAGGCAGCCATGAAAACAGCAGCAAGATCAAATTAAGAAGGACAGCAACAACCAAGGCAAAAATCATCTCAAAAATCGTAAGATCGATTCTTTTAATCCCCACTAAATAAATATTCTTTAGCGATCTGAAGACTTCGTGCGTCTTTCCGAAAGACCAGTATCCGACAAAGAAAAGATAAACCGAAAAAAGTAAAACTGAGAAGAAGATTATCGAGCCAAGTTTAGGGATTCCGTACAGGAATTTTGCGATAAGCGAGAACAGAACAAAAAGAACTATAGAAAAAATCACAGACATCACAATATTGAGTCCTAAAAATCTTGAAGTGTTTTTGAAATCTGTCTTTTTGCCGAATATCGTATTCCAAATCTTGTTTTCAAAAAAAGAATATGTATAAGCCAGGGCTGCTGCAAAAATAATTATATTTGATATGAATAGGAATAAAAATCCGTACATTTGGGAAGAATAACCCTCAAGATTGGCAGAATCTATGTTCTCCAGGCTCACAGCGCCAGATGACTCTGTTATCTTTGAGAATATAAATCCGGAAACTGCTCCGAACAGCTGGATGATCAAAAAGAACGCTGCAGAGAACATGATACTGTAAAAGAAGATTTTTCTGAAAAGAGATTTATCTATATTAATTGCTTCTTTTATCGTTTTTTTCAAAAAGCTCATTTAGTTTCACTCACCAGGCACTGCCCAGGATCCTCCCGGAAGAGTATTTCCTGACGCTCCAAACCTATTGCACAGGCAGTCTCCTTCTTTGTCTGGACATTTTCTTATGAAAGTCCTGAAATCTCCCTTGTATTTCCACATTTCCGTAAATCTCAGGCAAACTAAATCATAATTTTTGCCGGATGGTGCGACAAGAGTACTTTCTCCCTGGGCGCCTATCTCGGAAACTCCTTCTCCTAGTTTATACGAGCCTAGCTCATTCATCTTTGTATTTCCTGTATAAAGATTGACAAATATTGTTGCTGCTTCTTTTGGATTTATTAAAACTGAGCTTGAGACAGAAAATGTAACTCTGTGCTGGAAAACGACGACAGGCACTCCATTGACAGGATCTTCTCTTGTTTCAACAACAACGCCCTCGACATGGGCAGAAGCTGTTCCGTCTTCTCCAAATGCTATGTTCGAAGTCGAATCTGTTGTTACTGTCCACAAGCTGCAGAGATGAGAGGTAATGGGCTCTATTCCTAAATACAATCTGGTAAATGTTTCATCAACTTTAGACTGCCATGCTTCCATCGAATCCCATTTATCGATGTAATAATTCGCCCACTTAAGATTATTATACGCCTCGTTGAATACTCCCAAAGCGCCGGCAGCTGTGCTTAATCTTTCTCTTAATGCTTCGGTTCTTAATCTTTCTGCTTCTGTTCTCTGCCTTTTTAATTCTGCTTCCAGCCTTTGCTGCTCATCCTGCAATTCTTTCAGTCTCGCTTCTTCTATTAGCATATCTACATTTCTTACCTCACGTTCTTCGTCAGATTGAGCGCTGCTTTGAAGATCTCTCATCGCTTCCAGATTAGTCTCGATAGATTCTGCTTCTTCAGACAGCCTGTCTATATCACTTGCAAGAATCCTGGCATAATCCGCGCTTATAGGTGCTTGTTCGTAAAGAACTGACTGTGACACTTCACCTAGACAGCTGGTTGTATAAGTTACCTGCGCAAAAACAAAACTAAAACTTATTAAAGTCATTACAAGCGTTATTATTACTGTCTTGTTTTTTATATTCATGGTGTCGTTCCTGTCTGTAATGGACAAGCGCTGCCTGTCGGTGATGCCGCTCCTGTATTTGTAACCGGCCCCAACGGTATTATAGCTGAATCTACATTATGTGCAGCCTCCAGTACTCCTGCAACTATGCTTCTTGTTTGATCATCAACTGGACCATCAGCACCAAATTTACTTACCTCCACTATTGTGTCTGAACCAGGAGTTGTATCAGTGGTATAATAATATCCATAAATACCAGAACCTTCCGGCGCAACTACTTCTTGCATGTCTATAAAATCCCTGTGTATATTGCCGGCACTTACAACATAAGTCTGACTTTGCGGTGTAAATACATTGCTTAATGATGCCAACGCAGCAGCATCATTGGGATTGTTTGGATTGAAATAATTTCTATTCGCAGAAGGATTCATTCTTTGGAAAGCTGCAATAACTTCAGGAGGGGTTATAGGATTATCACTAATTCTCAACCGCGTACCGGTTTGCTCGAAATAATCATCTGCTTGCTGCTGAGTTACTGCTGTATTTGACGTTAAACGTGTAAGTGTTTGGTCATATACTATCTGTGATAAAGGCTCCACTCTAACAATTCTTACTTCATGAACTCCGGCTTCCCCTTCACCTTGCGCATAAACATAAATAAAACTAATCAAAACTAAAAGAATCGTCCAAACCTCTCTCTTTTTCATGAGCTTAAAGTGAATTCAGTTCCGCTCTGTAATTTCCGGCATCCGGATTAAGTTCTATCGCTTTTTCAAATGCTGCTTTTGCTTTTGACTTATCTCCAAGTTCTTTATATGCTTTACCGAGTAAAAAATATGCATTAGGATAATCAGGATTAATTTTTAATGCATTCAACGAAAATTTTTTCGCAGTTTCAAATTCTCTGAGGCCCATATGTGCTGAGCCGATATTATTCATTACCTGATAAAATTTAGGTTTTAATTTTAAAGCCTTTTTTCCAAATTCAATCGACTTAGCATAATCTTTTTTTACAAAAAACAAAAATCCTAATTGCTTGTATGCTTCTGCAGAATTTTTATTATTTGAAAGAATAGTCATTGTGCATTTTTCTGCGTCATCAAATCTCCCAAGATCAATGTAGGCATAGCCGAGCATTTCAAGAGCTTTTTCTCCGCAGCCGGCTCCTGCTGCTTTTTCCAGAACAGGAAGCGCCTTATTTGGGAGTCTTGCTAATACATCAATAGAGCCTAAACCAGTCAAAGCTCCGCAGTCATCTTTATTTTCAGCCAATGCCTGTGAAAACTCGCGGTTTGAATCATTATAAAGCTTGACTCTGTCATCTGTTGTAAGCCTTGGTTTTTTGGATTCCTCTAAATAAAAGAATCCTCTTTCTACATGGCTTTGGCCTGCAAAACCAATACTTGGTAACGCTATTGTTGTTGCTGCCATAATCATTACTCTTAATCTCGTTTCTAGGTTTTTCTTGTATGTTACCATTAAAAAGTAGTAGTTATTACTACTATTTAAATGTTTTTATTTTAACAATATGTATTAACTCCAGGATCTGCACTGGGCGGAAGGGATGATATTACTATTGTGTCCAGATTGTCTAATCGTTGCCTGTCTTCCGAAGATTCTTCCCATGTACCAGATGTGAATTCAATGCCAAAACGTGTGAAACCGGGAGTAAACACTTCTACTCTGCCCGAGGTATCCCTTCTTATGTAGGCAGAATCTGCAGCAATACTATTCTCTGCCGTCGCACCTTCATTCCTTCCATCGACATAATCTTGAAATATATCGTGTGCCGCCTGAGATAAGTAAAATGTCTCTCCTGAGTTAACCCGTTGGATAGTATTATCCAGAATATTTCTCTGTGCATATGGACGTCCGGCTAAATCTGCAGCTAAAGATTCGCCCACCGGAAGATTATGTATTTGAGTTCCATCATATCTATACAAATATTGAGGGGGCGGTACGGCAACTTCTGTTCCCTGAGAACTAAGACTAATCAAACTAACTAAAACTAGAACAACTGTCCAAACACTTTTTTTATTCATCATAAATCTACTTCAATGAATTTACTGTTTCTGCATAAGCGGGGGCCAATTCAACTGCTTTTTCAAATTCTTTTCTTGCTTCATCTAATCTTCCTGCTTTCTTTAATATCAAACCTAAACCGTAATGAGCTGGTGCAAAATCAGGATTTATTTTAACTGCTTTTCTTGCATGCTTTAATGCATTTGCAACATCACCAAGTTCCTTATACATAATTCCAATATTATGCAATACAACATGCATTTCAGGATTAATTTCAAGTGCTTTTCTGTATGCTTCAATAGCTTCTTTGAATTTGCCTTGTTGTCCGTGAATAAATCCTAATTGCCTGTATGCGCTTGCTGTTCTTTTATTTTTTCTTAATGTTTCCTCAATATGTTTTCTTGCACTTCCATAATCTCTATTAACAATGTAAGCCGAAATCAAGGCTTCCATTAAATCAGGATTATGGCACTCTTCAGCAGCTTTTTCAAGGACAGATACAGCGCTTCTGCTATCTCCTGTATGGAGGTGTACTTTTCCAATCCCGGTTAAAGCTCCGCAGTCATTAGGATCTTCCTTTAAAGCCTTATTAAACTCTACTGAGGCTTGAGTAAAAAACTCAGCCCTTTGTTCTTCTGTTAATCTAGGCTTCTCTAATTCTGCTAAATAAGCAAGTCCTTTCTGAACCCTCTCCTGCACATTACCAAAGCTCATGTTTGGTAATGAAGCCAATCCCAGACTGGCTATAAAGGTTAAATTCCTAGGTTTAAGCAGGAATTCAAGGTTTTGTTTAATAGTATTTACCATTATTTAATGGTAACTATTACTAATATTTAAACCTTTCCATTCTTATTACTTACTTTAACTGGAATACCTCTTCCCTAACAGCTTCCTGAGCATTATTAAGGTCTTTTATTGTGACTTTATAAACATAATCTCCCTTTGGCAGGAAACTTATGCTGTTTTTAATGTTATAACCATCATTTTTAACATTATTTAAATCATCGATTTTTATGTACCCATTTTGTGAAAGAACAACTTTTCCGCTTTTATCGCGGATACTAAGGTCTTGCATAAACTTAACACTGTAACTGCCGTTAATTAGTGGCTGTGCGAAATTGACAAGTTTCAGATAAACAAGAACATCACTTCCCTGTTTGTATTCCTTGTTCGGCTGAGCTTCATAACTGTAATCATTGTTTATTTTTGCTGCGAAAACAAACTCGCTTATCTCAAATTTCCCATCTAAAACAACGCTTCCCTGGGAGGATACAGTGCCTCCTGTTTTAGTGTTAGTATATGTGATTTTAACATTATATGTTCCGGCATTGAATCTTTCCGGCATAACAAACGAAGCTCCTATGAACTTCAGATTTAATTTTGATAAGTCGCCTGTAACCGCCTGTGTCGCATTCAGTTCCTGAATGACATTTCCTGACGAATCCCTGACAATTTGTGTTTTGGCTAAATCAGAAGATAAAGTGCTGCTTGAAACTATGCTGCTTAAATCAACTGTTGATATGAACTGATTGGCAGGAACTTTCTTGATTGCAAAATCGAATGATTTCATTGTTGATTTTTTCGCAAGATTGTCATTTATTCTTATGTTCAGGACATAGTTTCCTGGTTTCCATCCTTCCGTTTTTATTCCGTTGTCAAGGATAAGCACAGCCATCTTTCTGCTGTATTTTTCATTCAGCACTGCAAACCTGCTCTTTGCGAACATGATATTGTTTTGGGAATCTTTGACTTCTATGTCCTCAGAGATATCGACACTGAAATCACTATTCTGTACGAAGTCTCTTATTTCCACATAGACAAACAATGGATTTCCTTCGTAATATTCCTTATTCGGCTGAACAGCATAATTAAAATCACTGTCGATTGATGCGGCAAGCACAGCAGTCACAGAAGGAATTTCTTTGGAAACTGGTTTTGAAATGAATTCGGGAAGTTTTTCAGTGGGAGTTAAATAAACATATAGTCCTATTCCAACCAACAAAATGACTGCTGCAACTATGATTATCTTAATCGGAGATCTTTTCTTCTCAAGCGGAAGCTGATTCAGCTGGTATGGTTCATTCATTTTTCACTCACTTATTTTCCTTCAGCACCAATTCACAGATAGTGCTTGGCTGGTTAAGTATTCCTTTCCAATTATTATCATATGCAGTAATGGATCTAACCGCACTAATTGCTTCTGACACACCCAGAGCTGCTCTGCACGTAGCTCTTAGATATCCTTTTGTATTTGCGTCACATAATGGAAGCGCAACAGACACTAAAAATGTTAGTGGGTTTGATAAATATTCCTTGAATTTATCTATAGTGAAATCAATGAATTGTGCGAATGGAATTACCTGGAACGCTTCTCCCCACACATATTTGCACCATTGTGCATATCTTTGGCTCTCACAGAAGAAAGGAGGGATTCCATTAGGAACCTGAGTCTGAATGCAATAAATATAACTGCATTCGATATTTCTTGCCTTTTCAAGATTATACAATACTCCAGGAATGCACAATGAAACTGTACTTACTATGATGCTTTTTTTAGGATCGAACTCGAAATCAAGAGCCTTTGCGACATCTGCTCCCCACGTATTTCCCTGGACCGTATATACTTGAGAAGCCTTGCTTCCCATCTTATAGACATCTTTCAATCCGGGTATATTTTTTAAAAGTGACCATGGTGTTATTTCGCATGATAACCACATGCAAACCTCTTTAAGAGCCGGAATAGTTATCGCCTTACTATATGATTTTCCTGCAGCCTCAACATATGCAGCTGCCGGTTTAAGAATCGCCCAAATTTCTGATGCTCCCGACAGAACAGCGGCTGCCCCATTGAGTATTCCTGCTGATGTCTGCAGAGAATTGTAAAGAGAACAAGCGCTGTTTGCTCTGTTCAGCCATTTGGTTACAGTTCCTATCCACTGCCCACTCACAAGAGTGGAGTTTTTCAGATCATCAATCTTTTTCTGAAGAGCATCGTCAGCAGCTCCAAGATTTGAATTATAAAATCCGAGTGTGAAAGGAACATCGTCATACTCCGGCTGCGAGATGAAACTGCCTATCTTGACTATCGTCATAAACTTGCATGTATATGCAACAGAATCCGGAGGGCTTACCGCTCTTCTGATGTTGAACTTCGTGTAGAATGAAGAAGCAGGACTTCCAAGAAGCTCAGGAATATTCTGTCCTGTCAGCGGATTAGGAGCTAAATATCCTGTATTTCCGTCACAGTTTATGATTTTTTGGGAAATAATATTTCCTGAACAGTAAGCAGCTGTCTCAAAATAAGTTTTTTGAGGAAGCGTCTTCAAAGTAATTCTGTCGATTCTTTTCGGCATAGGCATAGTGTCATGATTGTAAGAATAAACGCAGTAATCATTTGTTCTTGATTCAATCTGAGATATTTCAACAGGAATCTGAACTTCAATCTTATTTCCTGCGCAATCTTTCAGAGTCACAGGGATTGATATCTGTCCTGCTGCAAAAGGCCCCTTCAGAGGACCGACTTCCTTGAATAAGCATGTCTGAACAGCATCTCCCGTACATTGAACATTATATTTTCCGACGGCTGACGATATTTGAGAGAAATCGGCCGAAGCAGAAACAGGCAGGTCACTTGAGACATTTATTACAAGAGCAAGCGTCCCTCCGACAGTAGGATAATCTCTTATTTCATTTCTGAAAACCTCTGCCGAATCTGCAGTAATTTTATAGTTGATCATCAAAGGAGAGTTTCCATAATAATTGACAGAATAATCAGTTCCCAACTGAAGAGGATTTCCTGAATCATCCTGGGAAGGGCTCACAAATTTTATGCCAAGAGCCGCGCCATGATTCAGAATTTTTGTCTTATCAAACGGCCCCCACCTGCATATCCAGTTAATTCCCGCTTTTTTGCATTCATTCGGAAATACCCTGTCTCTGCTGCCTTCGACGACCGAGCTCAGATCAAGATACACTTTCTTGCCGTTCAGTCCCGAATCTGCCTCTTCAATTGTTACAGTGATTGTATTATTCGCATCTCCAATTACATTTCTTTTCCCGCAGACTCCTGATGCAAAAGATTTCACGACAGGATTTTTGCTGTCGATTTTTATCAAAATATTTTTTTGCTTATCGTCTTCATTGCCTGCTTTATCCTTGATGTGAATTTTCAGGAGCGGATTTCCTCCGTTAGGAAGGTCAAGAACAATTGGAACTTCGCATGAATACTCATCGTTTGAAGTTACATAACAGTCTGCATCAATAATTTTCTGATTATTCCTGTATGTATCCTGCACTGCAAATTCTGATGCGTCTGCCGTCACTTTATCCAGATTATATTCTTTTATCTTAAATTTCAGCATCGCGCCGATAGGAGTCGCGACAGCGGATGCTACATACGAAATAGGGCTTCCTGATGAATCAACTATCTGCAGATCAATGATTTCTCCTAATTCCTTATCAACCAAAACTTTCTGGCACGATGTTCCTTTGTTTCCGACATTATCAAATACATTCAGGCATAAATCTTTTTCTTTGTTATTTGTTGACGGAGCTTCTATCCCAACAGATTTAGAATAATCGCAGTTAGTCCCGGGAGTGAAATTAAGCTTTGTTGTATTAATTAAAGTTCCCCCCAATGTAAATTCAACCCGATTTATTCCGGAACAGTCCTTAAATGCTGATTCTGCAACAGAATAATCAATCATAAGTTTTCCCTGCTGCACAATAGATTTTATTTCCACAACCGGAGCAATTTTATCGACTATTATCGAACTCTGGGCGCTTTGCCCGTCATAACTTACCTGATAAGTCCACTCTCCTTCTGCCCATTTGCCGCTAGCAAAATCATACCTGCATATGCTTGTACCCAAAGAAAAGCTGCACTGTGAAAATGGGGTATTTTTATTCGTGATTAATTTAACATCACTCGCTTTTACCCCAGATTCACTTATTTCGGCGATTATTGCTGTAGTATCAGTCTCTGCGCGGTAACCTCTGACATTTTTGCTGCTGACGCCGTAAGTTGTGAATGCAAACGCCTGAACGGATGATATCGGAAGAGTTACAACTAAGAAAATCATGAAAATAGATATCAACTGGATACTCCTGCCCATGCTCTTCTCGATTATATTTCTATTCATCTTCTGAACTCCGGAGTCAGCAAACTTTCATAATTTAATGAATATTCCGCAATCTTTCCAGACTGCTCCATGTCTTTATGCTTCAGATCTGTAACGCCGTTTCCGTCTCTCGTATAGCCTGATGGAACTGCAATCAGGTAAATTATTAATTCTTTTGCTCCATTAAGTTTTTCTGCGGTAACTGGGAAATTATTTAATTCAAGACCGCCCATAGGAAATTTATCGAATGATGTTGCATCGATTTTTTCACATTTTTGATCTCCCAATCCCCAGCTGTCATACCAATTATCATCGTAGCATTCTTCAGCTTCCGGAATAATTGTAAGCTGATTGTCAATTACCGTCGAAACTATGTCATAATTTCCCGGAACAAGTTCGATTTCTTTCGTCCTGTTTGTGCCTGTCAATTCTGCAACTGCCGAATATTGCTCGGAATCCGGCGTTTCGGATACTCTTGAAAAAGTAACTATGGCCTGCCCGGTAGGAGGCAGTTCAACAGAAACTCCTGTTGGATTCCATGAAGTTTCAGCCGTTTTGCCGCTCCCGGTGGTGAAAGGCATCAATTTAGCTGAGACATTAATCTTTACAAATCTGTCGAGCATAATCTCCTTTTCCTGCTTTTCATCAACCAGTACTCCGAATGGAGTTGTCTTTGACATATATCCTTCCCTGAAAACAACAAGAGAGCCTATTCCGACAGGCATTCTTGATGTCAGGATTGCTTCCCTGCTCGTATCCAAGACAGCCTGTCCCGTCAGCGCATTCGCTTCTTGGATAGAAACAAGCTCGGTATTTCCTATAAAGCACGATTCTTTTCCAAATGAGAAATAAACCTGGGAATCTCCCAACGGAGCTTTCGTTATCGAGTCCGAAACAGTTATAGTAATTTCATCCGAAATATAATTTTCCGGATCGCATGCATAAGTACGGAATGGAGAAGTAATTGTCCCTAACGCTGCCGCATCAACGGTCATCATCGCATTATTCCTCATGTTCGATTCCAGAGCAAACTGGAAAGTAAATCCTTCTCCGTCAAATGCAGTCGGATCAGTCAAAGTGACAAGAACAGGGTATGAAACATCATAGGCAAATTTATAGGAGTTCAAGCCGAATGCCGACATGAAATTAGAGAATCCGCTTCTTGAATCAGGAGCTATTATGTTTCCTCTGTTCGGGGTGACGCTCAGATAAATCGGCCACCATGCAAGATATGAGAATTCCGCATTTGATGCAAATGTATTGTTCGAAGGGACTACAAACAGGCTGTATATTCCCTGCGAAAGAGTATTTTCTCCCTGATAATAATTCCCCTCGAAATTGCGAGAGCCCTGGACCTGCAGTCCGGAAGCATGGCTCATTAAAATTTCCTCGACTTTATCTTTTACATCGTTTTTTGTCCATGAAATTGATTCTCCTCTTTTAAACGTGACATCAGCGACAGGAGGAAGCCTGCTTTCATCCGCCCCAGAATACATATCAATCAAATTTAATGCCAAAAATCCAAGGAAATTGCTCGCTGCTTCTTTTTTAGTTATCTCAATCGCTAAATCATAATATCTTGCAAGATTTATCGGAAGCTTGATATTAAACTTCGAGATTGTCTGAACTGTTCCTTCTTTTGTTATCTTTAATGGATATTCAGCCTGGACAAATATATCTGATTTTGTTATAGTGGTTCTGGCAGTAATCTGGCTTTCTTCAATCGCAAATCCCTGTGATTTAAATGAAGTAAATCCTCTCAGGCAGGAAGATAATTTTTCCTGAACATACTTGTCAATCTGCTCCTCAAAAGAGTTTCCTCTTGCAACTGTCCTATACAGAGCAGGCATCTTGGAAGAAAATTCACATCCTGCTTCACAACTATTGGGGCTTCTCATGTAATGCCAATAAGGAACCTTGATTGAGCTTCCGGGAGACATCGATATTCCCTCTCCGGAAGTCGGATCTGCGTCATTAACAATAAATTTGGATGTGTCTATATACCCGCCCTGCATCCCTGCTTTTCTTATCCCTTCTTTGGCGACAATCTCCAGGCATTCCGTCACATATTTCTGGATCGGCTGAAGTTCAGTCGCTACTGTTTCTGCAACTTCAACCGGCGGCTTATACAGCACAACACTCTGCCTTATGAAAGTTATTAACGCTGCAGAAAAAAGCAGAACTATTCCTATAATTATGAAGATTGTAAGCTGACCGCGCCTGTTCATTAAAAATTGTGCCGGCTCACGATTTGATTCAATTTTTTTTCTGTTTCTCATTGCATTGCCCTGTAACAGGTCATTTTGTAAAAGTCTGAATTGATATTCTCGCACAGCTGAATTCCACGCTCATCATTCATCACAGCCAAGACCAGGTAGCAAATATCCTGCTCGCTTCCTGATTTTTGAGCGCAAACTACATCAGGAACCTCTGCGATTTTTAATTCTGAAATAATTTCATTTGTTGTTTTCAATGTTGTATTGTAAAATTCAAGACCATATGTTATCAGAATAAGAAGTGAAACAATTATGAACGCTGAAATGATGTAAACAAAAAACTTGTCCTTTGCTTTTGTTTCCTTGTTCAGATGCTTTGTTTTGAAGTATTTTTTCTCTGAATAAACATACCAGACTATGATTCCGTTCAGAATGATAATTATCAAGGATGATGCGAACAGCACTTTCCTGAGTATATCAAATTCAGAGCTGAATTTAATTAAAGAAACAAGCGCATTTAAGATTCCGAAAGAAAACCATGCCAAAGAAACATAAAATACCCAAAATTCCCGCTTGATAAGTCCGTAAAGAATAGAGATTAAAAGCGCAAGTGAAATCAACTCTATCGTCAAAGCGATATTTCCTGAAAGCATGACTCCAAAGACGACAGAAATAGGCTTCTTTGCTGCAAACAAAAAGTAGAGCAGATAAAAAAAAGTTATGAATCCTGTATAAGCGATAAGAACCTTTATTCCGGGGGGAAGATTTCTCCAATGCGGCTGGTCATAATGAGAACTAGGTCTATGCACACCCCTCTTCTTTACCATATACTAAAAAATGGCCTGAGTGTTTATAAAGATTATGATTAAAATGGCTCAAGGAGGCTTATGGCGACTATATGAAGATGAGTTAAAAACGCAAAATTTAAATATATGTTTAAACATAAACATAAACATGGTAGTAAAGACGATCACGGTTAGAGAAGAAGCGTATGAAGTAATGAAAAGGATGAAACATGGAGATGAGAGTTTTAGTGAGTTATTTATGAGAATATCAAACGAAAAAGAAAATGCAGTAAATCGATTTTTTGGCAGCATTAAAATAATCTCCGAAGAAGCTGAGATACGCAGAGAACGCTATAAAAAAATAAGGGAAGATATGTCGAAAGATTTTGAAAAAAGACAAAATAAACTTACTATTCGTGCCGAAAGGAGAAAATAAATGTTTTTATTAGATACTTCTGCCATAATAGAAATTTTAGAAGGTACAGAAAAAGGCAGATTAATCAAAGAGATAGTCGGTAATGAACCTTTGGCAACGACTGCTTTGACAATTCATGAAATTGTTCTCGGGGAAGAAGGAGCTTCTCTAGAAAAAGCTTTAGATTTCATTCATACGACTGAGATTTTAAATTATGATTTTGATTCTGCAATGATGAGCGCTAATATAGAAAAAGATCTAAAAAAGAAAGGAAAAATGATAAATAAAATTGACATTTTAATAGGCGGGATAGCCAAACAGCATGGTCTGCCCATAGTTGTTTTAGATAAAGATTTTGAAAATATACCAGGGATAAAAGTTATCGTTGTTTAGTATGATAAAAATAACTATAAATGCGAAAGCTTACAATATACTGAAAAAATCTCAAGAGAAATAACGAGACATTTAGTGGTATAATTGACAGATTGTGTGAAAATGAGAAGGGTTATGTTTCAAAAGATAGGAATAAAATGGTCATTAAAATAAAAGATTTAGCTGAGGCTTTCTTAAAAGAAAATGAAAAATTTAACTTATTACAAGTTCGCAAACATCCTTGTCTTCAGCCACAGAATTGAAGATTCTGGCATCAGAAACATATATCTTGACCCCATTTAAGGTCTTTGTTTCCCCGACATCAATCAGATCTGTTGAATTATCAACCCTGATTATGCATGCATCCGAATTTTCAGTCACGTCGATCACTTCAATGAGATGAGTTGCTCCTTTTATCCACTTTTTTGCAGGAAGGTTTGATGAGACTGATGCATTATTCTGCGAAGGATCGAGTATGTCGTACTTTTGAGCCTCTGATTCATCCTGCTCTGTTTTATCTTCTGTTTTCTGCTCCTCAATTACTGTTGTTTTATTTTTTTCAGAATCGGTCGTTTCATATCCGGAAACATTTGCACTGGTTTTATTTATCGTGTTTGTGACATTTTCCACAGTCTGCTCGGTTTCCGGACTGCACGCAGCAAGAAAAAACAATAAAATGATAAATATTCCCGATTTCATGCCATTATATTAACCTCAGGATATAAAAATATTTGCAAAACAAGTCTATGCTTCTGCTGTGCTGCACCCGTGCCGGATTATTTTCGTTTTAATTACAGTCTAAGAACTTGTTTTCTTTCTTTTCATCTCAAAGATTATAAGCCCTATAAAAATCAGAACAGTAGCAATCAGTACATACGATGTATTTTTCAGACAAACACCGGATGCTATAAGATTTCTTGATAATTTTACTTCAATCAAAGCTGATATCAGCAAAACACCGATTGCAATCAGCAAGACAAGAAGTGACTTTTTCATCGTCTTCTTGAATTCTTCCGAGAATAGACTTTCTTTTGTGATTGAAACATAGAGAAGAGCTCCTGCAATCGCCGATAAAAAGTAGGCTATGACTTCCGGAAGCATATGGAAAAACAGGATTCCCATGTTGCAGCTTATCAATGAGTAAAGATAGACATAATCTGTGTTCTGCATCGTCTGCCATAAAATACTTGAAAGTGTCGAGGCAAATATGGATGCGTTTAAAGTCAGCAGGAATAAGGAGCCGGCCCCGAATATCAGTGAAAGGACAAATGCTGCTATCATCACTGAGAAATTATTTTTGAATATCCCGAACAATAACTGGTTCGCATCTATTGGAGGGGGAGGAAGCCCTGCCGTCTTTGGAACGATAATTTTTGTTGTGCCATAAATCTGCTCGGATGAAAGGACTTTTGAAGGCATCACAAGCGAAACCAAAAAAAATGTAACAAACGAGCCTATGAAAAAATAAATATAAAAATCAAGAAGTTTTTTTGTCTTAACAGCAAATGATTTCTTTTTGTCATATAAAGCGATGTCATCAAAAAAAGTTAGAAGGATAGGAAGCGTCATAGTAACTGTGAAAATTACCGTAGAAACTCCTATCAAGGAAGGAACATTCCTGAATAAATATGATGAAGTTATGAAAGATACTAAGGTAAAAAATACTCCTGCGAACAAAGCGTAATTTGCGCTTTTCTCAATATTTTTCGCATTGAAAATTTTATGGAGCAAGTCTCATCGCCTCATTTATTGTCTGCTGAGAATATCCTGACTGGATAAGGACTGCTGCAATCTGCTCTCTTGTGTAGCCTTTGCTTAAATTTTCTGAAACGTAATTTCTAAGCTGCACAATCTGCGGATTAATCTGCCGGGATTGAACTCCATAAGACTGAACAGGAACTTTTGGTTTTCTTAATTTTAAAACAGCAAACACAAGAGCTACTACAAATAAAACTGCGAATATTCCCGTAGTAATGTAAAACGACAGGCTGCTTGCCGACTGAGCCTCTTCTACTGATGGTTTAGATGCTGCAGGCTGAGAAGTTTTCTGAGCTGCAGACTGAGAAACTTGCTGTGCAGTGCTTTGAGCAGATGTTGTACTGATTGTTGCATTTGTAGTGTTTGTAGCATTGTTAGAATTTGCAGCAGGAATGATAACAGAACCGGAACTCCCGCCTGAACTGCTTCCGCCGCTCGAACCGCCACTGCTGGAACTGCTTCCGCCGCCGCTGGATCCTGAACTTGAAGTGCTTGAAGACGATGTAGTACATACTTCGCCGGGAGCACACGGAGCTGGAGGAAGTTCACCGTCCAATTCATCTGGATTACTGGGCGGAGGAGGAACAACTTCCAAATCCGGACTTTCTGGCGGAGGAGGAGGAGTCTGAGCAAAAGCTAAAATTCCGAATAATGAAAAAACTACCAAGAAGATGACTAAAATTGCCTCTTTCATTATTATACTGAGATTAGTGTTATTTATAAACGTTACTTCACTTCAGCGCCATCTGCAACATTGCAAACAACATCAGAATGAGATGTTTTTAGCTTATTATTTTTATAAAATATTCTGCCTTGTTTAACTGAAAGTTTAACCTGAGAAAATAAACCAATGTTAATTTCTTTTTCAGGAGAAGAAGTCATTCCTTCAGCAAAAACATTATCTCCTGGTTTTGAGTTTGGAGCTTCAAGAACTTTCAATTCTCCGTTTTTTTCTGCTGCCAAAAGCATTCCGGAACTTTTTACTCCCCTTAATTCCGCAGGTTTTAAGTTTGCGATAATGATGACATTTTTTCCTTTGAGTTCTTCAGGCTTGTAATGTTTTGCTAATCCAGAAACAATTATTCTCTGTTCTTTTCCCAAGTCAATTTTTTCAACAAATAATTTGTCTGCATTCGGATGCTTCTCAACAGAGATTATTTTTCCAACAACTAAATCAAGTTTTTCAAATGGATCTTTCTCAGATATCTTGCCTGCAAACTTTTTCTTTAGCTGAGCAAGGAATTTGTCTTCCATCTTGTTGAATAAGATCTCTGCTTTTCCGAGTTTATGCTTTTTAATGCTTAATTTCCCCAATTCAGAAAAATCTCCTTTCTTGATTTTCATCTGCGAAACTATTTTGCCGCAGCTTTCAGGAAGGTAAGGAGCCATCAGAATTGCGAGGTCTTTCACGATATTTGCTATTAATCTCATCGTAATTTGGGCATGTTTTTTATTTTCAGTTATATTCTTCCAAGGCTCTCTTTTCTGGAAGTATTCATTGCCAAGACTTGATATCTCCATTATCTTTTTCAGCGCTTCTCTTAACTGCACTCCTTCATATAAGATCAGAACCTCTTTCTCTTCTTTTATTATTTTTTCCCACAGCCTTTTTGAGTCAGTATCTAACTCGGCATTTTCTATTTCAGAATTAAATGCCCTATTTGAATAAGCGATAAATCTGTTGACTAAATTCCCGAAATTGCCGACCAATTCGTTATGCAATCTTTCTCTTAACTTGTCCCAGTTGAATTCAGCGTCAGAAGTCTCCGGGCGTATCGCCATGAGATAATATCTGTAGACATCAGAAGGAACTCCTGAATTTATCGCATCATCCCCAAAAACACCTGTTCCTTTTGATTTTGAGAATTTTCCTCCTTCATAATTAAGATATTCTGTAGCATTTATATGATGGACGAAAGTAAATTTATCTTTTGCTGCAATTTCTGTCCCGGGAAAAATTATTGAGTGGAAAGGTATGTTATCCTTTCCCATAAACTGATATAATTCAACATTTTCAGGAGCATACCACCATTTTTTGTAATCATCTTTTAATTTGTCTTCTGTGATTGAGATATATCCTATCGGAGCGTCAAACCAAACATAGAAAACTTTATTTTCATACCCTTTGTACGGAACAGAAATTCCCCATTTTAAGTCTCTTGTTATTGCGCGTTTCTTCAATCCTTCCTTGAACCACGCATTTGTGATTTTTATTGTGTTTTCTGTCCATCTTCCTGTTTTTGACTGCTTTGCCGCCCATTTTTCCAGACTTGGCTGCAATTTTTCCAGCTCCAAAAATAAATGTTTCGATTTTCTTATTTCTGGCCTGGTGCCGTGAATAGAACACCTTGGACTTTCCAATTCTAATGGAGTTAATAATTTTCCGCAGTTGTCGCATTGATCTCCTTTCGCATTTAAGTTTTCACAGTACGGGCATTTTCCTTCAACAAACCTGTCTGCAAGAAATTTATCGCACTGCCTGCAATAGACCTGCTCGATTTCTTCTTCTGTTATAAAACCATTCTTGACTATTTTCAGAAAAATATCCTGTGTTATTTTATGATGATTCTTTTTTGATGTCCTTCCGAAATGGTCGAAAGAGATATTGAACCATTTGTAGACATTTTCATGTATCTTGAAATATTTATCGCACAGTTTCTGAGGAGTTGTATTTTCTTCAATTGCTTTCGCTTCTGTTGCAGTGCCGTGCTCATCTGTTCCGCAGATGTATAATACATCTTTTTTTGCCAGACGCATAGCTCTTGCAAATACATCAGCTGAAAGAACAGAACCTACAATATTGCCTAGGTGGGGAACATTATTTACATATGGAAGGGCTGATGTTATTAGGATTTTCTTTTCTTTTGATTTGGGCATATGATTAGTCTTAGAATGAGGATTTATAAAGGTTTAGGGAGAGAAATTATAAAGGTTCGATAATGTAAGCGAAGATATGCCAAAAAAACAGAAGCATACTTAATATAAAAAATCCTCTCTATCTTAATGCAAACCTTATTTATTCGGAAGCGATATGTAAAATTGATAAAAGAAACTGCACCACTCTGTTAAAACTACGTGAATCTGGATACAACCTAGTTTCTTCAAAACTTGTAAAATTCGAAATCGTCCAAAATCTAAAGAAGAATAGACGATTGACTACTGTACAAGCACGCGATTTGTACGAAAAAATTCGAGAAGAACATAAAATCACTGATCTTCTTGTTGATGGAAGAATAGAACTCACTGCAGATTATCTAGAAAGAATATCTAATACGAATTTAGCTCTCAAAGACATATTTCATTTGGACATTGCTCGTTCGGCCAAAATGCCAGTTTGTACGCATGATGGAGGTGTTCGAGAAAACGAACATGAAATGAAAAAGAAGTACTATGAAAATGTTCACAAACCGCACGAGATTATTCTTCCAAAAAACACAAGAACTAAACTCTAATCCCGAGATCTTTTTTAAGAGATTTTGGAATATCGGCCCTAAAAATAACACCGTTTATCCTGACCATATCAAACTTCTTCGTCCTTGCCATTATAATAAAATCACCAGAAGCATATATAAATGTAACGATTTTGTTAAATATCAACAATAGAAATAGATGAGTTGAGGATATACTTATTCCTCATCTCCATCATCTTCATCTTTTTTTGAACCTTTCTCTTTCATCTTTTTGGTTATGCCTATCTTCTTGTGGCATTTCTGGCATTCAAATACATAACTTGGAATTCCTTCAAATGCTTTTCTTCTGAATTCCGTTGTTGTCTCTCCTTCATTGCTGCAATACCTGCATCTGTACTGAATATTAACCAGTAAAGATTCTTCATGGACTTTTTTCTCTTCGGAATATCCGCATTTGTCGCAGACATATTCTGCCGCTCTTATTTTTGGCCTGCCTGTCTTAGGAGCCTTAGGTTTTGCCATCGGGCCTTTTTTGCATTTAGGGCACTGTTTCTTGAAAACCCAGGCAATTATGTAAGAATCATCGTCTTTTCTTCTTGTAAAATAGATGCACTCGTCCATTGAGTCTGGAAATCTCAAAGCCATAAAACAATACAAAAAAACATGCCTTATAAAGCTTATGCTTTAAATTTAAAAACTTCGACTGCTTTAACACCTAAAATGACCGATGATAAGTACTATGACACGATAGCTCCGGCGTATGACGAGCTCCATCTGGAAGAACAGAGCAAAAAGCTTGAAATAATAAAAAAAGAGCTGAAGATAGACAAAGAAACGAAACTTTTGGATGTCGGATGCGGCTCAGGTATAAGCTCACAGTTTGACTGTGATGTTACAGGAATTGATCCAAGCGAAGAGCTGATTAAGATTGCAGAAAAAAGAGTTCCTTCAGCACAGTTCATGGTTGAAAATGCAGAAGCTCTTCCGTTTGAAGACAAGTCATTTGATGCTGTTGTTTCTTTGACCGCAATACAGAATTTTTCTAATATTAAAAAAGGAGTTGAAGAAATTAAAAGAGTAGGAAAGAAGCAATTTGCATTAAGTTTTTTAAAAAAGTCAGAAAAAGCTGAAGAGATTGAAAATCTGATAAAAGAAATATTTCCGAAAGCAAAGAGAATTGAAGAAGAGAAAGATGTTATATTTATTATTAATTAAAAGCAAGATGCTGTATAACCGATAATTTTTATTTTGTAATTAAATTATTATTATTTAGCTTGGTTTTTTGCTGGGTTCGAATTGAGACTATATAACTCGGAGCAAAAATAAAGAATAACATTTATAAACAATTAATCCTTAAACTCACATATGAAAAAGGTGCTCGGCTTCTACAGGACATTTCTGCAGACTTTAAAGCCTAAGAACTACGAAGATTTTGCTGAAAGCACATTAAAGAATTCTTTTAATTATTACTCGAGCCTCATTATAAATGCTTTTCTTGTTTTCATGATAATAATGATCCCTGCGGCGGTTCAGATGCCGAATACGATTGAATCTTACATAATTAACGATATTGATACATTGAATTTTGATATAAATATAAAAACAAACAGTCCGATACTCATCCCTAAAGACAATCCTGTCTTGCTGATAAACTATCAGAACATGACTCCGAACCAGACTGCAAATGTGATAATAGACAATGATGTGCTTTATGCAGGATTTCTTTTCAAGAAATTTGTGAAAGATCTGGAACCA
>Ga0209210_1000354_pt1 | contig 50263 bp, 46 predicted proteins | sample RifGroA1_FD_183991 | JGI IMG/M metagenome (GOLD analysis project Ga0209210, IMG submission 183991) | Contaminated groundwater microbial communities from Rifle, Colorado, USA - Rifle Groundwater A1 (SPAdes) (version 2) | ecosystem: Environmental > Aquatic > Deep subsurface > Groundwater >...
ATAGTGTATTAATTGAATTTTAGCACGAATTAGATATTTTGAGTTGTGAACAAACCAAAAAACGGCCTCGGGCCGTTTTTTTGGTTGATATGTATAAATATTTTTACTGACCGCCGGATCTCCATTCCCCACTGACCGGGTCCTGCCATATCCAAACCGTGTTGACATTTGCTGTTGGCATATATACTGTCCAGCTTGTTTCAACATTCGGCTCGGGCCGGCCATAGCACGCGGCTGATCCGCCCCGATTCAAACAGGAATTGCCGCCTCCGTCTTCCTCAAGCAACGGTGGTTCTTCTTCGTTGGCAAAAGAATTGAAAAATCCAAACCATGATTTATTCTGGGCTAACGTCGTTCTTGTGGCAACCAAAGCCGCCACCTTATCGGAATCTTTCTTTAATGTCGGCCACGCCGCATTCAAATCATTCATTGCTGTTGTCCTAACATTGGCCTTGAACGCTTCGTTGATGCCAAGAAGAATGATTAAAGTCAACACAATCGTCAATATGGTTTTTTTATTCATATTTTTTATTTTATATATTAATTCTTAAAATCTGTATCCAGGCGATGGCGAAACCGACCATGGCGAACAATATGCTGGCAACAAGCCAAATCTTCACCCTTGCCTTGGATACAAGTATAAACTTTTTGTCGAAATTGTTAAGGAAATTGTTGATAATTTCTTCAATGCGCAATTGCTCCTGAAGCTTTCTTGAATCAATGTTTTGCTCTCCCATAAATTTTACAACGTCATGCCGATCAATAATACCGGTTAATATTTTTTGCTCGTCTACGACCGGCAGAGACGCATTGGAATTTTTCCCGAACAAATCAATAATTTCAAATATTGAATCGGATTCCCTAACAAAGTACGGATTATCGTTCATGGCATCCTTAACTTTGAGCTCGGATATCTTCTTAATTTCTTTCTTTACATGCTCCGCGTCGCTTTTGTATATGTCGATTTTTTTGAAAAGTTTAAGAAACGTCGGCAAGTGTATCGAAGTGCCTCCGACAACCATGTCTTGATTCGAAAGCGCGCCGACCAAATAGCCCCCCTGCACGACAGGAAGGCCGTTTAAATTGTTGTCCAGCATAACGTGGACAGCCTCAATCAAACTCGTATCCGGAGTGACGGAGATAATGTTTTTGACCATTATATCGCCTGCTGTTTTCATTGATGGTTTAAACTAAGGCAACTGAGGCGAGATGATCGCCGGATTCAACTTTCATCACGCGGACCCCCTGCGTGGCTCTTCCCAAAACGGACACACTTTCGATTGACGTCCTGATAACCACGCCTTTTTGAGAGACGGCGACCAATTCTTTATTCTCTTCCGAAACAATATGGGCTGAAACCAGTTTGCCGGTCTTAGTTGTGATTTTGGCTGTCATTATGCCCCGACCGCCTCGATTCTGAACTTTGTAAAATCTTAAATCGGTGCGTTTGCCGTAGCCGTTGGACATGACTACGAGAATTTTCAATCCTTTTTCAACGCCCGACGGCACGGCGTCCGCTCCTACCACTTTTTCATCTTTATCCAATCTCATTCCGATAACTCCCGATGCGCCCCGGCCCATGGGCCGAACGTCTTTTTCTTTGAATCTGATTGAATTACCGCCGGAAGAAACCATGATTATCTGATCATTGCCTGATGTGGTGATAACCCAGCCTAATTGGTCATCGTCCTTTAGTTTAATCGCTGCTATGCCGTTGCTGCGCACTTTTTCAAAAGAATCCATCTCAACTTTTTTGATTACGCCCTTAGCCGTAGCCATAAAAAGGTACCCTTTGGTATTTTTCGGCACAGGCACCACCGCCGTAATTAAATCGCTCGGCGATAAGTTTAGAAAATTGACGATTGCCTTGCCTTTAGCCTGTCGAGATGATTCCGGCACTTCATAACCCTTTGTTTGGAATACTTTGCCCGTATTCGTGAAGAAAAGAAGATTGTCGTGGGTGTTGGCCATGAAAAATTGAGAAACGACGTCCTCTTCTTTCGTGGCCATGCCAACCAAGCCCTTGCCGCCTCTTTTCTGGGCCCTTAAAACATCGGGTTGGATTCTTTTGATGTAGCCCGATCGGGTAAGCATGAACAAGGAATCTTCTTCGGGAACAAGCTCTTCTTCCCCTATTTCCCTCAATGCCGACTTTACGACCTTAGTCCTTCTTTCGTCTCCATACTTTTCCTTCAATTCTTTGAATTCGTCTTTAACCACACCCAGAATTTTTTTGGGACTAGCCAATAAATCTTCAAGATTTTTTATCAATTCCAGTTTTTCCTTCAGCTCATCTTCGATTTTCTTTCTCTCCAGACCGGCTAAAGCCTGCAGTCTCATGTCCAAAATTGCCGTGGTCTGCTTGTCGGAAAATTTGAATTTCTTTATTAAATTATTAAACGCATCTTCTTTTGAAGACGAGGCCCTGATAATTTTGATGATTTCATCAATATGATCCAGTGCCTTTTTGAGCCCTTCCAAAATATGGGCCCGGTCTTTGGCTTTCTGGAGCTCGAATTTTGTGCGCCGAATCACGACTTCCCGGCGATGCTCGATGAATTTGTCCAGCAGGGTCTTAAGGCCCATTATCTGGGGCTGAATGCCGTCGGACAACGCCAGCATGTTGAAGTGAAATGCTTTCTGAAGCTCCGTGTATTTGAAAAGCTGGTTTAAGACTTTTCTCGGAAAGGCGTCTTGTTTAAGATCGACGGCAATTCTTAATCCGTCTTTGTCTGATTCGTCTCTTAAGTCCTTTATGCCTTCGATTTTCTTTTCTTTTACCAAGTCTGCGATTTTAATAATCAGCTCGGCTTTATTCGTCTGATACGGTATTTCAGTGATGATTATCTGATAACCCTTTTTCGCGCTTTCAATAATATCGGCTTTGCCCCGCATTATGACCGGTCCGCGGCCGGTGGCATATGCATTAACAATATCGTTCTCGTTGTAAATTATCCCCCCCGTCGGGAAATCCGGGCCTTTGATATATTGCATTAAATCTTTGACATCAGCTTCCTTGTTGTCGGCCAAATGAACTAACGCATCAAGAACTTCAGTTAGATTATGCGGCGGGATATTCGTGGCCATACCCACGGCAATACCCATCGAGCCGTTTATAAGCAAATTCGGAATCCGAGTCGGAAGCACAACTGGCTCTTTGGCTGAGCCGTCATAATTATCCATAAAATTAACGGTATCCTTTTCAATGTCGGCAAGAGTTTCTTCGGCAATCGGCATTAGTTTTGCCTCAGTATAACGATAGGCGGCAGCGCTGTCCCCATCGATCGAACCCCAATTGCCTTGACCATGGACAAGAGGATAGCGAAGAGAAAAATCTTGGGCCATGCGAACCATGGATTCGTATGCCGCAGAGTCGCCATGCGGATGATAACGGCCGAGCACATAGCCGACAACAGTGGCCGATTTTCTGAATTTGGCGCTAGGCCGAAGTCCCATCTCGTGCATCGAATACAAAATTCGTCTGTGGACGGGTTTCAAGCCGTCCCTAACATCGGGCAAGGCTCGAGCGACGATAACCGACATTGCGTACTCAAGGTACGCTCTCTGCATTTCTTCCACAATTTCTCTTTGTTTGATTGTTTCCGCCATTTAGTTTTTTATTCGCTCAAAGGCAATGGGTGAGCCGAGCTTTGGATATTGGGCTCTGTGTTTTCTTTAACATCAACGCTGCCGGATTCGTCATCCAAGAAGCCCCCTATCGTCGCCTTCATGGATTTGGTCAGATCTAGAAACGACTGTCCGATATTTCCGAACAAAGAGCGGCTGTCTGCGTTTTGGGCGATATTCTGGCCGGATTCAATCTCTGTATCCATCAGCGCGATTAGTGTTTTTTGGAATGAGTTGAACCAAATGATGCCCATAAACGACAAGGTTGTGATAACGGACAAACCGAACATCAGTTTTCTTATATGTTCCGGCTGTTTGCGTATTTCTTTCAGGAAACTCATGCGTTTAACATTATTAATTTCATTTCTTCAGCGGGCAATGTTTTCTTTTGGATTTTAAGCTTGTCCAACTTCTCCGGAGTCAGCCCCAGCTCTTTGACGAATTTTTCGGCACTATCTATTTCCACCGTCAATCCGGGAATTTTATAATGCATCGCCATTACAATCTTGGGTCCGATTTGAGATATGACCTCGACGGCTTCCTTCGGGCCAATCGTATAGTTGCCCCCGACGGGAATCATTAAAACATCAACGTCGCCTATGGCTTCGACTTGCTGGTCTGTAAGTTTTTCCTGGCCCAAGTCACCAAGATGGCAAAGGGTTATTTCTTCGGCAGTCATGACATATATGGTATTCGGTCCGCGCTCGCTTCCGTTTGTATTATCATGCCAAGATGGAATGCCTTGAATTTGGATACCGCTTTTTTCATATTCTCCCGGATTACGGATGACAAATGCTTCGGAATTGGCATCAGCCACATTATTGTGGTCGTAATGCTCATGAGTTACCAAAACAATATCATCCTTTATTTTGGGCGGTTTCAAGCCGATTTCTTTGGAAAAAGGGTCAATCAAAATCGAGCCTTCTTTGGCTTCCAAACGAAAACACGAGTGTCCAAACCAGGATATCTGCATAACAGAATTTTATCAAAAATTTGCAATAAATACAATTCCGATATATGATTACCGGGCTTGCTTTTCTCTTAATAACCTAACTCGGGGGATCAATAGGGCATCTCTGCAATCAAGAAATGCCTGATGTCTCGAAATATCTTCAAAATGAACATCGTGGGCGTCAAATCAATGAAAGACCTCTTGTCAAAAGAGGAGTTCTTTTTGCCCAAGCCCGGAAACATATTAAGCGGTGAGATTATATCCATATCAAAAAGCTCCGTTTTCGTAGATCTCGGGCCGGTCGGCATCGGCATCATTTATCCCGGAGAATTTTACGACAATCCCGACCGGATGAAATCACTGAAGTCCGGGGAAAGAGTCTCGGCCATGCTTTTGGAACTGGAGAACGATGACGGCTATCGGGAGCTTTCTTTGAAAGCCGCCCAGATAACCACAGCCTGGCAAGACATTAAAGACAAAAAAGAATCGGGAGAGGTCATAACAACGAGAATCATAAATATAAACAAGGGCGGACTGATAGTGGAATTGAGTGGAATACAAGGTTTTCTCCCGCTCTCGCAATTATCGGCCGAACATTATCCGAAAGTTGAAGGCGGAGACACGACCAAGATTGTCCAAGCCCTCCAAAAATTCAAAGGCCTGGATTTTAAAGTCAAAATTCTTGATTTCAGCGAGGCTGAAAATAAGCTCATCGTTTCCGAAAAAGCCATTCAAGAGGAAGCCGTCAAAGAAGAAATCGCCAAGTTGAATGTCGGCGATGTTGTTGACGGTGAAATTACCGAGGTCACCGACTTTGGCGCTTTTGTCAAAATAAGCGATACCCTTGACGGTTTGATTCACTCCTCGGAAATAGATTGGAAATTCATAGAGGACCCCCGAGAAATATTACACGCCGGAGACAAAATAAAGGCTAAAATCGTAAATCTTGACGGCGGCCGAGTTTCGCTTTCCCTAAAAGCTCTCAAAGAAGATCCATGGCTGAAAATCGAAACGATTTACACTGTCGGCCAGAAAATTAAGGGCAAGATACTCAAAATACGGAACAACGGAATATTCGTTGAACTGCCGGGGCCGATAACCGACGATGGGTTGTCCTCGGAAATAATCGGCTTTATTCCTTCCGCGCCGACAACCGCGGCCGCTGAAGGTGTTGAAACTCCGGCCGAAACGCCGGCCATCGAAGTCGGCAAGGAATATGACATGTCCGTCACGGCCATAGATCCCGCCGACCACAAACTCACCCTCTCTCTGGACAATTCTTGATTTTGTGATATATTCTCGTGAGGAGGACTAGTATGTCTCATCACAAAAGACATCGTTCTTTAAATTCCGAAGACGATTGTGAAATCAAACCGGAGCCAATACTTTTAGATGGCCCCTGCGCCAGTGGCTCCCGCGGCGCACTTATAATTGTTCGTTTTTTATTCAACATTCCTCAATTTGGCATTATTAAAGATCAGGACCCGACTCCTAACATTCAAGGCAAAAGAAGGCTTGGCTTCCCTTACGGCGGCATGGAACCGGAAGATGTAACGATAACGACGACTGCTTCGCGTGAACTGGCCGAAGAGATGTTCAGTCGAAACGGCGTTCATGTTGAATTCCGCAAGGACGCCATCATTGGAGAAATTCCGACAGGCGTAAACCACACAATGGTTGTTCTTACAGTTGATGTGGCACCAGAGTACTATTCTCGAATTGCTCCGGGGAAGGAGCAGGAAGCCGCATTTGCCGTACCGGGTCAGAAAATTGACGAATACATCAATGACGGAATTTTCTTAACTGACCATGCCAAAGCCTGGCAGATATACAAAAGTCTTTTTTCAAGCAAGCTCAGTCAAATATAAAGCGACCTTTCGGTCGCTGTTTTTTAACAATTGAAAACAATGCGTGTACCTTGCTCGACAACAAAAATCTGATGGGCTAATGGTGTAAACAAATCCAATGCCTCACGCTTGCCTTCATGTGTGCCATGGGCGCAGGCAATGGAATCGAATCTGACACCACCCCGCAAAGCCATGATATCGCCAAAGAACTTGATGGAGTCATCCTGGCCGCCGTGGCCGGACATGCTAAATCGATCAATCGCAGCCCTGACTTGAACCGATTCAGAACCGTTTCTTTCTTTAAGGCTGAAAGAAAAACCCTCTTGATGCTTCAAGGCCAGTCTCAACAGCTTTTCACCGTTTGTCCCCGGCGCCAGCCATGAAGAAAAAAAGACAGCTGATTTACGGTCCGGCAGATAACGATCCATATATGACAGAATTGGACCGAAACTGCCCATGCCGCCGGTCGTGATGACTATTTTCGGTTCCGAGGATTGAATCAAATCGTCCCGCGTTTTATCACTGACAATTTTGATGCCGCGTTTGCCGCCCAGTTTGGGCAGCATGGCGTCATTGTCGTTCCATCTTTGTTCTTGGCAAATCCGATAAAAAGTCCGGCCGAGACCGTCAATGTAAACCGGAACGCCAAAGCGTTCAGTAAGCAACATGGCCAGATTTTGTGTCCGGCCCGATGCAAAGGCGGCGAATATCACTGTTCCGTCATTTTGCATGACTCGATCCACAGCGTCGTACATCCGATTCACTTCTGATTCAAAGGTCGTTGCGGCCTTGCCGGTATACGTGCAGTCGCTGCCGTCAATGCGCCGCGGCAAATATTTACTCGGCCATTTAGCAACCGATGGCAGCTGCAGGCCTTTTGTCGTCGGCATATCCTGAAAACAGAAGTCTCCAGTAAACAGGCCGTCGTCAAGAACCAATCCGAAGCTGCCGGGCAAACCGTGGCCATTTTGGAAAACAAACATTTTCAAGTCCGGCAAGATTTCAACTTCACCGGGTTTTTCAATCACTTGCCTTCTGTTAAGTATTCCAGCGATATCAAACGCTGTGTATTCGGGTGCGTGTTTAAGCCCGTCTTCCAAAACATACGGCAAAAAAGCCGACGTCTGGGGACTGGCGAATATTTTGGCATCCTCGGCCAATAGTTTTCGCCTGGCCAGCATCGCAACCGCGCCGACATGGTCAGTGTGAGCGTGAGTCAAAACAACGGCATCAACTTTTTTGCCATCTTCTTCAATGAATGAAAAATCAGGTGTGACCGGCTGGAGAGTGTCTTCAAATTCATTTCTGACCTCCGGCCCGCAATCAATGACAACCCGATAATTATGATTTTCGATTTCAATATCGCGGATAGTACAGCTGCCGCCGATTGAATCAGGCCGCGAAGAACGGCCGCAATACACAATTTGGTTTGGCAAAACCTTCTCCTTTCTGTCAAAGGACAGATTTTAAGCCATTTATCCTATTCCTATTATAAACCGCTTAAAATCTGGCCTCTTTAGGCCATAGTATCACCATTATTGACACAAATCAAGCAAGGTGCTATAATATGTATACCAGATTAGGAGAGCACTTTCAATCGATTACAGGTAACAGTTTCGTTCACTCCCCCGCAAGGGGGGCTAACGCCCCGCTTTGCGGGGAGAAGGAGTGTCAGATGAGCAAGCGCATTCAGGCCCGTGTCCGGCAACGGACGCAGGCCACGACTGACGGTTCCGCGCCGGCGTCGAGCCGGTACGCAAGTCTGCTGGAACGCACATTCGCAATATACCAGTCGGGGGGTACGGAGCTCCCGACCGATCTCGCCGCCGAGTGGGAGGCCGCACTGGCAGCCGACCGCGAATCGCTTCTCGCGTTCATTGTCCAGCCCATCGCGGCTGGACTGATCGAGCCCCGTCTTGCCCAACTCGTGTTGGGGAGTGACAACAAGTACACTGCCCTCGCAACCGACTGGGCGGCGGTGGCGGCCTTCACCGGCTACCGACCGGCCGGCTTCAACCGCTACGAGAGCGGCAAGTCGCTGGATGCTCTCGCCGCAAAGCAAAGTGGTGCCATGACGCCGGCGACGGGTTCCTGGGCGGCCATGGCGGCCGCGATGGAAGCCCAGCGCGGAATGGGCGCAATGCTCCGCGCCTGGCACGAGCGGGAGTTCCCGTTCGGACAGCAGCGCGATCACGGTGATCGCGATGGCGACGTCCGGTCACGCGTCTCGGCGGCAATCGCCGAAGCGACCAAGCCGGCAGCGAAGCCGCCGGAGCCTACGCTGGAGCAGAAGCTCGCCTCCGCCGAGGCCGATGAGGCCAAAGCGGTCGCCGAGAAGCGATACTCCGACGCAGAAGCGGCGGCGAAGAGCGCCAACGATCTGCGCAAGCAGATCGAGGCGGCGAAGACGCCGCCCGCACCGACGGCTCCCGCCGTCAACACCAACCCGCCGCCGACCAACGCCGGCGATCTCATCGCCCGCATCAAGCGGCTCGACATCCCCGCCAGCAGCAAGCAGAAGTTGCTGGCGAAGGCGCTCTTGAACGACGACGACACCGAAGAGGTCGTCGCCGCCATCGAATCGGCGGTTTAACAAAGACCCGGGCGCTGGCAAGCATCCGGCCCGGCAGGAACTCCCTGCCGGTTTTTTTATACCCAAATATTTTAACTCAATTCCATAATCAATTTTACACAAGACTAATAATGTCGCGATTAATTATCAGAAGCGGAGCCGTGTGGCCTCTTCAGGACCATCCGGAACGCGGTCTGGCGTGAGGGGGAGCGCAAAATCAGCAGATTTTGACGCGATCCTGAAGAGTCCACACTGCGAAGCGGCATAATTTGACACAATCTATTTTTTGATTTACAATATATATATCGTTCGTTGAAATCAACAATCCCTTGCCGAAAGGAGGCCAACATGGCGGCAGGGACACAGTCACAGGCCCCCGAAGCGAGGGTCTATGACGTTAGCGGGCTATTAAAGCTCGCGATTCGCTTCGTCGGTCTCGGCTTGACGGGTCAAGACATCAGTCTTGGTCGTCACGTCCGAGAACTGCCAACCCGGACTATCCGAGGCTTTCGCTCCGAAATGGCGCTTCAAGTCATCAACGGCCACGTCGCCATTGATGCATTCGAAATGCTTTTCGGAAGCGACGACACGCGCATTTTATGCATCGTGAAGAATCTATGTGAGCATTTTCAGTACGAGTTGTCCAACTACACTTTGGACAACCTTCTGACGCTGTGGGAATACTCGTTCCGACGACGGAACGGTCTTACGCCTGAACTGTGCCAAGACGCGAAGCGTCTGCGCCAGTTCATTCAGGAGCGTGGGAGGGGCCACCAGATTGAAAGAATCAATCGCGGTCTAGCCTCGGCTCGCGACGAGTCCTGGCAAAGGCCGATTGTCGAACACTTTCTGAACCTGCCCGAGCCCGACCGTAAAAACGAGGTTGCGGCTTTGAAGTCGCAACTTGCCTATACAGTCCGGGGATTTGCGGACGCTCGTCCCGTTCTGGACGAAATCAGCGCCTGCAAAAAAAACCAGAGCGACGTGTCCGGAAAGATGGCGTCGCTTGATACCGAACTCAAGAAACTGCGGAAACGCCGGATGGAACTGGAAAAGAAACTCGTCGAATGCAAGGCGAGTTCCGATCCGGTTGTCCGCCGGCGCATTCGTGGCGCCACGAGAAGCCTCACCATTTGTCGACGTCGGGCGACGGACATCGAGGAACGGCAAGCCAAGTTGAACGCAACAATTGGCAAGCCGGCACGACGAGTCCGTGGTCTGCGGTCCGAACTCATCACCCGGTTCGGACCTGTCGTAAACGAGTTCGTAAGAACTCACAGTCGCATCCGCGAAATGCGCGGGAGAAAATCATGAGCGATACCGTACCGGTCCTCGCCCAGATTCCGCCCGCTTCATTATCATGGATGGATCATGTCCGACAGATGGAGGCGGACGCGGAGTCTCGGCGCCAAGAGAGGATAGCTGAGCGCGCGGCCAGTCAAGCCGATCATCGAGCGGCGGAGGAAGCCCGACGCGACGAGCGTCGTCATCCGCGCCGGAACAGGCGGGAAATCTCCGCCGAAAACGGACAGGCGGTTATCTCCGCCGGCCGAATGGTGGCAAGCGACTTGCCCATTCAGGGCGAGTTGGACGATATCACAGAAGAAGTTGAAACCGCCTGGCGGAAGCTGGTGGCATCAAAATCTCTGGCGCGGACCACCGCGCTTGCGATGGAAATCCAACGGCTTATGGTCCAGGCCTCCGACGTAATGCGTCGGCACGAGTCAGCAATCAACAACACGTTGGCTCGCCAGTACGACCTGTCAGCTAACAACGGCAAAGTCTCGCCGGAGAACAATCGGCCATATGCCGGCCTCGCTGGCCTGGGTGAAATCGTTGACGCGGACACGCCGTCACGAGTACTTCAGCCAAAGCATGAGCGCCGCGGCGAGAAGACCATCCGCAACTGGGCACGCGCCCAGCGGATCGCGTCGCTCCGAAATCTCGCCAGCAAAAACCCTCGAGTGGCACTGATCTCCGCCCTCGCCGCGGGCGAAATGGATACCGCGGAATTTCAATGGGCCATGGCGCGGCTGGTTCAGCCGCCCAGGACCACCACTGAACACCGACTCGCCCGGTTGCGGGCGGTGATTCCGTCCAAGAGGAAACAGAAGGAAGCGGCCAACAACGCCAAGCAGAAGGGCAAGCGTGGCGGCCGCAAGTAAACCAAGGCTCCGCTCACGCGAAGCCGCCGGACACACGTGTCCGGTTTTTTTTATTCTTAATTTTCTGTAATAATTATTAAAATGGCGACGCATCCCAAAGAACAGAGCCGATTTGAAAGAAGCCGCAACGCGGCGGAAATTACAATCCATCGCATCAAATCATACGATGAGCTCTATGCTTCAACGCTTCAAGAAGGCAATGATATGTTCGCGGAAAAAACGAGGGAACTGTGGCAACAATTGGCTGTGCACGGCGTCTTAGGTCAAGACAAGGAAGGCAAAACAAAACTCCTTGAGTATACGGACCTGGACGGGAACGGCTGTATTGAATTATTAAAAATGGCCGGTATCAGACACAAGTTCACGTTCACAGAAAAAGGATCTTGGCGCGATGGCTATATTCATTTTGACACCGGCGGCCGGCATGGACTGATAATAGAAGACGGCGGAAAAACAGCCTTCTTTGATCATCACACTTCATCATACGGTATGCCCACTTCGGCATCGGAAATCACATATCAAGCCCTGATTGATATGGGATTGCTCAAAAAGGAGGAATGGCTGGACAACATGGTCAAATTCATCACCCAAGTTGACAATCGAACATATCCGCATGAGGCCGATTATTGGAAATACTCCTGGCGGACCGTGTTGGGCTTGCAAAGATACTTAAACTCAAAACATCTAGTCGAATATTTTAGATCCGGCCGAGATCCGACAATACTTCTTTCAGAGAATGATTTATCAAAAATGGGGTTACTGAAAGCCTCTTTAAAACAAAAGGCAATAGTTGAAAAATCATTCGCGAGATTGGCGGAAATGGAAAGAGAGGGATTGGTAATTAACAGCCCGCGCTACGGAAAAATTGCCGTTGACATAGGAAAGACCGTGGCCGGTGGATTTGAAGCGGCAAAAGCGCACGGCTGCGATGGTTATATTATTTGGAAGCCGGATGATAACGGATTCTTTGTTTCGATGTCAAAATCAATAGCAATAACGCCCAAGGAGGGTGTTTTGGTCCGCGGCACAATGTGGATAAAGCCGCAAGACGATTTACCCAGACAAACTAAACTGAGTGAAATCATAACCCAGCTTGCCGCTCCGATTACACCGCAGGGGAAACTATTGGAATATCTGGTTGAGGAATTAAAAAACGACCTAACCGCTCGCTTGGACAAGGGGGAAATGAAAGCCGCTGAATATGCACAAAGCATGGCTCGACTTTCAAAGGAGACTGAAATATCATTAAAAGAGATGAGCACCGAAACACCGACAACTCCGCAGCAAATAGAAACGGATTCGAACATAACTAAGGGTAAAGAAGGATTAAGAGAAGAAAAACTTCGGGCGCTGGACCAAACGATTGAAAATATCAAGGTTTCAGCTTCACCCAAAAATACCCTAATCGAAGCGCTGGCGGCCGGCTTAATTACGGCCAAGGAATTCAAATTTTTAAACGCAACTCTTTTTGCCACGGAAAAGAAACCCAGAACGCCCAGAAAAAAGAAGGTTGTTATTCCCCAAACGGAGCTTGATGCGGCTGACGCGTTGCTAGGCAAAGAAAATCAACCCCCCAAACCGTCCATGACTGAACAAGAGGCCCAGGACATGCTTTTGGGCAAGGATACTTCCGCTGAAGACAAGCGCAAAGAAAAAGAAGCGGCAGACATGCTGCTCGGCAAAGATCCGGAAGATGAGCGCAGGGAGAAAGAAGCTCAAGACATGTTGTTGGGCAAAGAAATTCCGACTGTTAATATTCCCCCAAATATACCGCCGGAGCCAGAGGCAAGAACAAATATTCCCAATGTTCCATCTGATCTTGAGGCTAGAATAGCCAAGCAAAGGGATTGGCTGGATATTGTACGCGGGCGGGCGGAAAGATCTACGCTTGGCATCAACGGCGATTCGGCCGAAGACGTTCGAAGAGCGGAAGAAGAATTACGACGATTGGAATCATTAAGACCCGGCCAAGAAGCAAGCCCCATCCAGACCGAACGCTTGGAAAATAGCCCTTCGCTCGGACCCGAGTTTCAAAACCGCGCGACCGTTGCCCATCAAGAAGCCAAAGGACGGATTCAAAAGGTCGGGGGATGGTTTAAAGAAAGACTTAAAGGGTTTTTAACTTTGGGTTTCACGGAATTTAAACAAGCCCGGAATTTTAAAAAAGCGACCGAGAGGGGCGGCGATGAAATTAAATCCATGGTTAATCGTATTCAAGAAACCCATAATTTGTCTCTGTCTGCTTCCGAAGAATACGTTTACGCGATTGACAAAATGCTTGAAGAACAAGGTTTGATTCAAAGGGATGTTCAAGGCCGCGTTAGACGCGATATCACGCCCGATGAATACTGGGATACCGTTGATTTTGTCACAGCAAAACGAATCAGAAAAAACGACGAAACAATCAAAAAAATTGTTGACATAGAAATAAACAACCTGCGCGAGCGCCTCAAGGATGGTAAATGGAATAGTTATAAAACCGCTAACACCGGAGAGAGTGTCTTCGTCTCAGAAAAGCTTGAAAAAATGAGAGCCGAACTGACAGTTAAACTCAAAGAAATGCAAAACGGCCAAGCCAGAAAAGACGAAGTTGGGTTCGCGAAAATAATAAGAACAAATCTAGATAAGAATTGGTGGGCCCGCCGAATCTACGGCACGGCTGATGTTTTGGTCTGGTTGTCGCTTTTGGGCGCGGGTGCTTTGAATTGGCTGGGCGGCAAAGGCGTTGCCGGATCGGCGGCAGCGACGGAACGCGTGGTGGATCACGTCAAATCAAGCGGGGGTTTGGATGGCGTTCAAATCAGAGAGAATCCCTGGAATACGCTCAAAGAAGTGGCTCATGTTTTGGGATTGAATCCGACCGACGCCCAGATGGAGGCAGGCACGAAAATATTGGACGCGGATAACGGCATATATGAGCCGGACTGGAACACCGGCGACACCACTGGCCTTGTAAGTTCCCGCACCTTGCCCAAAACTTTTATATTTAAAATATCGCAGGCCGCTTTGAGAGCTGTAGGCGCGCCTGTATAATAAATTTATGGCACTGACACCGACCCAAGAAAAAATAGCGGATCGGATTGGAGAATTGCTCGCCGAGTCGCTTTTGGATGAAGAAACAAAAGATCTGATTTTGTCGAATTTGGGAAACATCCCGGAAAATTTAGTAAATTCGCTTTTGTCCGCCCTTGAAGCCGAACACGAAAAACTTGACGAGGTCACGGCCGAAATCCAAACTTTCATCAAAGAACAGGATGGGGACTGGCAGACATTGGAAACTAATCAGCAAAACTACGCCGCCCAATTCATGGAAAAGGCTCTGAAAAACTTGGAAGCCGAGGCCGAGATTGAAGATATAAAAAGCTCGATGTAATAGTATTTTCACATTTTTGAAATAGCCTTGTAAAAGGCTGTTTTTCGTGTTAAGATATGTTTCTACAATGGTCAAACAACTCGGAAAATATATAGGAATCGTTTTCTTGGTTTTAATGATAGCGGCGGCTTTGGTCGTTGCTTTCAACCCCGTATCGAAGAGCCAGGACATTTCCCTTTCGGATGCGGTCGCTAAAATAAACTCCGGAAATGTAAAGGAAATCGTAGTTCGCGGCGACACTTTGGATATTACGGCCGCGAATGGAGATAAGTTTACAAGCAAAAAAGAATCGGACGTGTCAGCCGTTGAAACGCTTTCCAGTTTGGGAGCGGAAAAAAACAAGCTTGCGGCCATTCAAATAACGGTGGCTGAAGCCAGCGGTGCGGCTGTAATATTCAGCGCCATAATTCCAATCGTGCTTCCTTTTCTTTTAATTATTTTTGTATTCTGGTACATGTTCCGCCAAGCTCAAAAAGGTTCGATGCAGGCTTTCTCATTTGGCAAAACCAGAGCCAAGCTTGCCAACGGTGAGGGAAAGAAAAAACTATTCTTTAAAGACGTTGCGGGTTTGGTGGAAGCAAAGGAAGAAATATCCGAAGTTGTGGAATTCCTTAAAGATCCAAAAAGATTTCACAAACTCGGCGCCAGAATCCCCAGAGGAATTCTACTTGTCGGTTCGCCGGGTACCGGCAAAACATTGCTGGCTAAGGCTGTGGCCAATGAGGCCAATGTTCCGTTTTATTTCGTTTCCGGTTCGGAATTCGTGGAGATGTTCGTGGGTGTCGGGGCGAATCGAGTCCGCGACACATTTGAGATTGCCAAGAAAACAGCTCCGGCAATTATTTTCATTGATGAAATAGATGCTGTCGGCCGTCATCGAGGGGCCGGGTTGGGCGGAGGCCATGACGAACGCGAACAGACGCTCAATCAAATCCTCGTTGAAATGGACGGTTTTGACACGGACAGCGCTGTCATAATTTTGGCCGCGACAAATCGTCCAGATATTTTGGATCCGGCGTTGCTGCGCCCCGGCCGGTTTGACCGCCGCATCATTCTTGATGAGCCGTCATTGAACGACCGGGATGCGATACTTAATATTCATGCCCAGGATAAACCTCTGGCTAAAGACGTGAATTTGAGAGTTGTGGCCGAACGGACGCCGGGATTTTCCGGTGCCGATTTGGCCAACCTTTTAAACGAGGGGGCAATACTCGCCGCTAGAAAAAACCAAAAAGAAATCGGCCAGGATAACATATTGGAAGCGATTGAAAAGGTGATTCTCGGGCCGGAAAGACGCAGCCATATTTTTTCCAAGAAGGAAAAAGAAATAACCGCTTTCCATGAAGCCGGCCATGCTTTAGTCGCCATTTCCCTGCCTCATACCGACCCCGTCCACAAAGTTTCCATTGTTTCGCGTGGCCGAGCCGGCGGATACACGTTGAAATTGCCGACCGAAGATAAGCACCTTAAATCCAGATCCGAATTCGAGTCGGAGTTGGCCGTTCTTCTCGGCGGTTATGCGGCCGAAAAAATAATGTTCAAAGAGGTAACCACCGGAGCTTCTAATGATTTACGGGTCGCTTCCGATCTGGCCAGACGCATGGTCACTGAATTCGGCATGTCTGAATCACTGGGGCCAATTACATACGGCGACAAGGATGAGTTGGTATTTCTCGGAAAAGAATTGTCCAATCAAAAAAACTATTCTGAAACAATCGCTTACGAGATAGATAAAGAAATAAAAAGACTGGTTACAAAAGGATTAACTCTGGCTAAAAAGGTTTTAACGGAGAAAATAAATCTATTAAACAAGATCGCTCGAGAACTCATCACCAAGGAAACGTTGGAACAAAAGGAATTCTACGCCTTAATACGCTAATTGTGCTAGAATTCCGTTACGGGCGTGTAGCTCAGTGGTAGAGCGCCAAACTTATAATTTGGATGCCGCAGGTTCAATCCCTGCCACGCCCACCAGCGGGCGGTTAGCTCAGTTGGTTAGAGCGCGTCGTTTACACCGACGAGGTCGAGGGTTCGAGCCCTTCACCGCCCACAAATGAATGTTTCCATCGTCTACGAGGATAGTAATTTAATTGTTGTTAATAAACCCTGTGGTCTAATTGTTCATCCTAAGAATAAGAACGACGAGCAGAAAAGTTTATGCAATTGGGTTAAGGAAAATTATCCAAATCTGGAAAATGTCGGCGAACCTTTTGATGCGTCAGGTGATAAAATCCCGCGCTGGGGCATTTTGCACCGTTTGGATAAAGAAACCTCCGGCCTAATCATCATCGCCAAAAACCAGAGTTCTTTTGATTATTTTAAAAACCTTTTTCAAACGCACGGCATATCGAAAAACTATTACGCCTTGGTTTACGGACAACCCAAAGAAAAATCCGGCACCATTGATTTGCCTCTTGGCCGCATCGGCCTTAAAAGAACAACCCAGATTACAGGCAAAAAACTAATCGATAAAAAGGAGTCCGTCACAGAATACGCGGTTCTTAAATTATTTGATAAATATTCCCTTCTGGATGTTTCCCCCAAGACCGGCCGGACGCATCAGATTCGCGTTCACTTAAAATCAATCGGCCATCCCATCGTCGGAGATTTTGTTTATGCCCCCAAAGACTGGCCCTTGCCCGAGGGTCTAAACCACCTTTTCCTCCACGCCTATAAACTAGTATTCACAGCCCCTGACGGCAAAGCTTTAAGCATTGAATCGGATCTGCCTCAAGATTTGCAAAATGTGATAAATAAGATATAATATCCAGACAATGCAGACACACATCAAGGCCGCGGAGAACCCAAGTAAATTTGAAGGTATTCGTCCGGGCTGGACAATTAAAGTTTTTCAAAAGATTAAAGAGGGCGAAAAGACCCGTGTTCAGGCATTCGAGGGCATGGTAATCGCCCGTAAACATGGTTCAGAAAACGGCGGAACAATCACTGTTAGAAAAGTTTCGGGAGGCTTTGGAGTTGAAAAGATTTTCCCCGTATTTTTACCGACAATCGACAAGGTTGAAATCGTAAAAAAGAGCCATGTCCGCCGGGCAAAGCTGTATTATTTGAGAAGCAAGTCCTCTAAAGAAATCCGCCGCAAAATAAAAACCGAGGCGCCGGTCAAACAAGAAACTGTCGCCGTCTAGCGGCGGTTTATGCGCGGGTGGCGAAACTGGCAGACGCACTACCTTGAGGTGGTAGCGCCCGCAAGGGCATGGAGGTTCAAATCCTCTCCCGCGCACCAAAGCGCGCTTAGCTCAGTGGTAGAGCATCGTCTTGACGTGACGAGGGTCGTGGGTTCAATCCCTACAGCGCGCACAGATAACTTGAAAATTAATTATGCCGCGGTAGCTCAGTGGATTAGAGCGCATCCCTGAAGAGGATGGCGTCGGGTGTTCGATTCACCCCCGCGGCACCATAATTAAAACCAGCTAATAGCTGGTTTTAATTATGTGTTATCCCCCGTTTTTCTGTTATATCCACTTTCCCACTTTCAAAACTGAACCTGCTTGATATAATAAAGCTACTGTATCTAGACCAGTACAATTATTTATACACAATATGAGAAAGGACAAGGTAAAAGCATTCGAATTACGAAGACAAGAAAAAAGCTACTCGGAAATTAGTGAGCTCCTTGGAATACCAAAGAGCACTCTCGCAACATGGTTTAAAAAGGAAGAATGGTCCCAGCAAATAAGAGACCGTCTGGGCTCAACCGAATCACTCGCCTATCCCGAAAAGCTCGCGCTGATGGTTAAAGCCACCAAAGAAAGGTGGGCCAGATTGCACCAGCAATATCGGGACCAGGCTGATAAAGAGTTTTTTAAACTTAAAAAAGATCCATTATTTATAGCGGGGCTAATGCTCTATTGGGGCGAAGGTGACAAAGTTTTAAAGAATTGCCAAGTCAGATTAAGTAATAGCGACCCGAGAATGATAAGAATGTTTTATGTTTTTTTAAAAAAAACATTAGTCGTCCCCGAAGAAAAAATTCGGGCAAATCTATTATTATACCCTGACTTAATTGATGAGATGCAGAAGAAATTTTGGAGCAAATCAATTGGAATAACCTTAGATAAATTTAATAAATCAGTTTACATAAAAGGCCGACACCCAACAAGACGCCTTTCCTATGGCGTATGTAATATTTTTGTTATGAGCCGAGAATTGAAAGAAAAAATAATCAGGTGGACAGAATTGATACAGGTTGAATTGCTCAAAAATATGGTTTGAATTTTGCCACATTTTATTATAAGATTGTTAAAAGTTTTTGCGGGTGTATCACAGTGGTAGTGAACGGCGTTGCCAACGCTGGTACGAGGGTTCGATCCCCTTCACCCGCTCTAGGGTTTGGTCTCGTCAATAATTTCTGATAGAATGTCTCCAATGTTCATTTTAAGTTTCATAAGCAGGGTAAATAATTCAATAGCCAGAAAAGTAAAGCGCGACGAATCCGGGCTTTATTTGTATCTGACTTTTCCAATATCAGTCGCCTTTCTTGTTACTTTCGTTTCAGCCCGAATAATCAGCCACTTCGCTCCCTGGCTGTTTCTTTCCATAGACGGAGTTCACGTCCATCATTTTGCCTACGGTTTCTTTATCCTCACAATATCCGGTTATCTAGCTTTGACATTCAACGGACCAAGGGCAACACTTTTAATCGCTTTTTTGCACGGTATTGGTTTGGGCCTTGCCCTCGATGAATTTGGCATGTGGCTGCATCTCCGAGATGATGATATCGCCCGATGGAATTTCGACGGTTTGCTCATTTTCGGAGCTTTAATCATAGCCATCGTATCGGCAAAACAGGGGTTTAAGACATTGCGCACTCATTTCCCGTTTAGGTGGGTTGTAAAGTTGGTCCAAAATAGCATCGAAAAGGCCTGAAAAACAGGCCTTTTTGGGCCCTTTTTATACTTGACTTTTGGGGCTGTTTTTGATATAATGTATATGTAAGCTGAAGAGGCTAGAATTGGGGTTAAATGGCTACTGTAGCCGTTTTTTGTTACCCCAAATCCAACCTTAGAAAGCACAACATGAATAAGATAATTAGAATCGCGATCGTTTCTTTGTTACTTTCAAATTTAATAGCAATACCGACTCAGGCTGCTTTCTATGATTGGATGAAATTATCCAAAACCGCCGATGAAAAGATTGAACTGCCGCAGTCTTCAGATTGGTCATTTGATTCTCTGTACAGCAATATAAAGAACGTCGGAATGGGTTCTGTGAAGAATGGCAACATTGGAAGCGCGTCGGTTGTCGGCGCTTCGGCCCCTATCACAATTAAGAAGGCCAAGGCCTCAAGCCGGACTTTCAAGGTATCCGCGTCCGCGTACTCTTCAACCAAGGACCAAACCGATGATTCTCCGTTTATCACCGCTTCCGGAACTTATGTGCGTGACGGCATCATTGCCGCAAACTTCTTGCCCTTCGGCACCGCAGTCAAAATTCCGGAAATATACGGCGATAAGATATTCATCGTTGAAGACAGGATGAATAGCCGATATTGGTACAACGTCGATATCTGGTTCCCGGAAAGAAGCATGGCCAAAGACTTCGGCCGAAAAACGGTTACGATAGAAGTGGTCTCATAAATCTAAAACTCCCCACACGGGGAGTTTTAGATTATCTTGTCCGCCCCCTGGGACTCGGACCCAGAACCTTATCCTTAAGAGGGATCTGCTCTACCAATTGAGCTAGGGGCGGATATAAAATTTTATCACATCGTGCGTCCCCGGCAGGAATCGAACCCACATCAACAGCTTCGAAGGCTGCTGCTTTATCCGTTAAGCTACGGGGACTAATAATATATTAAATATCATATTTTACCTCAATGAGCGACATTTTTCAATTACTTTTGGCAGTACCTTTAATACATAATCAATATCTTTTTTTATTGTCTGGCGGCCGAGACTAAAACGAATTGCGCCGTTTAAGTATTTTTTAGGAACACCGATGGCTTTCAGAACATGGGACGGTTCAACGGCATGCGACGTGCAGGCCGAACCGCTGCCGGCATGTATGCCGTGCTTATCTAGCTGAAGCAAAATCTCTTCATTGCCAACACCGAATATTGAAATATTAATGTTGTTGGGCAATCTGTTTTTCTTTGGCCCGTTAAGCCTGACATCGGATATTTTTTTTAAAATATTGGAAATAAAATAATCTTGGAGTTTCGGCAGTTTTTTGTTTTCTTTTTTATTAATCAGCGATATCGCTTTGGCTAACCCCAAAATAGCAGCCGTATTTTCTGTTCCCGCTCTGCGGCCTCTTTCCTGATTGCCGCCGAGGATGAGAGGTTTAATCTCTAAATCTCTTTTGACATACAAAACGCCGATGCCCTTGGGGCCGTATATTTTACTGCCGTTGAATGTCAGAAAATCCACGCCCAACTCGTGGACATTCATATTAAGGTACTCCGTCGCCTGGCATGCATCGACATGAAACAGTGGTCCACGATTGCGCGCGCTCAATGGTAGTTTACTCCTATATTCTTTTAGTAACTTCCCGATTTCTCTTATAGGCTCAATTGTGCCAATTTCGTTATTGGCATACATGACGGAAATGAGAACAGTGTCTTTTTTGATTAAATTTAATATATTTCGAGGATTCACAAAACCTTCCGCATCCACGCTGACTAAATCAATCTTGAATCCTTCCCCGGCGAGTTTCCCTATGGGCTCTAAAACTGACGGGTGTTCTATGGCAGTTGAAATAATGTGGCCAGAGCGGAATTTGTCCGCAACTCCAAATATGGCCGTGTTATTCGCCTCCGATCCCGACGATGTAAAAACAATCTCCTCGGGTCTGGCATTTATAAAGCGGGCGATTTGGGCTCTGGCCTGTTCTGTCTGGACTCGGGCGGCCCTGCCCCCATCGTTAAATGACGAGGGATTTCCGCACAGGTCCATAGAGCGACTCATCTCTTTTTTAACGCGGTTATCTATCGGAGTCGCAGCCGCGTTATCTAAATATACAGTCATGTTCAAGCATTGAGGCATTGGGTCTCCAGGTATTGGAGAACTTTTTCGTTCAATAGAGCAGATGAAATATTTTCTCGTATCGCCTCGAGATTCAAGGGCATATTTTTATCAATCTCTCCTCTTAGGGTAGCCGTTTGAATGGCTTCTTGGATTGCTCCTTCAACCTCTGATTCTGACGGCTTAAGTTTTTCTTTTTTAGCCATAGCTTGGATGACAAGAGAAATTTTAACCTGTCTTTCCGCATCTTTGCGCCATTCTTGCCTTAAATCATCCTGAGTTTTTCCGATGTGAGCAAGATATGGGCCGAGTTCCAAGCCGTTGCGGTGAAGGTCGCCGTCGAATCCTTCAATCATGCGGTCCAGCTGCCGGTTCAGTAGTATCTCCGGTACATCGAATTTATTTTGACCGATAATGTAATCCAGAATTTTCAATCTGACTCTTTGTCTTTCTTTGGATCTTTTCTCGACCTCCAGGCCTTCGCGTATGTTCCTTTTTAAGCTCTCGACGCCGTCAAAGTCGCCCAAAGTCTTAACAAAATCATCGGTCACGTCCGGAAGTTCCGTTTTCTGTATCAAATTCAGATTAACGGTGAAATCTAGCTTCTTTCCAGCTATTTCTTTGTGGTAATAATCAGCCGGGGCAACAAGAGAAAATTTCTTTTCCTCATTTTTTTTCATTCCGATAATATTATCTTCAAATCCGGGCATAAAACTTTTACCGCCCAGGACAACGGGATGATTCTTGCTTATTCCGCCTTCAATTGGCTTGCCGTCCAGGCAAACTTCAAAATCAACTTCCACCCTGTCGCCGGATTCGGCCGGGCCGTCTTTCTCAATCAGTCTGGCTCGGGAATTTCTTATCGTCTCGAGTGTTTCATCTATTTCCGCGTCATTGATTTCTACGGGATCAGGACTCACTTTAAAATCGGAGAAGTCGGCAACGGCCACATCGGGATATATCGCCAATTTAACTTTGTATACAAGTTTCTGCGGCGAGTTTTCAATAATCTTAAATTCGGTGGCGTCAATTAGCTCGTATTCCTGTTTCTGCAAACATTCGGCCAGGCTGCCTTTAATGGCCAAGTCCAGAGCTACTTCCCTTATTTTTTCTGGCCCGATAGATTTGCGGATTTGATCTTTTGGGACTTTGCCTTTTCTGAAGCCGTCAATTTCAAGATCTCGGCCCAACTCGGACTCGGCTTTATCCACGTATTCGGCCAAATCGTCTTTACCCAGTTCTACTGTGGCCTCCAATATGGTGCTGTCTATTTTATTGTACGTCGCTTCCATCTTGTTTTTCGTTAACTGTTTCTTCGACTTTAAATGCTTCCTGGGGCGAACGGACATCTATTTTCCAGCCTGTAAGCTTAGCGGCCAAACGGACGTTTTGCCCCTTTTTACCGATGGCCAAAGAGAACTGATCATCGGACACCTCGACCAAAGCGTGCTTTCTGATGTCGTCTAAAATTTTAACATCCAAGACTTTGGCCGGAGAAAAAGAGTTGGCGATGAAATCGTTAATTTTTTCACTCCACATGATAACGTCAATTTTCTCCCCTCCGAGATCGTTGATAACAGTTTGGACCCGCACTCCTTTTTGTCCTACCAATGATCCGATCGGATCGATGCCTTCTTCTTTCGACGAGACGGCTATTTTTGTCCTTGATCCGGCTTCCCTGGAAACGGCTTTTATTTCAACGGTGCCCGAATCTATTTCCGGAACTTCGACGCGGAATAGGCCGGCTACGACTCCGGGATGGGCACGGGATAATATTACAACCGGGCCGCGGGGGTTTTCCTCAACCTTCAGAATCATGAATCGGTATCTCTGGCCCATGCGATAATTTTCATTCGACACCTGTTCCAGCGGCGGCAGAAGACCATTTGTTTTTCCGAGATCGACAAATACCAACGCTCCGTCGCGGCGCTGGACCAAACCGCTGATGATTTCCCCTTCTCTGCCTTTAAACTCAGAAAAAATCGCTTCCCTTTCAGCTTCCCTCAATCTTTGAATTATTACCTGTTTGGCTGTTTGGGCGGCAATGCGGCCGAATTCCGTTTTGGGTTCAAGCGTTGCAACCAGTTCGTCTCCTACTTTTATGTTTTTGTTTTTTGTTTTGGCCTCTTCCAGAAGAATGTGTTTTTCGGGATTATATTTTATTTTTATCTCGCCCGTTTCCGTCTGGCTTATCTCATCTTCCGAGTGTTCCATTCTCCGGCGGCTTTCCATGTCCTGAAAATCAGGCTTCTCATCAACAATTTTAATCGGCAATTGTCCCGTTAAATATCCTTCCTCATCCACGCCTTCGACGACATAGTGGGTCTGGGAAATGTCCAAAGCTCCCGTATCCATATTTAATTTGGCCTTTATTATTTGGCCCTTCTTGCCGTAATCTCTCTTGTACGCGGCCGCGATTGCCGCCTCTATCGTCTCCAAAACGCTGCTCTCGGGAATGCCCTTCTCTTCGGAAATCTGCTTTATGGCTGACACGAATTCTTTAATGTTGAACATATTCAATTGTGCGTTGATTTAAGAAACAAGCCCGCCAGCGGCGGACTTGTCTAGATTAAAATCAATCAGGTACGTATATATTATCAAAAAAGAAACAACCTGTCAAATAAGTTTTCTTTTATTGACGAATTCATACAGCGGGCCAATGAAAGCGCCGGTAAAAAAGAACCAGATGTATTCGCCAAGTGGAACACCGAAATACAGGCGCGTATACCAAGCCTCTCTAAGATACCAAAAATCTTTGATAAAAGTCGGGTATATGAAGATAAGCAGATAATAAATAGCGGACCCGATAAAAAGCATGAATAAGCCGCTAAAAATAGAATCCGCAAATAAATCGGTCCGCACCGATAATATATAGGCCAAACTAATTAAATACGCCAAAATAGAAGAATAAAATGAACCCATCTGCAAGACATAATACAAAAATAAATATAAAAGCGAAAAACTTAGTATAAAAATTACCGGGTTGCCCGGATCTTTGATTTTAATTCTTCTCTTTCTGAATCTTTTTCGATATATTTCTTCGTAAATTACAGCGGCAATTCCACCAATTGAAAAGCCAATAATAAAATCTTCAACACTTACACTTGTTCCCAGTACATTCAGGGGTCTCCACCAATCAATAATATTTGTGGTTTGGCTGACTAATCCGCCAAAACCAAACAAAATGCTCACGTAAATTATCTCATATCTTAAGTCCCTTCTGTGCATAAACAAAACTAACCAAACCGCAAAGAAAATTAGGGACCAAAATAAATACAAATACTTCGCCATAGATACATTTTATATTATTTTAAATAAACAAAAAGCCGGCGGTTAGCCGACATTAGTTCCTGCGGACAATGTAATGTAAAATATCACCCACCCTTTCGTAGGCGATGAAACCGAAGCTGACTTGTCGAAGAAGATCGTCAAAATCGGGTGGCAACCAGGAATTGACCAATACGGGTCTGTCATTGCCAAATTTTTCGCTCCGACCGTTGTACATGCCGCTCATGGTTCCATACGGAATGCTGATATATCCAATGGCGCCGTGCTTTAACACTCGCCTGATTTCCTTGAGCGCCGGCAACGTTTTGAATCTAGGAAGGTGCATCAATGTCGTGAAACAGACGAAACCATCAAACATTTTAGATCTAAGAGGTATGGCTAAAATGTTGCTTCTCATCAAAAAGGCCCGGCCCTTCGCAATCTCCGCACCAAGAATCTCTTTGCCTTTCGCCAACATCGCAAAAGAAAGGTCGACTCCCACACACCTAAATCCATCTTCGGTCAGCATTTTGGCATCTCGGCCTGTACCACAACCGACATCGAGAATGAGTTTTCCTTTTAAACGTTCAGTGAATATATACCAAAATTCATCTCGCCAGTGGGCCGGATTGACGTCATTCCACTTATCGGCAATCCTGTCATAAGACTCAATCGTCTTTTTTTCTTCCGCACTCAATGAGAGAAAATCTGCTTTCACCATTTTCCTCCTCAGAAAGAACTCGAATATTATACATTAATTTTGAAATTCGTCAAAACATAGAAGACTATCCACAAAAAAATATGGACAAATAGCCATTTTGGGATATCGTGGCGGTGTGGATCCACTTCAAAATCAAAACGAGCTCGACAAAAAACTTGCCGACATCCAAATGAACCGGGCTGATGAAGACCAGCAAGCCCTGGCCAGTAAACTTGGCTTGCCCTTTTCCGATTTGAAAGGCAAGCCGATTGACACGGAAGCCTTGGCCATCGTCGAGGAAAATATCGCTCGGGCCGGAGGGTTGGCCGTAATATACAAGCAAGGAAGCAACACAACCTTAGCATTATTGGATCCCGACAAAGAGGAAGCCAAGCAGGTATTAGCCGGCCTGAAAACCAAGGGATACGCAATTTCAATAATCATCACCACCCAACGCGGCATCGAGAGGGCCTGGGTCCGCTACAAGGATGTGATTAAAAAGGAGGTTTTTGAAATTGGAGCCATAAAGGTGAGCGAGGAGGAAATAGCAAACTTTCAAAATCAGATCAAGAGCATATCCGATCTAAAGAACAAGGTGGCCGGTTTGTCGGTCACCAAACTTTTGGAAATACTGCTGGCTGGGGCATTGAAAATCGGCGCTTCGGATATTCACTTTGAACCTCAAGGACAGAAAACACGCTTGAGGTATCGCCTGGATGGTGTTTTAAACGATGTGGCCGATATTCCGTCTGAAGAATACAAAAAAATAGTAAGCCGGGTAAAAGTCCTTTCCAAGCTTAAAATAAACGTTTCCGACAGCCCGCAGGACGGCCGATTCACGATCCATCTCTCAAATGTCGACATTGAAATCCGCGTTTCCGTTCTGCCTAGTGAGTACGGCGAAACTATTGTCATGCGCTTGCTTGATCCGCGAACGATTCGCCAGCAGCTGGAGGATTTGGGCATGCGTCCCGATCTGCTCGAAATCGTCAAAGAGCAGCTGAAAAAATCAACGGGAGCGATACTGACAACGGGCCCCACCGGTTCCGGCAAAACCACCAGTCTTTATGCTTTCATTCAGTACGTCAATTCGCCTGACGTGAAGGTCATAACCATCGAGGACCCGATTGAATACCATATTTCCAGCATATCCCAAACCCAAGTTGAGCCGGAGAAGGGGTATAGTTTTGCCACCGGATTGCGAGCCATCGTTAGGCAGGACCCGGATATCATCCTTGTCGGTGAAATAAGAGACGCTGAAACCGCCGAAATCGCGCTGAATGCCGCTCTGACCGGACATCTCGTGCTGTCCACGCTTCACACCAACAACGCGGCCGGCACAATTCCCCGCCTCATTGATCTGGGAATTCAAGCTCAAACAATCGCGCCGGCCATAACCATGGCCATGGCCCAGAGATTGGTGAGAAAACTATGTCCGTCGTGCAAAAAGGAAAGCATTTTATCTCTCGAAATTATGAAAAAAATAGAAGCTCATTTGTCAGGCATAGCTAAACGGTACGGCATAGATTTGAGAAATATTAAGATTTTTGAAGCCGGCAAATGCGATAAGTGCAACCAGACCGGATACTTGGGACGAATAGGAGTATATGAAGCATTTTTAATCACGCCGGACATGCAAAAACTCATTCTTTCTTCACCTTCTATTCCTGAAATTGAAGCAGCGGCTGTTGAACAGGGCATGGTTTCAATGCTTCAAGACGGATATCTTAAGATGATTGAAGGCCTTACGACCATGGAGGAAATTGAAAGAGTTTTAAGTTAAAAACAAAAACCCTGTAATCTGTAGGCAAAACCCGGATTTTCAAAAATCCAGGACAGGATAATTCTAAGGAGTTATCCAGTCGGAACCGAATAATCCATTATGATAGTATCCCGAATTAGGTCGGTGGTGTATGAAAATACGCTGACCCAATTGCCTACAGATTACAGGGGTTTTTAAGAAAAACGATCCCTTTTGGGGATAAATTAATACTCTTATTTTAATCTAAAAACAAATGCCTGTCAATCCTCCTAAAATGGCCCCAAAAGCCACTCCGGAAGACCAAATCCTGGATTCGACTTTAAGGCCCGGAACATTTGAAGAATACATCGGTCAGGAAAAAATTAAAGCCAACCTAAGGGTCGCCGTCGGCGCGGCCAGGAAAAGAAACGATCAGATGGAGCACATCCTTCTGCACGGCCCGTCTGGCCTGGGCAAAACGACTCTTGCCTTCTTGATTGCCAAAGAATTGGGCAGCAACCTTCGAATAACGTCCGGCACTGCTCTTGAAAAGGCCGGTGACGTCGGTTCGATTCTTACCGGTCTTTCAAACGGCGATGTTCTTTTCATAGATGAAGTCCACCGTCTAAATCGCAACGTCGAAGAAGTTATATATCCGGCCATGGAGAACTACAAGCTTGATATCGTTATAGGGAAAGGCAATTCGGCCAAAACGCTGCAAATAGATCTGCCGCGTTTCACCCTCATTGCCGCAACCACCAAGATATCGGCCCTTTCGGCGCCCTTTCGCTCACGATTCGGCCTTAACTTCAGACTCGATTTTTACAATGAGAAAGACATTGAGAAAATATTATCCCGATCATCAAAAATTCTGGGTGTTAAGGTCGAAAAAACCGCCCTTGAATCGATGGCCATGGCCTCGCGCTGCACGCCAAGAGTGGCAAACAGAATATTAAAACGCGTCCGGGACTACGCCCAAATGAAAGACGCGGATATCATCACAGCCGACCTTGCCGCCAAGAGTCTGTCGATGCTGGAAATAGACCAGAAAGGGCTGGAAGAAACGGATCGGAAGATTCTTCTTGCAATAGCCAATAAATTCAACGACGGGCCGGTTGGCTTGAAATCGATTGCCGCCGCCATATCGGAAGAGGAAGAAACGATTGAAAGCGTCTATGAGCCGTATCTGATGCAACTTGGCTTTTTGGCCCGCACGCCCAAGGGCCGCGTCATTACGGCGGGCGGCAAAGAGCATCTGGGCATTATGCCGAAGCAAACGTTGGATCTTTAGCAACGCTCGGCTGAATAAATTAACGGGCGTCCTCGACAATCACGGCCACGTCGAAGACGTTATCATAAACAACGCAATGAGATGTATGGGAGTTGACCCCGGAACGCACCGTATAGGCGTCGGGATAATTGATATCTCCGGCCCAAAGATGATTTGCTGCCACTACGAACTAATCGAGAACTCCGGGGATGACAAAATAGCGAATTTTAAAACGACAGCGGCGGCGATTTCAAGGTTGGTAAAAAAATATAAGCCCGATATTGCCAGTGTGGAAAAATTATTCTTCACCAGCAATCAAAAAACAGTCATGGCCGTGAGTGAAATGCGCGGCGTCATAATAAACACTATCGCCGGTTTTAATATTCCCTTATCCGAATACACGCCGTTACAAATAAAAATGGGGGTCACCGGTTACGGTAAAGCCGACAAGGGCCAAATCGAAAGAATGGTCAGGTTAATATTGGGAATCAAAGAAAAAATAAAACCGGATGACGTGACTGACGCTTTGGCCATTGCAATTTGCGGAGCAACTAATTATAATCCCTATTAACATTTCGACATTTTAACCAATCTCTGTTTTGGTTATTGGTAACCCTAGGTAACCGAAGAGCCAAGCAAAGACGATTTGCCATGTTCGAAACAAAACTTATGTGGGCCGACGAGATTACGAGAAAGGGGTCTGACGGTGACCTTGCCGATGGTGTTGTTGACGATGCGGACGACGACGACACAGACGATGATGATGACGATGTAGAAGACAAGGATTTGGGTGATACTGGCGAAGAAGAGTGGTAATAAAAAAACTCCGGCCGCGCCGGAGTTTTTTTATTTTATCTTCAGAAATTTTCTAGGCCCGATTTTCAAAATATCGTCTTTTTTAACAACAGCCTCCCATTTTGTTTGAATATCGCCGTTAATCGAGACGCCGTTTTGATCCATTAGCCGTTTGGCCTCGCTCTTTGATTGAACCAGTCCCGACGACACCAAAACATCCAATATGTTTGCCATGCTTTCTTTTATTTCATATACCGGCATATCCGTGGGGAGTTCGCCCTTGGAAAAAACACTGTCAAAATTTTCTTTGGCCTTCTGGGCTGCCTCTCGGCCGTGGTACATTTCCACAAGTTTAAAGGCCAGCTCCTCCTTAAAATCCTTGGGATTCCCCCCGTCTGCCGTCTCTTTTTTTCGGCGCTCAATCCATTCCATTTTCTCATTCGTGCACAGTTGAAATACATCGGCTATCATTTCATCGGCAATTATGGCCATGGTTTTGCCAAACATCTCCTCGGGATTGTCATTGACTGAAATAATCCCACCCTCGGTCTTTGACATTTTTTTCCCGCTGGCTAAAATCAAAAGCCGTGTCGGCAGAACCATTTTGTCTTTCCCCTTCATTGCTTTCATCAAATCTCGACCGACAACCATGTTGAACACTTGGTCGTTGCCGCCGGTTTCACCGTCAATATCCATCGCCACCGAATCATATCCCTGCATCAGAGGATACAGTAATTCATGAAAGCCGAGCGGTCGGTCTTTCTCTAGCCGGTCGCGAAACAAGTCTCGAGCCAGCATCTGTTTGGCTGAAAACTGGCCAGCCAACTCAATAACGTCCCTGAATGTCAGTTTGGAAAGCCAGTCGCCGTTATATTTGATTTCGAAAGATTCCGGCGGCAATATTTTTTCGAGCTGTTTTACGTAGGTAGCCATGTTCTGTTTGATTTGCTCGTCAGTCATCGGTTTTCGGGTTGAATCATTGCCTGTAGGGTCGCCTATTAGCGCCGTAAACGTGCCGATAACAATAACCGGCTTGTGGCCCAAATCTAAAAGATCCTTAAGGAACAAAAGTGGAATTGTGTGGCCAATATGAATCTCGGGTCCGGTCGGATCTATGCCGAGATATACTCTTAGTCCGGATTCATTTTTCAATCTTGCCGATACTTCGTCAAAATTGGGAAAAATGTTTTTTATCTCCAGCCTTCTTTCGAGAACCAATTTAATGTCAGACACATCTTTTGAGAGCATAATATGATAAATGATATATGTTTAAGAATGGCTTGTCCATAATCATTTTTTATGGCAAAATAGGGGCACCGTGATTAAAAACCACTTGAAGCGAATGATGCCGTTTTTTCGATTTAATAAACGACTCTTAACTAAAGGGTTTTTTTTAAATATTTTTAAAAAAATGCTCGTTCTGGCCGCTTGGGTCGTAGTGGTAGGCAGTATTATATTCCTGGTCTTGTTCATATATTATCAGCAAAGCCTACCCGATCCCGAAGCTATCGCATCCAGGCGTGTCAATGAATCAACAAAAATATATGACCGCACTGGGGAAACGCTATTATATGATATCCACGGCGAAGAAAAAAGAACTATCATTCCGTGGGATAAAATTCCTCAAAATTTGAAAAATGCCGCATTGGTTGCCGAGGACAGCAATTTCTACAATCACAATGGAATTGATTTCAAGGGCATCGCCCGGGCCTTTATAAAAAACATTGAGGATTTTGATTTGTCGCAGGGCGGATCCACGATAACACAGCAGCTCGTAAGAAACGCCCTTCTCGGACAGCAGAAAACCATTTCCCGCAAGCTCAAAGAAGCGATTTTATCCATAGAGGTCGAGCGCCGATTTTCAAAAGACCAGATATTTTGGATGTACCTCAACGAAATTCCGTACGGCTCAAACACGTACGGCGTCGAAGCGGCCAGCAAGACTTATTTCGGAAAGTCAGTTTCTGACATATCTCTGGCAGAATCAGCCATTTTAGCCGCCTTGCCTCGAGCAACCACGTATTATTCCCCTTATGGCAACCATGTTGACGCCCTGCTCGCTCGGAAAGACTTTGTTTTAAAGAGAATGCTGGATTTAAAATATATATCTCAATCCGAGTATGAGTCCGCCGTAAACGAAAAGGTCGCCTTCAAGCCGAATCTGGAAAACATCAGGGCTCCTCATTTTGTGCTGATGGTAAAAGAATATCTTACTCGAAAGTATGGCGATGATGTCGTCGAAAACGGCGGCTTGAAGGTCATAACGACCCTTGATTCCAATCTCCAGGAAATTGCCGAGGAAGTGGTTCAAAAATATTCAAAGATTAACAAAGAGAGATACAGAGCCAACAACAGCGCCTTGGTGTCTTTGGATCCTAAAACCGGGAATGTTTTGGCTCTGGTTGGATCCAGCAACTATTTCGATGTTGAAAATCAGGGCAATTTTAATGTTGTGACGTCCCCAAATCGCCAGCCCGGATCCTCATTCAAGCCTTTCGCTTATGCCACCGCCCTGGCCAGAGGGTACACCGATAGCACAATACTTTTTGATTACCGCACCGAATTCAATCCCTACTGTTCTCCCGATTCTTCCCAATTAAGAGACCGCTACGGCCTTAGTTGCTACCATCCTCAAAATTACGACGGCGTCCACCGGGGACCGGTTACGATGCGCCAGGCCCTTAGTCAGTCATTGAACATACCCTCGGTCCAGGTTTTGTATCTTGCTGGAATCAAAAACACCACAGATACGGCGGAGAAAATGGGCATAACCACTTTAAACAAGCCCAGTGGTTACGGCCTGTCGCTTGTGTTGGGCGGAGCGGAAGTTCGGCCAATTGATATGGTGTCAGCATACGGCGTTTTCGCGAACGATGGGGTGCGCAATCCCTGGGAAATCGTTCTGCGTGTCGAAACTGGCGACGGAACGGTTCTTGAAGACAAGAAAAATCAGCCGATTCGGGTTTTAGATTCCCAAATCGCGAGATTGGTTAATAATATGCTTTCAGACAATACTGCCCGAGCGCCGATTTTTGGATATAACAGCCCTTTATATTTTCCGGGACGCGACGTGGCGGCTAAGACAGGGACGACCCAAGAAAATCGGGATGCTTGGGTGGTGGGCTACACGCCAAACATTGCCACGGCCGTATGGAGCGGAAATAACAACAACACTCCCATGACCCAGGCCGGCGCCGGCATCAGCGCCTCGGGTCCGATGTGGCATGAATTCATGAACCGGGCCTTTGCTTACGTCAGTGAGGAGAGTTTTATCAAACCTGACCCGGTTAATGTTGGAAAAATAATGCTCAACGGAGATTACGCGTTTTACAAAGACGATGCTTCTACTCCGGAATACCACAACATCTTATACTACGTCAAAAAAGAAGACCCTTTAGGAAATTACCCGGCCAACCCTCAAGAAGATCCACTTTTCCACAATTGGGAGTGGCCGATACAAAATTATTTAGGATCGACGGCTATATGACGACAAGTCTAAACTTGTCGGAATCCTGCATTTGCCTTCTTATCTCGGGCAGACGCCACCTTAATTCTTGCGAGACCAGCCTTAGTTTGGGTTTTAGATAGATAATATTTGACCGGGTGTCGATTTCCAGTTCGATGTCCAATCGGCCGAACATGTTAGACAATACTCTATTCAGGGAATCAAAAATTTGATTCGGGGGACGTATCGAATCGGTGTTTTTAATTTTTTTGTTTGAGTTTATGTGTCTAAACATCAAGTTCTAAGAGGCATGACCAAATACGTTGAGTCTGGTTTATCATGGTGCGGTTTTAAGACAAGGGGGCTCCCGGGGCCGGTAAACTCCAGCACAACATTCGGCGTCATTATTGTTTTGAGGCCGTCAAGCAAGTAGTTGTAGTTCAGGGTTATTTCAAAATCATCTCCATCAATAAGAGCGCCTATTTTTTCTTCAATCTCCCCCTTGTCGGAATTCTTGGCCGTTACTTCCAAATTATCAGTCCGGGCTTTGATAGTAATATCCGACACGTGGGACGAAAAAAGACCAGCTAAGCGGATACTGTTTTCCATTTCTTCTTTTGCTAATATAATTTTGGTTTTGAAATTTTCGGGAATTATTCTCGCGTAGTCTGGATAAGAACCTTCAATAAGCCTCGAAACAACCTCAATGTCATCATTCTCAATCGCGATTTGGTTTTCATGTATATAAACATCAACATCTCCTTCAATTTCGGAACAAATCCTTATAAACTCGCCGGCTGTCGGCCTGGGTAATATTATTTTGATTGGTTTTTTGAGTTGAAGGCTTATCTTTTTTTCTGCCAGCCTGAAACTGTCTGTGGCCACGAAATATACAAATCCATTGGCGTTGTATATATAAATGCCGGACAATTCGGGCCGCGCCTCTGATGAAGAGGCCGCGTCCATTACCGCCGATAATCCTGATTTTAACAATTTAGCCGGTAGTGTTGTAACGGGTTCACTCTTGATTTTAGGAATAATAGGGAAATCTTGCCCACTTAGACCGAGTATTTGAGTTTTGTGTTTCTGGGAATTAATATGCAAAATATTGTTTTTTGCCGTGAGGGTTAATTTGTCATCCTTCATGTTATAAACGAGATTGGAGAATATTTTCGCCGGTACTGCTATTTCACCAGCCTCGTCTATTTTTGAACCTATAAAACAATTTATACCGACTTCCAAATTTGTGGCTGAAACTTTAAGCCGTCCGTTTTCGGTTCTTAAAAGAACATTATTTAATATCGGCAATGTCGTGTTTCTATTAACTATCTTCTCGGACAATCCCAACGCTTTTTTTAAATTTTCTCCGGCGACAGTTATCCTCATTTATTTTTGATTAATATCTGCACGTATTAATATATATTTAAAAAATTATTACTACTATTAAGAATGTGTTTATGTGGAAAAGTTTTTATCAATATATTTTTAACAAGGAAATATTGATGAAATTTATATGAATATAAGTTTGTATGGTTGTTAATAATTACTACACAAAAAAGATATTGTCCGGGATAAAATATTAAATATTAAATATTATTCCTTGCGTATCCCCTATCTATCAAGTGAGTTATAAACACGTTCTTTGATAAGCACTAACTCCTGTTTCAATGGTTCGTCTCCGGCGGATTCCCCTCTTATTTTCTCGCAAGCGTGAATAACGGTGGAGTGGTCACGGCCGCCGAGCTTTTGGCCGATTTCTGGAAAAGATAGTTTAGTTTCTTCCCTAAGCAAGAACATTGCTATTTGACGCGGTTTGACCACTTCTTTTTTTCGACTTCTTTTCAAAAGGTCGTTAATGGATATGCTGTAAAAATCGGCTACCGATTTAAGGATTGTCTGGGGCGATGTTTTTCGATAAGGAGTCGTCAAGTAAGCGTTTAATATGTTTTTAACTTCTTTTACATCAGGCACCCGGTTGTATATTTGACTGAAAGCAATGACCCTGTTTAAGGCCCCCTCTATCTCCCTGACATTTTTTTGAATATGGGTGGCGATGTAGCTCAAAACATCATCTTCAAAAGACTGGTTTTTTAAATTGCACTTGGCTCTTAAAATGGCAAGCCGGGTTTCATAATCGGGAATGCCGATATCAGCTATCATTCCGCCTTGAAATCGCGATCTTAGCCTCTCCTCGAGGGCGGCAATAGCCTGCGGCGGCCGGTCTGACGATAATATTATTTGCTTGTTCTTTCCATAGAGCTCATTGAACACGGAAAAAACTATTTCCTGCGTTTTTTCTTTAGCGGCGATAAACTGAATGTCATCAATCATTAATAAATCCAGTTTTGAGCAGTTATTTTTGAATTCTTCTATGGTCTTGTTCCTAATCGCCTCGACAATATCAACCGTGAATCTTTCGGCGGAGGTGTATAGAACTCGGCGGGCTCTGTTTTCTGAAAATAGCTTGTTGCCGATGGCGTGCAAAAGATGGGTCTTGCCTAATCCTACACCGCCGTACAAAAAAAGAGGATTATACATTCTGCCGGGGCTTTTGGTTACTCCTTGGGAGGCGGCATGGGCCAATTCATTGTTTGACCCTACGATAAAAGATTCAAATGAATAGCGCTTATTAAGATTAGTGACACTGTCGATGTCCTGATCATCGGCAGGCGTGGACTTTTCTTCCAGTTCCTTTTCCAGAATAACTTTTGATATATCATGCTTGAGCGTTTCTGGCTTGGGCCGGCCGACAGCGTATTTAACTTCCCTTACCTCGGGAGACAAAGTCCTTATTGATTGAAGAATTTTCTTGTTGAACTTGTTCTCAAGCCATTCTTTTATGAAGCCATTAGGAACGCTGACCACGACGCTGTTTCTATCCCGGGCGATTATCACTGTGTTTTTAAACCAGGTTATAAAAGTTGCTCGCGACAAAGACAATTCCATTTCACCAAGCACTGCCTTCCAAAGCTCTTCATTGGTCATGATGCGAAAAAGTTAAGAATACTACGAGGTCAATTATGACATTAAAATTATTTGGGCCGAAAGTGCGCTTAAGTTGATATTCTGTTTATAACTTATCTTATTTTCAATTTTTTATGATTTTCCATTTCTTAGCGCTCAAATAGATATAACAGTCGGGAAAAATATGTAAATATTGACCGGTTCAAAATTCATCGTGCGGTGATGAAATTGATTGACGAATGAGTTTTTTCGGGTATCATAAGGGTATGACTAAAGCCCTATCAGGCACATGGCGGCCCAAAAAAAAGAAAAGGAAGGTTAAGCATGGGTTTCTTGGCCGCATGAAAACAAAATCAGGCCGGACGGTACTGGCTCGTCGACGCAATAAGAGCCGGGCCAGACTAACGGTTTAATAATATTGGCAATCCCAACAGTAAACAGACTGACGCGGAGGGAGGATTTTGAAGAAGTGTTTAAAAAGGGAAAAACTGTTAGTGGCAGTTTTTTATTTTTGAAACGATTGATTGACGGCAGAAAGACTAAACCAAGAATAAGCGTTGTTGTTCCGCTTAAAACCGCCAAAATGGCGTCCCAGAGAAACAAAGCCAGGCGGATCGTGTCCGAGGTCATCAATTCCCTACTTGATAAAATTGATTCAAAATTGACGGCGGTGATAGTTGTAACGAAAATGCCGGAAAATAATATAAACAAACTGCTTCGGGACGATTGTTTGAGTGTTATTAAAAAATCTAACATATTAAAATGACCAAAGCATTCATTTTTGCAATAAAGTTGTATCAAATTTTGGGAAATTCTTTTCGTGCCTCCTGGCTCTTTCCGGTTCAATCACAATGCCGTTTTTATCCGAGTTGTTCAGAGTATGCCGTAATGGCAGTGGAAAAGGATGGTTTCCACCGCGGCTTCACAAAGAGCATCCGCCGCTTTTTAAGATGCAACCCGCTTTTTAAAGGCGGCGTTGATTTACCGTAACCATGTCCTCACTTTTTAACGAAATACTGTACCGCCCCCTGCTTAATCTGGCAGTTTATATTTATGCCGTAATCCCTGGACAAGATTTTGGCATCGCAATAATAATATTGACTATAATAATCAGGTTTATTTTTTTACCGCTTTCAATCAAGGCTCTCAAATCCCAGCGCTCTTTAAGCGAGCTTCAGCCCAAAATGAACGAGATAAAAGAAAAATACAAAAACGATAAAACCGCCCAATCGGCGGCAATCATGCAGCTCTACAAAGACAACAAGGTAAATCCTTTTGCCGGATGCCTGCCGCTGCTTGTCCAGTTGCCCGTAATTTTCGCGTTGTATGCCGTGTTCAGAGACGGCATCGGTTCCGGGGTTGCCGGCTATCTTTATCCGTTCGTGCCCCACTTTGACTCAATCAATCCGATTTTTCTGGGTTTCTTGGACATATCAAAGCGCAATATCCCCGTGATTATTGTCGCCGGTTTGGTTCAATGGCTGCAGTCAAAACAGCAGGCCGCGTCAATGAAGGTTCAGGGCGCCGGCAAGGAAATGGCCGCGTTTAATAATCAAATGTTGAATTTTATGCCCATCATGATTATAATTATTGGCTGGAGTCTGCCTGCTGGTCTGATGCTGTATATTATAGCCACCACCGTCTTTTCAATATTCGAGCAGGCTCTGATTAAAAAGAAATATGATCAACAACGAGCATAAATCCCAAATTGAAAAATTCGTGGCCAGCTTTGCCCATTATCTTGACGTGCCCTGCAGCGTGGAAGTGAGAGAAGAAGATCAGGCTGGACGGAAAGCAGCTTTCGTTTCGATTTCGACGGCTGGCGACGCCCGGTTTTTGATAGGCAGAAACGGCCAGAATCTCCAAGCTTTAGAGCATGTGTTGAGAGCCATTGTGCTTAAAGAGAACGAAAATATCCAAAATATCGTTGTTGACATTAACGACTACAAGAAGTCAAAAGCGACACGAGTCGTGGAATTGGCCAAAATGGCCGTAACCAAAGTCAGAAACACGCAAAAGGCCGAGGTTCTTTCCCCTATGTCCTCATACGAAAGAAGAATCGTCCACATGGAATTGGCATCATATCCTGATATCGCCACCGAAAGCATCGGCGAAGAGCCGCAAAGACGAATAGTGATAAAGCCCTACTGATTTATTCTTAATGAGTAAATCAAATTGTCCGGCCGATTAAGAATAATAAGGCGGGATTCGTCAGGGGAAAGCATGACTTCTGACGGATTGAACGATTGAGATGTTTTTGTCAGGGAAATGATATCTCCTTGGGGGTTAATTAGAAATATTTCATCGCCCGAGCCGCCATCTTGGCGGCTTACGCATACTACTGAGTTTGTCCCCCAGGAACACTGACCCGCCGCAATATTTTTGGAAATTTTTACCTCGGTACCTGTATTTAAATTCAATATTCGGGACTCCAAAGAACCGTTGTCAAAACTTGAATATATAACCGCAGCACCATCGCCGCGCCAGGCGGTATCAAGTTTCATTAATCCGTCAAATATTTTTCTTATCTCCCCGTCTCTGTTGAGGCTGAATACATAGTGGAGCTGGTCGGCCGAATTTATGGCGCTGACGACTATCAAATCGTCGGCGAGCCATTTTAAATCCGTGTCCAGGAAGGCGGTCTTAAAGATTCGATGGCTGTCGGAACCGTCGGGATTAGAAATATAAATTTCCCCCCCTTCGGGAGTGCTCTTAAAGTAGGCGATTTGGCTTGAGTTCGGCGAAAAAACGGCGCTCCTCACGTTTCTGTCGAGAGGAATTGTTTTTTTCGTGTCGTAGCTGTAATACCTGAATTCGTTTCCGAGTGGGCCGTAGAATTTAGCGATGACCTGTCTTTTATCTGGGGCCCAAACCGCGCTCAAGAAATCGCGCAAGATACTTTCCGAAATCGTTTCGGTTGTATTCGTTTCCAAGCTTGTCTTAAAAACTCTGCCTGTGCCTTTTTCGTAATAAATGACAGAATTTCCGGACATTACCGGTGAGATAGCTTCGTGGTTGCTTACCCGAGACGCGCTTTCTTTGTTTTTTTCAGCCGGTGCTTCGTTTGCCGAACCATCAAATTTGTCTATTAGCCGGCCTGACAAAGCCTCGCCGCTCGGATTTAAGATGTAGCTTAACAAAAAAACGTTTACGCCGATTAAAGACAAAATGGATATCGTAATATTTTTTCTTGACATTTTATGCGGCTAATTGTTCAACTTCGGCCAGTGTTCCTTTGACGCCCTCGACGGCAGCTTCATTCGCGTTTCGGTAAGAAGCTTTTTCGTCTCGGTAGCTTAACCATACGCCGACTATCACCCACGGCATGACATCAAGCAAGGGAATGAGGTTGGCGACCGCGGCGGCGGCGAATTTCGACAGGGGCGATTTTTTTAATGCCGCGTATGATTTTACGGCCATTTTTCTTACCGGTTTAAACTTTCTGACGAGGCGGGCCGCCTGGCCGCCGCGACGTTCGATGAGGGCCATATTTTTCGGCAATTCTTGAAGCCAAGCACTCGCTTTTTCCGCAAACTCATCGGCCCTTTTTTGTTTGGTATTCGTGAACCAAAATATCAAGAACATCAGCGTCGACAGTGCAAATGATACCAACATTGCAACCGGAATTCCAAAACCAGTAAAAGTGGTGAGATCGATTAGCTCGATTACGACTGCCAATCCGTACAGAACAGAATATTTAAAAAAAGACGGTTTTTTGTATTCCATGCCTTCTTCGTACAAGCTTTGGCTCTGCTGGTACATGTTTTCCATTTCCCTCTCTGTCTCCATAGCGTTTGAAATTTCAATTTGCTTAGCTAGTATAAGTTTTAAATGGTTTTTTTCGTCCATGTTTTTATTTAATATTGGTTTGGGCCCACTCTTTCTTGGCTTGCTCGATTTCCAATATCTGTTTAGGATCGGATGTTATGATTTGGTCTTCGGCAAATGAAGCCACCACTCGGATTCCAACGTGAGATTGGCCCAGGAAAAATAACCCGTATCCGACCCGGGCTTCCAAGAGATATAATTTCTCGGCGTCGGTCAGATTGAATGTTTTTTGGAGTAAATCTATGGATGCCGGGGATTGTTTCATCAATATCTGAATCGAAGAGTTGTTAATTATTGACTTTCCCAAGTCTGTCGCCAAAAATTCGGATATATCCTGGGAAATAGTGGTAAGTCCGGCGTAATATTTTCGAGCCCTCTTGGCAATGTTAAACAGAAATTGGGCGCCGATTTCGTATTTCATCAGAAGCCAGGCTTCATCGACGACAATTAGCCTTTTTTTCAGTTCACGCCGCATCGTGGTCCAGATATAGTTAAGAATCGAATACATGGCGATTGGCCGCAGCTCCTCTTCCATATCGCGGATGCTAAAGACGATTAATTGATTATCCAAAGAAACATTCGTCGGCTGGTTGAGAAAGCCGCTGAATGTGCCATCGGTATAGCGTTTTAATCTCAACACCAGCGATTCAGCCCCGGTCATGCCTTCCAATATACTCTGAAGGTCAGAAAGTACCGGCGGCTCTTGTTTTGTGAAATCACCGGCGGCGCTGATGTCTTTAATAGCGTATGTTTGATGGATGGCCTCATCGAGAATGGAATTTTCTTCCGGTGTAAGCTGGCCGAACATCAATCGGAATAAGCCCACTAAATTTAAAACGTGGGATTTGAACACGTCAGCTGGCGATTCGTCCTCGTCCGGTATCGGTAGATCGAAAGGGTTTATGTGTTGGTCGGAATTTATGGATATCTTTACATTTGCGCCGCCCACCGTTTCCGACAGGTATTTGTATTCATCCTCGGGGTCGATAATTATGGCTTGGGTGCCAAAGACAAGACTCCTTAAAACTTCCAATTTGATTGTGTAGGATTTACCAGCACCCGATTTGGCGAAAACTGTGCAATTCGCGTTCTCCAGATTGAACCTGTCAAACAGCACCAAGGAGTTGTTGTGCGTGTTTATGCCGTACAATATTCCGTCGTTGGCCGTAAGATCAAAGGAAACGAAAGGGAAAATAGACGATAACGGCTCCGTATTTAATTGAGTAAACACATTCAACCGGTCTTTGGCTAACGGCAGGGTGCTCATATATCCTTCAGACATTCTGAAGACCGATGATTTGGGATACACAAGCTGATATTCGAACATGCCCTTTAATTTGCTCTCCGTTTCATCCAAATCTTTTAGAGAATCCTCATATATCGTTATATACACACCGACGTCAAAAAGTTTGTCCGTCCCCTGCTGTAATCTGTCGCGTAAGTTTTCTATGTCGCCGACAGCTGTTTCCAGAATGGGGTCGCGGACTTTTCCGGCCGAGGCTTCTTCCATCATTTGCGATTCGAGTTTGGCGAGGTGGTCCCGGAGCTGTTTCAGGGCCTGGGCCGTGTTTTTCGGGTTGACGTAAATGGCTATATCTAAAACCCGATCCAGATTTATTATCGGCGAAAACCAGCTCGTGTTTAAATACCGAGGGTAAGTCGAAAGGAATATCGTGCGGGCGTATTTGCTTCCGACCTGAATGTAATTTGGTGTTACGTTGATTGCCGGAGGGGCGAATAAGTCGTCGAATTGTTTGTTTTGATCAAGTATCGGCATTTGCGCTTAATTTAGACCCGGGATTGTACAGTCCATAGAAAACATTCATCAGTTCCTGGCCCCGAAGCGTCTTTATTTTCACTCCCAGCCCGGCCAGGCCTCCGAAAACAAGCTCCGTCCTTTGGGCCATTTGATTGCGGTATGTTTGGAGATGGGCTTCGTCAATCTGAATCGCCTTGCCCTGTCCGCCGAAAACGTTTTTTATGGTGGCCAAAAACCCCTTGCCTGTCGGCTTTTCGAAAACATAAAAAGGAATTACAACATAAAACTTTTTTGACATAATATTGGCCAAGGTAGATATTTCTTTTACAAACTTTCCATACTCGGCGGCCTGTATTTTTAATAACTCATTGGTGGCCTCATTCCCGGCCGCCTCAACTATTTTAATATAGTCATTGATGTCATATTTTCGAGAGCTGACGACGATTTGAATCGGAAAATCAATCGAATTTAAAAAACTCTGGAATCCTTGGGTGATTGCCGCCTGCTCGTCATTGGACCGCAGTTCAAAGTTGATGGCCGCGACTTCAACCACGCTTCTCAATGATCCGTCTTTGAGTATGATTATCTCATCATTGATGCCGCTGATGTCTATGAATTGTTTGGTTGAAACGTCGGCCATTATATTATTTTATCATTATCTTTCCGGAACATATATTTCTTGGTGCGGAGGGAATAATTTATGAAATATACGATGTAGTTAAGAAGGGGTTCGTCGTCTATTTTTAGAAAAGCCAGAGCTAGAGCGATGGTGGAAATCGGTATGGCAAGCACCCAAAACCAGATTCCGCCTTTGAGCGTCAAAAATAGAAGGTAATCAATGCCGGCGCCGGAGGCAATCCATATGAATTGTTTCAAAGTAAACGGCCCGACCAATTTCACCTCCGTCTCGATAAATTGTGGTATTTGAAATCTCATGAGTTGTCTCGATCCTCACCTTTGGGTGGAGCCGATTTTCCTGTTTGTTGCCTGTATCTCCTTACCGCTTCAGTTATTACATCTTTGGCACTCATTCTCGGATTTTCTTTCAAAATTTGAGGCTCAAGATCTGCGGCTTTGAGTTTATCATCTCCCGACAGACCGGTGTAAAGATTATCATAAAACTGTCTCTGCCCCTCTTGGTATTGTCTCTGTGACTCCTGATAGCGCATTCTTCCTTCTTCCATTTCATTTTCTATTCTTTTTTCGCGCTCACTGGGTAATTCATCGTTGTCAGAGTAGGTATCGGATTCGCCTGGTCCTTTTGTATTTTCCGCAGATGAATCTAGTGGGTTACTTAATGTGGGTGGTTGATTTTGGAACGGCGCAAATCCGGCCTGTCTTTTTGGTTTGGGTTCGTCGGCCGTCAGTGTCGTGTCTTCATCTATCTCGATTTTTCCAACCTGTGGCCCGGGGTTTCTCAAATTTATTGTATTTTGTTCACTGACACCTGAGGTAACATTACTGGTAGGCGTGCCTGGTGAGAACCCTCTTATCGGATTGCCACCCGTCCCCCTGCCGCGGCCGCCCTGGGGCTGATTTTGATGTCCTTGACTCGGTTCTGATCGTTGGAAGTCCTTACGGGGTGCCTGTTCATTAAGAATTCTAAGCTTTTCGTCCGCACCTTGCTCATTCAAGATTTGCTCCAGACGATTTCTCATATTAGCGCGAACCTTTGGTGATACTTTAGTGTCATAGAGTTTATCTTTAAGGGAGGTTTTGAATGATGGCGATGCCCAAACATCGTCGGGCATGGCGGCAATATTTTTTGGCTCTGTGTTCAGCGATTTCCTAACAGCTTGTTCTTCAGTAGTGGGCTTTTCAAGTATTCCAAGACCTCCGCGCACTTTATTGACATCGGCGGCTCGAACTTTGCCAACATCATCCAAGAATTTTCTTGTTTCCGGAGAATCCTTCCCGCCCAACACATCGACAGCTTGTTCGATGTCGGTAATATTAAATTTACCCGCCTGTTTTGATTCAGAAGCCATATGCGATAAAACATCTCTTCTGGCGGAAAGAGGAAGGCTTTTGTTAAATGCGACTTTCTTCAAGTCCTTAATTCCTGCAAATTTCGCTTCTTTGGCCGTTTTCATTAAGTCCTGGACCATGAAAGGATTCATGGCGACACTAGACAAGGTTTGGTTGAATTGATCATCACCCAAGGCACCCTTTTTAACGGCTAACTTGCGATAAGCATAACCTTCGGCCGAAGAAGCATTTGTGGATTTAACTTTTTCACGAAGCTGATTAATATCTAATTTGCCGGTATCATAGGCATCCTCGATTTTTTCAAAGGCTTGACCAGCATTTTTAACGAATTCTTTATCAGATCCTTTCACGCCAAATCTCTGTTTCCAAGTCGCCTCTCTCCTCTCCTGTTCCGCTTGGCCGCCATAGAGCAAGTTCATGCGCCCGGGCAAACCGGTTTTCTTTATTTCTTCTCCCTTAGCCCCCAAAGCTTTAATTGCGGCATCAACCTGATTTATGCCCCATATCGATTGCTTGCCCCAGGCCACGGTTTTACCGATTCCGGCCTTGGAAAACATGGAGAAATTCATCGCGCCCCTAGTCCCAAATATTAATGTTGCGCAGACAATGCCGTATCTAACAATGTCTTGAAATGGAATTGAAATGTTGCCCAACGTCGAAGGCGGTTGGGCAGCGAATTCCTTGGCGATTTTTGGCCAAACTTCAGCCTGTTTGGTCAAAACAAGTAGGGCAAAGTACATAATCAGTAAAAAATAAGGCAAGAATAGATTCCAGCCAATGAAAAAATCCCACCATTTTGTAAACCATTTTTTACTAAATGGGAGCAGATATGCAAGCCAGGCGACCGGAGAGACGATTAAAAGAGCCCATAGAATCGGAATTCTAAGAAAAGTAAAAACGACGGCTGTAAATATACTTCCGGCGTAAACGAACAGAAAAATCACCATTGCCGCCAAGCCGACGATGGAATTTGAAAGTTGGGTGCTAAAAGCGCTTCCAGACATACCGCCCTGATTAAAGGTTGTTTGGAATAATGAAGCCGGATTCCAGGCTTGGCCCAGACGAACCGATATGTCGCCAATCGCGGTCAAAAAAACATTGCTTATGATCTGACTGAAATCGATAATTAAAACGCCAATTACAAAACTGAAATTAATCAGAACAGCGCTTATGATAAATCTGGTTATGAAGTCTCTTGAAAGACTGTATGGCCCTACTTGTTTAAAGATATCAAATATGGTCGCGAAAGCAGCAACTACCAGGACAATAATAAAAAACATATTACTGATATCACGAAATATTGTCCAGGATTCCCTGATTATGGCAATGTCGGAATTGTTGGTTGGATAAACGGGGACGTGAACCAGATAATTTAGCAGATTCGCAAGCCAGGAAATAGCGGTGCCAATGGCCGTGCCGAAAATAAAAAGCATTGACCCAACAAGTTGGGCGATACCGCTCATGGCAATTCCTGTAATCCAGCTGAACATTATTGAGATTGCCTGATGACGTCTCCGTCACCAGGAGTATTGTCTGATCCGCCCAATCCTCCATCGCACTGGGCGATGCAGGCCCGGAAGGCGTCAGCGCTATCAATTAAATTACTGCAACCTAGTATGCATTGGTCGCGATTATCTCCTGAACCGATTCCTCCGCTGTCTTCCGACGGGAAACTACTGGGATCGGGGAGATCAGGCAGATTGCCGCTGTAAAACTCATGGCTTTCCGTCGAATCTCCCAAATCGGAAAGTCGACGCAATAAAAGGTTGGTTCCGACCTCAATTATACTTCCGAGTTGTGTCGCGCTTGATATCCAGTTGAACTCGGATTGCAAAGCGGCGCTGACGTTCGCCTCGATAATGCTGCCTGGAGTTTTAATGTCTTTGTAGGCTATGCATCTTCCGTTAACTCCTTTTGATATACATGATTCGGTTGCGTTATTACCCCTTTTTGACGTGAAACCCTTGCCGGAAACGGCCTCATTTATATCAGCGCTCAACTCCGCCGATTTTTGCGCTTCCAATTCATCAAGTGATTGGAATAATACGCCGTAATAATTGTTCTGTGGTTCCAACAATCTATTAAACGCTTCCCAGCCGCCGTTTTCGCCGAAATTCTTTTGGTAGTCCTCATAGCTGAAGTTGTTAGGCATGGTGCAGTTTGTTTTTCCCGATAGAGAATCCAAGCTTCCGTATCTGGCGTTATTGCTCGGTACCGATGTTTTCTTTTTCACACCGAATGTTTTTTTAACTTCCTTATCAATGTAATTGCAAAGGTTAGAGTTGCTTAACTGGGCCCTAAAAAAGTCTTCACCGCGATACAAAGCGTTTGCCTGAAATGTGCGCCAATTTTTCACGTATGTGGGTCCGCCGTCACGGCCAGCCGTGCGGGCCAGATTAAGGATACCCGAAACAGCGGCATTCAATACTTCTCTTGCAACACACCTTGCAATCACATCTCTAACGGCTTCCTTGTCTTTTGAGTTTTTGAGAATGCTTCTGACTTCTTCTTGCGTCTGCTTGTCTGATACCGGTACGGCCCCGATGCCAACTAATCCGCCGAGTTTGTCGGTAATGGGTTTAGAAGCCAACACGGGTTTTTTAAATAAACCTATAACACCGTTTTTAATAAAATTTATACCTTTCGTTTCGAGCCAATTTACCCCACCATCTACATATGACTGAAATTTGGCCGAGGCGACGCCGCCAGCAACGCATGAAGAGCCGCCGATAAGATAATTGGCCACGGCAGCCGAAGATTCAACCGGCAAGGATATTCCCAGCAATGAGATGATTAATATAATACTTGTAAATTTCACTGAATTGATTGAAAATAATTTTTTACGCCCAACTCCTCTTTTTTAATTTTTTGTTCATAGGCCTCGACTAAGGAAGGAACTGATTCAGCCATGTCTATCAAAGCATTAAGGGAATTAGTGGCATTGATCGGATCAACTTGCCCTTTTTGAAGAGAAGAATTGGAGTTTCTAAAGTTTGTGACAAAAGACGATAAAATTTCATGCTCTTTTTTCCAATTTTCCGGAACTTTTACGTCCTGAAACGAGCGCGATATGTTAAGAGCGATATTCGTATATTGGCTGAAAAAAGAAATTACTTCGGAATTAGAAAATCCCTTTGCACCGATATTTTCCAGTTGATCTATGAGCTGATACGCTTCGCCATAATAAGCAATGAGTAGATCTTTGAATATTGGTTTTAGAGATTCGAGATATATTTGCTGGTTTTCTCTGGTTGATTGGACAGTCGGAAATTCAATAGAGGCAATTTGCCCCGCTTCGACACGGTCGATGACGCTTGATGTGATGTCGTCCAGCGACTGGAAATAGTTTGGACTGTCTTCTTTAAGCGAGCCCTCCACAAAACCTGACAAAGTTAAATTTACGAACTGATCAGTAACGCTCCCTCCAATCGGTGTCAATCCTGATATTAAAGGGTCATACCCATTAACAACCTCATCGCCGTCTAAATAGCCATCGCCGTCCGTGTCCGCATTATTAGGATTAGTTGTCCAATAATCTTCTTCGCTATTTGTAAGGCCATCATTATCTGGATCATTGTTCACGCCTGGAAGCTGGCTCGTCACGGGGATTCCGACATCGGCTAGAGACAAAAATCTAAACTTGCTTGATGTTTTATACAAAGCAAAAACGGCAATCACTGCCAGGAATGCCAGGAAAAGTTTAATTCTTAACTCCATTTAAGTTTAGTATATCACTTTTTATCATAAAAAATGGGCAAAAATGTGTATATCTTAAATAAAAAAACAGCCATTTCAGCTGTTTTTAAAAGAGTTGATAAGTTGTTAGTTTAAGGTGTCTTACTTGTGCCAATCATGTATATTATCTTGGCATAAGCGACAGGTACACAAATGAGACCGGCGTAAACAAGACAAGGTGCCTTTCCCGTTGACATTCCAAGGACGTTATTTCCTATTATTGGCTTATAATTTTCATACAATTTGACAGTAGGAAACATTACGAACGTTCCCCCTTTTGGCGGCCCAATGATTAATAATTGATTGGCACTGCACGTGCAGGGCATTTGAAATAAAATGCGGCCACCAAACGGAGTACTCAATGGATTAATAAAACTAATTACGCCGGCATTGGAGGGAATTGGAAAAAGGATTAAAAAAGAAAGAGATATTATTACAAATGCGCCCAACAATCTCTTAAGCATGTTTTACATTATAGCATTTGTTTTAATCTCGCCCAATCGTCAAGACCAAGATTCTCGGACCTGGCATTGGGTGATATCCCAGCCCTTTTGAAAATATCGACTATCTCTTCTTTTCTAATTTCCAATTTTTTAGTCAGGATCGAGGCTAGTTGCTTTCTTTTTTCGCCAAATCCCAAGCGCATTAAATTAAATATTTTCTTGGCGTCGTCGCTGTTAATTTTTTCCCCGGGCTTTAATCTGATGATGGCTGAATCTACTTTTGGGGACGGTTGAAAACTGCCCTTTTTTATCATGTCAATTTTTTTTGCATCGGCATACATCTGAACGGACAAGGCCAGCAAATTCATGTTTGGCGGTTTGGCCATAATTCTTTCGGCCACTTCCTTTTGAACGACTAAAACTATAATTTCCGGTTGCGGCCATTGTTCAAGCGCGAGACGAATAAAGTGAGATGTGATGTAGTATGGTATGTTAGCGACTATTTTGTACCTCTCTTCTTTTAGAAATTCCCTCGGAATAAATTTCAAAATATCACTTTCGATAATTTCAACATTGCTGTCAGAAAATCTTTCTTTCAGAAAAGGGATTAACCTAAAGTCTTTTTCTACCGCAATAACGCGAGATGCCCTTTGGGAAAGAATATCAGTCATGCTGCCTTTTCCCGGCCCGACTTCAATAACGGTATCTTCAGGTGTGATATCGGCCGCATTAACAATCTTGTTTAAAATTTTTACATCCGTCAGAAAATTTTGTCCCAGTGATTTTTTTGCGAATGTCATTTATAGATAATTAATGGTTTCTTCGTCATTTCCGAAATCGAAGAATTTGTAATCAGCGACATGGGCCGGTATCTCTCCGATAAAGCGGGAGGGCAGATTTGATTCCGTGGAGCCGTATATGGATCGGTATTTCGTATGGGTCAGAATCAGTCTTTCTTTGGCTCTGGTTATGGCCACATAGCAAAGACGACGCTCTTCTTCCAGCTCTTTAGGGTCTATAATTGCCCGGTTTTGAGGAAAGAGCCCTTCTTCCATTCCGACGATAAAAACATTCGGGAACTCCAGTCCTTTTGAGGCGTGCATGGTCATGAGGGTTACTTTTTGAGCCACTTCATCGGCGACGGGATTTTCTTGGAGCAGCGCTATTTCCGCCAAAAATTTCGCCAGACCGGTCTCCTCGTCTTGAGATGGGTTGCCAGCCGCATCGTATTTTTTGGCGACCGTCAGCAGCTCTCTTAGGTTTTCCGATCGTTCTTCAAGATTTTCATAGGCCAGCTTTGTTTCGCTCAAAGACTTCAAATATTCTTCGTATTTTGTTTTTTCTATAACGTGCTTGATTAATTGGGTGAGTTTTTCCGTTGCCGCCCGATTGCGCAAATCCAGAATTAGATTCCGGAACGCCTTTAAGCTGTTTGTCTGCTTTGGGGCAAGGCCGTCGTCAATAATTTGAGCCATGGCCTCGACAATGTTTGATTCATTTTTTTGCGATACTTTTTCCAAAACTGCGTTGCCTAAACCGCGGGGCGGGATGTTGATAATCCGCTCGAAGCTGATTGCGTCAGCCGGGTTATTTATGAATTTTAGAAATGCCAGTATGTCTTTTATTTCCTTGCGTTCGTAGAATTTGATGCCACCGACGATGTGGTACGGCAAACCATGTGAAATCAAAGCCTCTTCAATGGCCCGGGATTGGGCATGGGTTCGGTACAAGACCGCAAAATCGTTTAATGATTTTCCGTTATTGGCGAGATTGACGATGTTTTGGACGACAAAATTTGCCTCCCCTCTTTCATTGAGCGTTTCTTTGATTAGGATTTTGTGGCCGTGGTCATTTTCCGTCCAAAGTTCTTTCGAAATCTGGCTCTTATTTTTTGATATGACTTCTTGGGCGGCGGCAATGATGTTTTTGGTCGAGCGATAATTTTGTTCGAGCATAACAATCTCGGCTTCCGGATAATCTTTTTGAAAGTTCAAAATATTTCGGATATCGGCCCGGCGGAACTGATATATGCTCTGCGCGTCGTCGCCGATGCAGAATATGTTTTTATTTTTTTGAGACAGCAGTTTAATCAATTGATATTGATCATGGCTGGTGTCTTGATATTCGTCAACCAAAACGTATTGCCAAATATCCTGATATTTTTCCAGTATATCGGGCCGGGTCTTGAATATTTGAACCGTAAAAGATATTAAGTCGTCAAAATCCAAAGCATTCATTTTTTTAAGCTGATGCTGATACTGCGAAAAAACTCTGGCCACAAGTTGCGAATAGAAATCATTTTTGGGCGCGTTGTCAGGCGAGATAAGTTCCGTTTTCAGGCCGGATATTTTAGACAGAATAATTCTGGGGTTATATCTTTTTGTGTCAATTTCGATGTCGTTCATTATTCTTTTTACCAAGGCCGTCTGGTCATCGCCGTCAAGAACGTTGAAATTCCTGCCGTAGCCCAATATTTCAATTTCTCTTCTCAATATTTTCAGGCAAACCGAGTGAAAAGTGCCGATAAGCGGCACGTACGGATTTATGAATTGCCAGCGCAAATTTGTCGGGTACTTGCGGCCCAGCAAATGACCTATCCGTTCCTGCATTTCGTCAGCGGCCTTGTTTGTAAACGTCAAACACAATATGTTTTCCGGCCTCACGCTGTTTGATATTAAGTTCGCCGTTCGGTGAGTCAGGCATTTTGTTTTTCCCGATCCGGGGCCGGATATAACCAAAACAGGCCCTTTTAGGGCCTTGACTGCTTCGATTTGCTTATCATTTAAACCGTTGAATATTTTGTCGGAC